>Ga0209828_1002288_pt1 | contig 16019 bp, 17 predicted proteins | sample MaitaG_FD_187429 | JGI IMG/M metagenome (GOLD analysis project Ga0209828, IMG submission 187429) | Marine algal microbial communities from Maine, USA - Maine_Asex2 metaG (SPAdes) (version 2) | ecosystem: Host-associated > Algae > Red algae > Unclassified | place: Maine, USA | collected 2015-01-05 | reverse complement strand
CTCGAGTGCATCGATGTCTACCGGGGCGCCGTCTTCGCCAAGCGGGAAGTTGGTCGCGAAACACACGTTGCTCTCAGCGTCGTCGAAGATCGGCGGGGCACCCGCTGCTGACTCGATGTCGATCACGGCAGCGATGGGTTCAATATCGGCCCACACCAGCTCGGCCGCGTCGGCGGCCTGGGTTTGCGTTTCGGCAACGACCATGGCAATGATGTCGCCGACGAAACGCACTTTGCCTTTGGCAAGCGGCGGCCGCGCCAGGTTCGGTGGCATAAGCGGGAACAGCGGCACCGCAGCCAGATCGGTGTTGTCGCTTGTGTAGATGCCAAGCACGCCTGGCATTCCAACAGCATCTTCGACATTGATCGAGTTGATCGTTCCATGAGCGATCGTTGATCGCACGAAAACAATCGACTTGGTATCGAGCTTCATGTCGTCGATGTAGTCGTTTACGCCGTACAACAGCCCTGGATCTTCTTTGCGAAGAACCGAATTACCAAGAATCGAACCAGCAGTAGCCACTCGTCTTACTCCCCTATGGATGAACGAGGGCAAACTTAGCCCAGCTGGCACCGTCGCGCCGTATCCGCCGAGGGAGAAAACAACCAATCCTGCGGCACACTTGATTCGTGCACGATTTCCCCCCTGATCGCCCCCGTCACTTCGGAGCGCTCGCGCTGGCCGTCGTAGTGTTCTTCTCATCATCTTGCGGCGGCGGAATACGGCCAACCTTGACCGATGAACGGCTCGGCGACGCCGCCGCAATCGCCGCTGCGCCCACCGCAGTTGCTCCGACCATCGCATCGACCGCTGAGCCCGCCGAAACTGCGCAGGCGGCAGTGTCAGAGACCGGTGCTGGTGAGCCGGTGATGGTCGACGGCGTTGAGCAACTCGTCGTGCAAGTCATCGAAGAATTTCCGCACGATGGTTTGGCGTACACCCAAGGGCTAGAGCTCCTCGACGGTGCGTTCATCGAAAGCACGGGCCAGCGACCTAGTAGCCCAAGCACCCTGCGTCGAGTCGTGCCCCAAACCGGCGAGGTGATCCAAAGCGTGGCCACGCCTAATGGATACTTCGGCGAGGGAGCAACCGTGGTTGGCGATCAGATCATTCAGCTCACTTGGCAGACCAACACCGCGTACTACTGGGACGCCACCACCTTCGAGTTACGCAAGGAAGTCGCTTACGCTGGCGAGGGATGGGGTCTCTGCTACGACGGGGCCCGCCTTATCATGACCGACGGCGGCACCGAGTTGATCTTCCGAGATCCAGCGAGCTTCGACGAAATCGGCCGAATAGCGGTTTCGTTTCGTGGTCAGCCCGTGGCCCAACTCAACGAACTTGAGTGCGTCAACGGGGTTGTCTGGGCCAATATCTACCCAAGCCGCACCATTGTGCGAGTTGACCCCGCCAGCGGGATGGTCACTGGCATTGTCGATACATCTGCGATCAATCCCAACGTTGCCCTAGATAGCGAACACGCCATGAATGGCATTGCCTGGGATGCGGCAACAAGCTCCTTCTTTGTGACCGGCAAGTTCTGGCCGACGCTGTACCGAATCAACTTCGTCCCGCCCACACCGGGCTGACTGCCATGCCTCGCGCCCTCATCACCGGCATCACCGGCCAAGATGGCTCCTACCTTGCCGAATTCCTGCTCGCCAAGGGATACGAGGTCTTCGGATTAGCACGCCGTTCGAGCACACACGGAGCGGAGCGGCTGGTGGACATTCTGGGTGACATCAGGCTGCTCACCGGCGACCTGCTCGACGAAGGCTCCCTTGTAGAAGCGCTCCGCCGGTCCGAACCCGACGAGGTCTACAACCTGGCCGCGCAGTCCGAAGTCCACACAAGTTTCGGGCAACCAGTATTTACCGGACAGGTAAACGGGCTAGGCGTGACCCGCTTGCTCGACGCCATCCGGACGATTGCCCCCGATTCCCGCTTCTATCAAGCGTCGACTAGTGAGATCTTTGGCAAGGTCCAGCAGACGCCGCAGTCTGAAACCACGCCGTTCTATCCCCGCAGTCCCTATGGCGTGGCCAAGGTCTATGCGCACTGGATCACGGTCAACTATCGCGAGAGCCATGGCATCCACGCATCGTCGGGCATTCTCTTCAACCACGAGAGCCCTCGACGCGGTCTGGAATTCGTGACTCGCAAGATCACCCATGCTGTCGCCCAGATCAAACGGGGATATGCCAGCGAATTGACGCTCGGGAATCTCGAAGCGCAAAGAGATTGGGGCTATGCCGGCGACTTTGTCGAAGCAATGTGGCTCATGCTCCAACAAGACGAACCCGACGATTTCGTAATCGCAACCGGCAAGACACATTCGGTTCGCGAGTTCTGCGAGCGAGCCTTCACGTATGCGGGCCTGAACTATCTCGACTACGTGGTGCAGGACCAAGCATTCATGCGGCCGGCCGAAGTCGATGTCGTGGTCGGCGACGCCAGCAAAGCGAAACGAGTGCTCGGTTGGGAGCCACAGGTCGGCTTTGACCAACTCATTGCCATGATGGTCGACGCCGACATCGCATTGGTCGACGCGAGTGCGACCTGAGATGGCCTGTGGTTGACTCGGTTGCCGGTATTGATCGCTGGCGGGGCGGCTGGATTGTCGCCCAGCGCACGGCCGACACCGTAGAGCTCTGGGTCGCTCCCACGATCGATGACGCCATTGGATACCTCGAAGAATGTGCGGTGGTCGCGATCGATATGCCGATCGCCCTCACTTCGCAGGGAATGAGACCGGCCGAGGCAGAACTTCGCACTGCGCTCGGCTCATCGGCAAGGTCAGTGTTTACCAGTCCCACGCGAGCAGCTGTAGCCGCCGCCACTCAGGCGGAGGCAACAATCCAGAATCGGGCGCATGGCGGACCCGGTATCTCGGCGCAAGCTTTTGGTCTGTTTGCCTCGATCCAAGAACTGCGGGCTGCACTTGGTGGCCCGGCATTTGCGCATTGGTGGGAGACGCACCCGGAGACCTCTTTCGCACTCATGAATGCTGGCGTTCCGTTTGCGTCAAAGCGCTCAGCGCTCGGCGTGGCTCAGCGGCTACAGGTGTTGCGCAACCACTACCCCCAAATCGACGGGTTGTTGCTGACCTCGCCGGTCAAGGTCCCGATCGACGACGTGCTCGACGCTTTAGCGGCACTCTGGTCTGCGGAACGGATTCGAGACGGCTCCGCAACCTTGTTCGGCCCACCAGGGCGAGACGACGAGGGCCACGCTCGAGGCATAAGGATCTAGCGATGTTTTGTGAGGTTCATTGATGGCCGCAACCAGCGCAGCGTTGTGCCTGTGGCGTCGCGGCGGGGTGGATGGGATCGAGGTCCTCGTAGTTCATCCCGGTGGCCCCTACTGGGCCAACAAAGACGAGGGTGCTTGGTCCCTACCCAAGGGCGAATATGACCCGGCGATTGAGCTTGGCGAACATGCCGCGCGGCGAGAGTTCGCCGAGGAAACCGGCACGGATGCCCCCGAGGGCCCGCTCGTTGCTTTGGGCTCATCCACACTCAAGAGCGGCAAAACCATTCATGCATGGGCGATCGAGGGTGACCTTGACGCAACGGCGATCTCCAGCAACAGCTTCGAGATTGAGTGGCCGCCAAAGTCTGGCACTCGCCAACGGTTTCCAGAAGTTGATCGCGCCCTGTGGTGCGGTCCTGAAACGGCCCGCCTCAAACTCAATGCGGCTCAAGCAGTGTTTGTCGAGCGGTTGACCAAACCCGTCACACCAGCGCCATAAGACGCTCGACGCTCGTTGGTGCAGCTGGCGAGGCTAACGGTGCAACCTCGCCTCCGGCAACAGAAAAAGCGCTATGGCGGGCCCGAAGGCCCGCCATAACAAAGATTCAATTTGAGCGGTTGTTAGTCTTCGTCGCGCTTGCGGGAAGCAACAACTGCGGTGCCGCCAAGGGCAAGAAGGCCAATGCCGATCGCTAGTGGAAGGTCCGTGTCAGAACCTGTGATGGCGAGGCCACCACCGGTTCCACCAGTCGTACCGGCTGCGGCTGCAGCTGGATCCGATGATGGCGTTGGATTGATATCTGAGAATCCGAGAAAGCCGTTGTTCGCAGTTGCTGGGTCGATCTCGACCTGGCTGCCTCGACCTGCAGGGTCAATCGGATCAGATTGTTCGTACTGAGCCTCAGCGACGCTGAAGACACTAAAGATCGCAGTTAGTGCAATAACTGCTACCAGTACACGGGACATGCTCTTGGTCATTTGCCTACTCCTCGGCTCGTGAGCTCGTGCGAGACTATAGACCGGTATCGCCTCAGAAAGCGACCTTTAGATTGACATCGCTCATCTATAAAACTGAGGACGAGCCGTCACCTTCCCAAATCGGCATAGCCGCAACACTTCTTGGAGGCGGTGGGTAAAGCGACACGGGTCACAAAGCCCAAAGAAACTCACCCGATTGCTATCCATTGCCGCCCTATGCGCGATTGTTACTTGCCCACCGGACAGCGATCCGGGATCAACCAGGTACGGATAGCTCGTCGGGATCGAAGAGCCAACTCTCGACCATCTCGCGTTGAGCCGTGACCGGCGCCGTTCCGGGCGTTCGGTAGGTCACGGTTACGATGTCGTTGTTGACAAGGGGCTGTTCCCAGATTCCAGCGCGGTAGGGCACTTCTGGCGACACGCCAGTGAGTTCGAAAGAGACCGACACGGTCTCGTTCGGGGGAACGGCGACCTTGAACAGCGCATAGCGGAAGAATCCAAACTCTTCTTGCACCACGTACTCGTGCTGTTCGCCCCCAACCGTAAGGTTCGCAAGTTCATGGCGCGAGTACAGGCTGAGCAACACCTGGTTCGTGCCGTCGGTCGCCCCAAAGGTCAACGGAGGCGCATCTGCGGCAATATCGGAACGAAGCTCGACATCGACAACTGCGAACAAGGATCCATCGGGTTCCACAGTGATGTCGTAGGTAATTTCTCGATGTAAGTACAGATCCAGCTTACTTTGCGTGCCATTTGTATGAATCACGGCAAAGGAGTCGACATTGGTTGGAGCAACGAATTGACGCTGCAACTTGACCGATGCCAGGAAGTCGTTCTCGGCCTGGTCATAGGAGATGATCTGCAGTCGTCCAGCGCGCGCAACTGGGCCAAGCACCTCACCGAGTCGTTCCGGGCCAGGAAGGTCTGCTGTGGCAAACTTGCCGGCGGTTGCTGTCGCTATTGCTCCAAAGGTACCGAAGCGCTCTTGGCGGGTTTCCTCATACTGATCGACAAAGATGAGGTCGAGTAGGCCTTGCCGATCCAGTGGTTCTGCAATCCCATCGACGGCGATCGGGCCGGTGAATTCGGTCATCGCCGCAAGCGCAAATGGGTCTGCGTAGATCACACCATCGATTGGGGCCCCGGCGATCGTCGGAAAGATGTCTCGCGCGGCTCGAGCAACAACATCAAGGTTCGGCGTGCTCGTCAGATTCTGAGGATAAAGCGCTGGCTCAGCAGCGACGAACTCGATTGGATAGGAGTCTGGGTTGCTGAGTTGCCCTTGGTTGGCCAGCGGCACGAGATCGTTGATGCTTCCCGCTTGGACAAGGTCCAAGTTTCCATTACTTATCCCAATGAGTGCGTAGCCACCGATGAACCCTCCGAACTCTCGCGCTTCTCCTGGCGAACCAAACAGCATCAGGTAACGTCGTTCGCTCTCGACCCCAAGCATTGCTGGCATGACACGAGCAGCGTCGGCGGCAACTCGTGTTTCGGGCAGCACTTCGATGACCTCGCCGACAAGGGAGTCAAGCTGGCGTGTCACCGCAGGCAGAAGCCACGGTGAGTCATCAGCCTCGATCAGACGCACCGCCTGTTCGAGCTGTTGCACTGTCGTTTGCAGTCGCGGCGCCATGGACGCCAGCAAGTCGAGATCCAGTTGCCCCTGGCGCAGTTGCAGGTCCTCAATGTTGGCATCCTGCGCAGTCGAAGCAGCCTCGTTCGCAATCACTACGCCCTGAGCGGTCGCCGTGGAGAGCGATCGCACGTTCTGAGCGGCCACGGGAAGCAGTCGCAACGGTTTCAGCAACGGCGAGTTGATTTGATCGTTGGCCTCACTGAGTTGTGTCTTGGCTTGCTCAAGTTGGCGCGTGAGTTCTCGAGTGTCGCCCGCTCGCGCTGCATCCAGGCCTCGCCGCGCTGCGGATACGCCTTCGTTGGCAGTCGAGCGGATCGAGAGCGCCATGAACCCGGCAATGATCAGGAAGAAACTGACCAACAGAGCGAGCACTATTGCCGCCCAACGGGCGCGGCGGCGTGCGATTCGGCCTGTGGCCCGGTAGGCGCTGAGTAGCACGCCGAGCACAGCGCTAGCCGCGAGCACCGATGGAAATCCAAAGAACCCAACTGCTGGCAGATGCAGTAGCGCCACGATCGTTAACGCCGCCGAGACAGCCTGGAGATCCTTACTCCAAGAAGGAGTTAGCGCTGCTGCCACACCGCAAACGAACCCGAGTACGGCAACGATGAGCCAGGGCGTGGGCCCCACGAAGGTAGCTGCGATACCGGCGGCAATCAGCACCGGGACTCGGCCCGCTCGGCCTGCACTCAGCACGAATATGACCGCGAGTCCAACGGCCAGAATGTTGTCCCACCAGCTTGTTCCGGTCGGAGTCTGCCCGCTGAGTCCCGCCCCAATCGCTGCAAGTACTGCGGCCAGGAATGGCACGGCGTTGAGCGCCCGCTCGCCCGGCGTTCCGGGAACGGCGCTCGAAGCGTCTACATCGGCTGGGCCGTTTGGGACAGCCTCGGGGAACGTCATGGGGGACCGACCGTAGCGGTGTTGGCTGCGCAGCCCGCCCCGACTGCCCGGGGACGTAGCGTTGCGACTTCAGTCGCTACCTGTTCGTGGAATCCCGGGGAGACCCGTTGGTGCTCACAACGTTCTTGGGTCACGGTCGGCGTTGGCGTGCGACCTCGTAGGTAAGAATGGCGCCAGCCATGGCAACGTTGAGCGATTCAGTTTCGCCGGGCATCGGTATCGACAGCCAGGCATCCATTTGACCTGCGTGTTCGATGCCGAGCCCGTGGGCCTCGCTGCCAAGCACAAGCGCTACGGATCCTGAGAGGTCAACCTGATCGCAAGGCTGGGCGTCGTCCATACGGGTACCGAACCTGGTGGCCCCGAGGGCAGCTATCTTGTCGAGGCCAACCGATACGTCTCGTTCGACAATCACCGGCACTCGGAACAGTGCGCCAGCCGAGGATCGGATGACTTTGGGGCTAAATGCATCGGCGGTGTCACCCAAACACACCACGGCATCGAACCCGGCGGCTACGGCACATCTTGCGAGCGTGCCCACGTTTCCTGGATCGTTGACGTTCAACGCAACCAACATGGAGCCGCCCGAAGCCACATGTTCCCACGTGTACTTCGGGAGCTTGACCTCGGCGACCACCGGCTGGGGCGAATTCGTCGATGCAATCCTCTCAATCCCGCGACGGCTGACCATGGTGAGGTCAACGTCGTCGGACTGGAGCGCACGAACGAAGTCTGCGGGCGGGGCCCATTCCGCATCGGCGTAGGCCTCAAAGACCACGAGGTCCGAGGCCAGGACTTCGGTTACAAGCTTGATGCCTTCGACGACGAAACGCCCGGCCTCGCGCCTGGCCCGACGATCGCGGGATAAGGCACGAAGTCGGGCGACTTCGGAGTTTCGTGGCGAAAGTCCCTGTTCAGAGCCGCTCACCGTGATGGGCACCACGTGCAACAGGTACCAGGTACATGTTGCAAGTGCTGTTAGGCCTCGGCTGCCGCTGGCGCAGGGGCTGCGGCGGCAACATCGACGAGTGCCTTGAAGGCCTCTGGATCGTGAACAGCCATGTCGGCGAGGACCTTGCGGTCAACTTCGACACCGGCGTTCTTAAGGCCGTTGATGAAGCGGCTATAGGTGGTGTCATGCATGCGACATGCAGCGTTGATGCGCTGGATCCACAGCCGGCGAAACTCACCCTTGCGAGCCTTGCGATCGCGGAAAGCGTAATTCCCGCTGTGCATGACCTGCTCGTTGGCGGCCTTAAACGAACGACTCTTGTTGCCGTAGTAGCCGCTGGCCTTAGCCAGGACCTTTTTGCGCTTCTTGCGGGCGTGTACTGCTCTTTTGACGCGTGCCATGACGGAATCCTCTTCCTTCTCTGTGGTTAGCGCTTGCCGAGGGCGCGCTTGATGGTCTTGACGTCGCCGTCAGCGACCAGGGCTGGTGCACGAAGCTGACGCTTGCGCTTGGGGGCCTTCTTTTCAAGAATGTGGCCCTTGTTGGCTTGGCGGCGTTTGATCTTGCCGGTGCCAGTCAGCTTGAAGCGCTTTGCGGCGCCCTTGTGTGTTTTCATCTTCGGCATGTCAAGTACCTCGACCGCGTGGTGGCGGTCAGCTTTCGGGGATTTGGCTGGGGGGTGTTACTTGATGAGTGCACCGTTGCAGAGCTCGCGAGTTGGACTCGCAAGCTTTGCGGTTGGTAGCTCATCAGAATCTGGCGGCGCCCTATTCCTCTTCGTCCAATGTTTCGGGCGTTTCGGGGTCTTCGGTATCAGACACGGCCTGGGCAACAGGTGCTGCGTCTTGTTTCTTCTGCTCTTCGGCTGCTTTTGCCGTTGCGGCCTGCTTTTCGCGATCCGGCACTAAGACCATCACCATGTTGCGACCGTCGAGCTTCGGGTAAATTTCGACCTTTGAAATATCGTCTGCTTCTTCGGCAACCTGGTCAAGAATCTTGCGGCCAAGTTCTGGGTGCTGCATTTCGCGGCCCCGGAACATGATCGTGATCTTGACTCGATGTTGCTCGAGGAGAAATCCTTTGACTTTGCGGGTCTTGGTGTCGAAGTCACCCACGCCAATTTTTGGCCGGTACTTCATTTCCTTGACCTGCACGGTCGTGGACTTCTTGCGAGATGCCTTATCTCGCTGCTTTGCCTCGTAGACCGCTTTTCCATGGTCCATGATCTTGCACACTGGTGGATTCGCCTTGTCGGCGACTTCTACCAAGTCAAGACCTGCCTGCTGAGCGCGGGCGAGGGCCTGGGGAAGCGGAACAATTCCGACCTGTTCACCGTCAGCTCCGACAAGTCGGACCTCACGGGCACGAATCTTTTCATTGATTCGTGGTTCGGAATTGGATGGGGCAGCTATTGCAGATCACTCACGTAAGCGATGATTCCTCCGTTGCGATGGATAGGGATGTTGCGAAGTCAAGAAGACCGGCAACGTAGTTAACTTGGTTGCTGACTTGGTGGCCTCTGACTAACCAAACAGAGTTTGGGGCGACCGAACCAGCATAAAAACGCACAGATCAGATCTGTGTCGAGTGCATCTGGGACCCGGAGCGCTTGTGTCAGCGACAGGGTGGAACGCTCTCACGCCCACTTCATCAAGTTGTGCCTTGGCAGGCTAGCCGCACACAGGGGCTTTTAGCTCCCCGCCTGGGCAATCGGCTCGGTGCGCTCATTCGATGGCGTCGCCGACGAAGCGAGCAATGAGCTCAAGCTTCACGGGGTCTTCGACTGCTCATCACACCACGGTGCGCTCCCCCACGGCGGTTGGAGCGGCTCCGCGCCGGAGAACCCCTGTGCTGCAACAGACGGGAAAGGCCCACCTGTTTACGCAGTTTCGGCCGCGGTCTGTAGTCCGAGGTCGGCGATGGACTTCTGGCGCATTTCCATTTTGCGAATCTTGCCAGTGACGGTCATAGGAAATTCGTTCACGAACGAGATGTAGCGCGGGATCTTGAAGTGAGCGATCTTGCCTTTGCAGAATGATTTGATGTCGTCTTCGGTCACGGCTTGGCCTTCGACGAGCTGCACCCAGGCCATGATTTCTTCGCCGTACTTCGCATCAGGCAGGCCAATGACTTGGGCATCGGCGATGGCTGGATGGGTGTACAGGAACTCTTCGATCTCACGGGGATAGATGTTCTCACCGCCGCGAATGATCATGTCTTTGATCCGGCCCACGATGTTCACATAGCCATTGTCGTCCATGGTGGCCAGGTCGCCGGAGTGCATCCAGCCGTCGCCATCGATCGCCTCGGCAGTCTTTTCAGGGTCATTCCAGTAGCCGTTCATCACGTGGAAGCCTCGGGTGCAGTATTCGCCTTCTTTGCCGCGCTCAACGATTTCGCCAGTCTCCGGGTCAACGATTTTTGCTTCGACATGAGGCAGGACTTGACCAACCGTGGTGACTCGGATTTCGACCGAATCGGTGGTGCGGGTCTGCGTGGATACTGGCGACGTCTCGGTCTGGCCGTAAGCGATCGTGACTTCGCTCATGTTCATATCGTCGATGACTTGGCGCATAACTTCGATCGGGCACGGGGAACCGGCCATGATGCCAGTGCGCAATGAGGACAGGTCGCTGGTCTCGAGGTCGGGATGGCCGAGTTCAGCAATGAACATTGTCGGCACGCCGTACAGCGATGTGCAGTTCTCCGCGTCGACTACCCGCAGCACCGCTGCTGGGTCAAAGCTGGGGCATGGAATGACCATGGTGGCGCCAAAGACGGCGCAAGACAGGTTTCCCATGACCATGCCGAAGCAGTGATAGAACGGCACCGGAATTGCGACTCGATCGGTTTCGTCGTAGTCGCACATCAGGCCCACGAACTTGGCGTCGTTCAGAATGGCCAGGTGGCTCAGTGTTGCGCCCTTGGGAAATCCTGTGGTTCCCGACGTGTACTGGATATTGATGGCGTCGCCGGGTGCAAGCGATGCCATGCGGGCGGCTAGGTCGTCGTTGGTCACCGCCTGGCCAGCGGTGATCATTGCTGCCCAGTCATCGGTGTCGAAGTAGACAATCCGCTCAAGGTCCCCGCAGTTCGGGCGGACCTGTTCCGCCATGACTTGGTAGGCCGAAGTCAGGTACTCAGACTTGGTGACCAGGAGCTTGGCGCCTGACTGGATGAGCGCGTATTCAAGTTCGCTCGTGCGATACGCAGGATTGATGTTGACCTGGATCGCTCCGATCTTGGCGGTAGCGAACTGGATGTACACCCATTCGGCAAAGTTCGGGCTCCACATGCCCACCCGGTCGCCCTTGTCGATGCCATACGCCATGAGTCCTTTGGCGGTCGCGTCGACCGACGCGTTGAACTCGGTCCAGGTCTGGCGGATGCCCTGGTGATCTACCACGAGCGCTTCGCGGTGAGGGAAGCGGGCGACCGTCTCTTCTAAGTTGTCGCCAATAGTCTGTTGGATGAGTGGCACATCGGTTGCGCCTGCATCAATTGCTAGGGCCACGAGCAATCCCCCTGGGTGTCGATCTTCTTCAGGCCGATCTTATGCGATCCGAGGGATGTCGGCGGCTGGCACACAGATGTGATCACCAAACCATGCGCCGGGCTCGATACGCAGGTACTCAAAGAGTCCAAACAGCGCTGCGTCATAGTTCACGCGCCAACCTGCAAAGTCTTGCCACGCTTGATCGAGGTCTTCTTTGAGCGGGATGCCGAGCGCTTGCAATTCGCCACAGAGTTCAGCGAAGACTGCCCGATCGATCGAGATGGGATCCTGCAATGTCGGCCTCTTCGGGCGTGCAATCTTAAAGGTGTCAGCCAGGCTTCCAAGCGCAACGAAACCTGAGCGAATGCATAGCGCGGCACGAGGGGAACGATCGACATCGACCGTTGATTGCATGAGCGCGGCTGAGTCGAGCACTACTCCAGCAGCCTGCAGCCATGACCTTCCGTGCGCTGCGGAACGGAAGAACGATAACGACGTGTGCGTGCTGTGAGTCTCCTCGATCTCAAGGAACCAGTTTTCCCATTCGGTCCACACCTGATCCATCTCGTTGAGGCAGCCAATGCGGTTACTGCGGTGCAGGAAAGTCACGGGATGAGACGGCCGACCGGCGCGGTTTTCGAGGCGGGCGACAGCGATCTCTCGGTCTAAGTACGCGCTGTACACGGTGGGCAGGTAACTGATCATCAGGCCGACAATGCCGAGACCGATAAGTGCTTCGACGCAGACAAGGATCAGGGTCGAGAACCCTTCGGCATTACTCACTCCAAGTGTCGTGAGAGAAGACCCGCTGAGAATGACTGCGTCTAGGAAACCCCCGGTGCCCTGACCCCAGAAGATCAAGGCGAATCCAACGGTGATGTGGACCGTCCACACAAAGGAAAGGGTGACGAGCCCAAACGGCGCAAGCCGAGCGTCGAACCGGTCGCGCCGTGCGGGCGATTTGAGGATCCGATGAGCGGTCTTGGAGACTAGGCCCATGAGCTTGAAGTGGTATCGCGTGATGCGTGGCCGCTCAGCGCGCGGTACCACCACGGTGAGCGTCGCGGACCAGAGGGTCCCGACGACCATGAGCCCCCCGACGATGCGGGCGATAATCTCGACAGCGGTGTTCACCACCAGGAGAGTACTTCTCCTGAAAACAACAGAGAACTCGTTTCGATCAGTCCAACACGATGTCGAGGTCGACCATGAGGTCGTGAGCAACCGATTCGAGAGCGTCGCTGAGCTGGTCGGTGGCGAGCCCTGCTGGTAATTCAAGCACAGCGTTGGCAACGAACAAGTTGCCGCCCTGCGGGGCGGGTTCGATTGCGGTTTCCAGTTGGTCAATGCTCACGTTGAGCTGCGCCAGCACCCGAGAGACCTCGTGCACGATTCCCGCGTGGTCCTGCCCTGTAAGCACGAGCGCCACGTGGGTAGCGGTGTCGTCGAACCCGCTCGCTACCGCCCGCTCCGCCACTATCGCCAGTAATCCCTGCTCGTCGATGGCTTGGAGATCAACGAGCATTGCCTCGGCAAATTCCTCGGGGACTTCGACTAGAACAATGCCAGCAAACTTGCCCGCCAGTTCGGCGAGGTGGCTGCGGTCCCAGTTTCCATGGTGCTTGGCCACCACCGACGCGACCGCGTCGACGAGACCCGCTTGATCATCGCCGATCAATGTGATTACTACCGAAGTCATCTGCTGATCGTAGTTGCAGAGGCTGCCTGACGCGCACGGCCACGGGTCGCAGCCCATGCCCTGCTCGCTCGGTAGGGCAGCACGGGTTGCTCGTGCTGGACGACACAATGGCGACCGCCGTGCCACCTGTCACCGGTCTGGGTTTGACGCCCACATCGGAATACGTGCAACCCTCATGGTGTTCGAGAACTGCGCCGCCAATGCGGTGAATGACTGCAAGGAGCTATCCCATGAGCACCACCAATCTCACGACTTCTGATTTCGAAGACACCGTGCTGGCCGACGGCATTGTGCTCGTCGACTTCTGGGCCGAATGGTGCGGTCCGTGCAAGTCGTTCGCTCCGGTCTATGAGGCGGTCTCAGACAAGCACCCCGAAATCACGTTTGCGAAAGTCGACACCGAGGCAGAGCAGGAACTCTCCGGCCAGCTCGGCATCCGGTCGATCCCGACAATCATGGCCTTCCGCGACGGTATTCAGCTGTTCTCACAGCCGGGCGCAATGGGTGAGAAGGACCTAACCGAACTCGTCGCTCAGATCGGAAAGCTCGACATGGAGGAGATCCGTGAGGAAATCGAAGCCTACGAAGACGACCACGAACACGGCGAAAACTGCAACCATTAGCCGGCGAATGACGAGGAACTCGAGGCTGGCCTCGCAGCAACTCCCGGGTACCGGTACGCCGATGTTGTTGGCAATCAACTGTTTGTCGCTCGACAAGTTCCGCTCGACGAGGCTGGCGACATGGTGGGCATCGGGGATCCCGCAGAACAAGCCAAGGCGTGCCTGGACAACCTCAGCGGTGTCATCGGCGTGCATGGATTCGCCCCGTCGGACCTGCGGCAGATAACGATCTATGTTGTCGGCGAACACCAGCATCTGCTCGACGCGTGGGACGCCGTCACGGGGTGGTTTACCGGCGGCGTGCCGCCAGCGACCCTGCTCGGGGTCAACGTGCTCGGATACAGCCAACAGCTCGTCGAGATCGACGCAACGATCGTGCGCGCTTAGCGGTCATTGGCGCTCAGGAACTTTGGTCTTCGAGGACTATGAGGTGACGAGCCTTCTTGCCGCGTTGCAGCAGCAGGAAACGACCGTCGATGAGATCGGCCGGCCCGACATGATCCACATCAGTCTTGGTGCCGTTGAGGCTGATTTGGTTCTCGCCGAGTTTGCGGCGGGCGTCGCCACGAGATGAACACAATCCGCTCTCGACGAGCAGGCCAACCAGGCTCTGTTCTTCTTCGAGCGCAGCCGAAGGAACAACGGACTCCGGCACGATGCCGCGAAGCGACTCTGCCATCTCACCGGTTAGGTCAGCGCCACCGAACAGAGCATCAGCAGCGAGGTTCGACTGACGGACTGCAGCCTCACCATGAATAATCGTGAGCGCTTCGTCGGCCAGTCGTTTCTGCGCCATGCGCTGGTCGGGCGCCTTCAGGTGCTCTGCCATGAGCGCATGGACTTCGGCGACCGAGAGCAGCGTGAACCACATGAGCATGCGCTCGACATCGGCATCGGGGACTCGCAAAAAGTACTGATGGATTTCGTAGGGCAATGTGCGGTCGGCGTCGAGCCAGATTGCGCCATCGGCAGTCTTTCCGAACTTGGCACCATCGCTGCGGGTGAGCAGTGGCCAGGTCAGAGCGAAAGCTTGGCCTTGTGAACGCTTGCGGATCAGATCGGTGCCAGCAGTGATGTTTCCCCACTGGTCGCTGCCACCCATCTGCATCACACATTGTTTGTTCTCGTAGAGCCACCAAAAGTCATAGGCCTGTAGAAGCATGTAGCTGAACTCAGTGAACGAGATGCCGTGCTCGCTGTCGAGCCGGGTCCGCACCGAATCCTTGGCCATCATCTGATTCACGGTCACGTGTTTGCCTACGTCTCGCAAAAAGTCGATCACCCCGACCGGCCCAGTCCAGTCGTAGTTGTTGACCATCTCGGCGGTGTTCTCGGCATCGCTATCGAAGTCAAGGAACCGGCGCAGCACGCTCGATATACCCTGGAGATTGTGGGCCAACGTGTCTGCGTCGAGCAGGTTGCGTTCTTCGGACCTGCCACCAGGATCCCCGACCATGCCGGTACTGCCGCCGACGAGAGCGATCGGCTTGTGACCAAAGAGTTGCATGCGCCGCAACGCCATGATCGGCACGAAGTTGCCAAGATGTAGCGAGTCCGCCGTGGGGTCAAAGCCAACATAGACCGTAACCATTCCCGCAGCTAGCGCTTCGGCCAACGCCTCGCGGTCGGTTGTGTCATGAATTAGGCCGCGAGCTTCGAACTCGGCCAACAGGTCAGTCGTCACAACGGAGAGCGTAGTGCTGTGCCAGAGGGCCGCACGCGCTCTTTCTTCGTGCACAATGGCTCCGATGGATGCCTCGACCAATGGCCACGCCTCTAGCGCACCCGACCGTTCTGGACATCATGAGAACTACGACGACTACAGGGTGCCGCCAGGCTGGAAGAAGACGGTGCCTCGGGTACTCGGTGCAATGGGCTTTTTGGTTATGGCGATCTTCTGGATCTGGGCATTCGCTAACCGCGACAGTGTTCCTCATCCCGACGAATTCGACGATCCGATCTTTGTTGAAGCCGCCGAATCATTGTGCGCAGAGCGCCAAGCCGCAATCGCCGAAATACCGCTGGCGACCCGGGCTAAGGATCCAATCGAACGCGCTGGGTTGATCGATGAAGGCACGGAGCAGCTCGAGCTGATGCTGGCCGAACTCGCCGCTCTGAAGCTACCTACCGATCCCAAGGGAGCCATTGGCGTGCCGCTCTGGCTCGACGACTACCAGCTCTACATCAGCGACCGTGAACGCTACGTGGCCATTCTTGAAACCGGCGAAGACCCACCATTTCTGATCAGCGCAAATGCAGACGGCGCACGGGTCACCGATGTGCTCGGCACCTACGCCGAAGTTAACAACATGATCAGCTGCTCCCCCAGCGGCGACGTCTAGGGGTAGTCCGGATTCGGCGCCAGGGGCGCCTCATCCTGTTTTCTAACCCCTAGCTCTACGGTCCCCGCTGGCTCCACTCCCAACAGCAGGCCGGATTCGGCGCCAGGGGCGCCTCATCCTGTTTTCTAACCC
>Ga0209828_1002282_pt1 | contig 16055 bp, 10 predicted proteins | sample MaitaG_FD_187429 | JGI IMG/M metagenome (GOLD analysis project Ga0209828, IMG submission 187429) | Marine algal microbial communities from Maine, USA - Maine_Asex2 metaG (SPAdes) (version 2) | ecosystem: Host-associated > Algae > Red algae > Unclassified | place: Maine, USA | collected 2015-01-05 | reverse complement strand
CGGGTATTCATTCGAGATCCCTCTGGCTGCCGTTGGCCGAACAACGTCGTGAGAACCTTCAGCTTCCAATCTTCGCTCCCACGGCAGGCGGTCTGACCCATTGCAAATCCGTGCTACAACCCACGGGCTTCGCCGGCAAACCACTGAGCTTCGATCACGGCCCCGAACTAACGCGGATCATCAGGCTCTCGCCTTCGACATTCTCCACCACCGTCACCCGCTTCATGTCTTTCAAACCATCGACCAAAACCTTGGCGCGTTCGATCAGTTCCTTCTTCTTCGCGTCGCGCATGAACGCGACACCGGCAGCCGCCAGCGCTACCGAGGTTTTGCCGCCGAGTTTGTCGGAGTCGACCCAGGCAAAGCCGGTGCCGGGATCTTCTTTGTAGGCGCGGTACCAGCGGCCGGTGTCCGCCTCGAACGCAGCTTCGCGCGAACCGAGCCGCGCCAAGAGCTTGTCCAAGACCTTGGTGCTCGAACCCAGGTAGAGGCGGTGCGGCGTGATGTGGCAGGCGATTCTATCGGGATAGGCCATCGGGCCGACGCCGCGGTTGATGATGGTTTCGAGTTCGACGTAGGCGCGACCGTTGGTCTCGGTGTTGATCTGTTTGACGTGCTCGCCGGACTCGGCGATGACGCGGTCGAATAAGGCCTGCCCTTCCACGGTGGACACGGTTTCGACGGTCATCACCGCGCTCGGCATGCCGAAAAATTTGCTACCGTACTCGCCGCCGATCACCGCCATGCTGGCGGGTTGTTTTAGGTCGAGCACCCAATCGGGAACGGAAATGGACGGCAGGGCGTTGATGATCTTGGTGCCGTGTCCGGGTTGGAACACGGTGATCGCCATCGGCAGATTGCCGTAGAGTTTGCCGAGTTCGGCGCAGACCGGATCGAGCGACGCCGGCTCGCTCGGCGCTTGCGGAACGCGCACTTCCGTTTGCAAGTGATTGCGGGACAGTTCGGTGACGCGCAGGGTGCAATCGCCGATGCCCTCGACCGACCAGACCGCAGAGTCGGCCACGCCGGACTCGACCAAGGCAGCCATGCGTTCGGTTTGGTGCTGCGCCAGGTTGTCGGCTTGGCCGGTGAGTCCGTCGATCATCCGGTGCAAGCCATGGCGCGAACGCTGGGGCGAGTCGGCGAGGCAGGCGAGGATCATGCCCTCGGACATGGCGAGGTGGATGTTGTTGCCCCAGTCGTAGATGTTGAGTTCGCGGTGGGTTTCGGTCGAGTCGAACCGGAACCCGGCGAGCGAACGCAGGGTGTGCATCTTCGCACCGATGTGGGTCGCGAGCACCACCGTCGGCTTCTCGTCGGACGCGCCCGGAACGAGTCCAACGGCGGTGCGGTTCGGCGCGTAGACCTGCAGAATTTCCTCGATCGCGGTACCGTCGCGTTTGCTCAGTCCGAGCAGTTCCTGGAGTTTGCCAGGGAGATCGGTCGGACCTTTTTTCAGTCCGAAGAAGTTCATCTTCGGCTTGTTGCCGGACGCGGCCATCAGCACCGCCCGGGTCAGCGGATTGGTCGCAATCAGATCGGCCCGGTCGCCGAGGTCCTGATGAAAAGTGACCAGCGTGGTATCGGCCGGCAGGGCGGAGAATAGTTTCATGTCGTCGTAGGGTTCGTGCACAATCCATCCCAAGCAGAGCACGACGGCGGCGACAAGAGCGAGGATGAGGAGAACACGGCGCATAGTGATGTTGATTCGATGGCTTACTTAAAGGGCTTGGCCGATGATTCCGACCTTTTTATTCAGGCGGATCGCGTCCGAAGCGTCTGGATACCACTCAAGATTTCCGTTCAGACCCACCCCATGGTGAGCCAAAAGCCCTGCTCCAAATCCTGCTTGCCGCCGCCTTCCACCTTTACCCTGTGCAACAATCCGGCCGTCAAAGCGGACCAGCCGAACGCACAGGTAGCTCACGCTTAACAGCCAGAGTTTGGACCGCCTTTCTTTTAGAAGGCAGGTTTGCCGGCTAGAAGCCAGCGGTCCAGACACCGCCTCGGAAGGCGGTGCGAACGCCCCCCTACTCTTGTGCCTTGAACGGACGCGGCATATTCGCGCCCACCTCATCCCGCCATTCGCGCAACTGACTGACCAAGCGGCGCGTGACCTCCGGCTGCTCGTCCGCCACATCGCGCGTCTCCGAACGATCCGCGACCACATCGAACCACTCCAAGTGGCCGTTGTCGAATCGCTCGATCAATTTCCACTTCCCTTCGCGGACGGCGCTGCCGAGACGGTTGGCTTTATGGATGAAAGATCTCAAGGCGGCGGGTCGTGCCGGCAACACCTTGCTCCAGCCCACGTTGTCGACCATGACAAACAGGATGAGCAAACATGCTCCCGATCCAAAGAAATGGATTCTGGGAGAAGATGCTATAACGGTAGTTCAGCTGCATCCCCTCTTGTATCCAGGCATATCCGAGCTCTTCGGCGACAACGCTGGAGACGAAATGAACCGATTTCCGACCGGTCCGACTTTCCAACGGCCTGCTAGCTGGTCACGAAACGTAGACAGGGACTACAAACGTCCAAGCAGTTCGCTTTTTTTCGCGGAGAATTCTTCCGGAGTAAGAACCCCCGAGTCACGCAACTGGCCGAGCTTTTCCAGAAGGTCCATCACTTCGCTAGAGGCTTGGGTATTGGATCTTTGGTTGCTCGATCCCTGGTTGCCCGATCCCTGGTTGCCCGATCCTATGTTGCTCGACGCTTGATGGCTGGATCCCTGATTACCCGTTCCGCTACTCTGCTGCTGGGATTGTGCCGGAGCAGGCGACACCGCGAAATTGTTGTTCGGGATCTTGGGGCTAGTTGGGGTATTGGGGCTATCTGATTTGTTCGAGCTTTCCGGCACGAGCCCAGGCCCGCTAATCATCGGAAGGCTCAGGGTGGAAATCGTCCCGAACTGGCTTGAGAAAGTCAGCGAGGTATTTCCGCCCTGCTGCTGACTCACACCACTGATGTTATGATTTAACGTATTGAACACGGTCACCTGTCCGTCCCGCTCCACACACAGGCGCTGGGCCTGAGGAAAAAACGCATAACGGATGTTGTTCTGCGCGCCACTGCTGGATGGCGAGCCGAAGTCACCCGGCCACCAGTTGTTGCCACCACCCGAGCCACTGTTTTTGGTCGGAGGAAACATCTGATTATTCGCCAGCGCATCGGAAAGCTCAGCACACAGATTGTTCACCGTGTTTTTCAAGCCGTGGTTGAACATGTCCCCCACCATGGTCATCCCGCCGCGCATCCACTGTCCGCTACCCAGTTCCGGGCAACTGAATTGTGCCATGGAGCCACCTCCGCGATTTACCGACACGAGCATGCTAACGGTAGAGTCGAAACTGAGATTGTAGCGGCGGGAGATGTCATTGACGATGTTTTCGCCGACGGGAGTGAGTTGTTGCATGATGTAATTTGGTAAACATTTTCCGCTTCCAAAAACACGAATGGTAGGCGGGCGGAAATTGTTTTTGACAAGCACCAGACCCTTTTCAACCTAATTCCGCCAACGGTTATACCACGCTCCGTCTGCGTAATTTTCCTCCTGATTCTTCGATTGCCACATGCTTCACCTCTGCTACGCCCCATCTACACCAGCGGCTTTTCGCCGGAAGCCCGCTTTCCTCGCGAACGTAATCGCCTCGTCCGGGCGGTACTGATCGAACGTCAGGAGACAAAAATGGTGTTCCACCAACGCGGCATTCATCACCAAGTTTCAGGCCGAAGGCCTTGCGGAGCAAATAATCCACCCGGTTTCGATGGTTTCGCGGTTTTCGTGAGGGGATGACGGAAAAATTCCCGCTTTGCCGAGGCTGACGATTCATCCCGCCTTGACCTCGGCCCTCAGAAACCTAGAACGCCTTTTGGATTGCACCTATTTTAGAGCTGGAGCCTCATGAGTAAAGACCCCTACTACAACCGCGAACTCGCCGAACTGGCGGAAATCAACAAAAAGCCCTTTTTCAAACGCCTCGGCTACTTTGCCCGAAAATCCGGCCCCGGCTGGTTGCAGGGGGCAATCACGCTCGGCGGCGGTTCGTTGGCCGGCGCGCTATATCTCGGCGTCATCTCCGGCTACAACCTGATGTGGTTGCAACCGATCGCCATGGTGCTCGGCGTCATCATGCTCTCGGCCATCGCCTACGTGACCCTGACCACGCAGCGTTCGCCCTTCCGGCTGATTAACGAACGCCTTTCCCCAGCGCTCGGCTGGGCCTGGATCATTGCCACCGTGATGGCCAACATCATCTGGTGCATGCCGCAGTTCGCACTCGGCAGTCAGGCGATCCTGCAAAACCTCGCGCCCGATCTCGCCGGCGGCGGCGGTGGGTTCAATCTCGGCATTACCGGTGAGGGTGGAGCCTCGATGTTCGACATGGGCGTGAACGTCAACCTGCTGCTGATTTGCGGCATCCTGTTCATCATCGGCTTCATGGTGAACTTCTTTTACGGTTCGGGAAATGCCGGCATCAAAATCTTCGAGATCATCCTCAAGGTAATGGTCGCCTTGGTGGTACTGTCATTCTTCGCGGTAGTGGTCATGCTGTCGATCGGCGGCGCCATCGACTGGGGTGCGATCGCCAAGGGCCTCATTCCAAACTTCAAATACCTGAAGGAAACCGCGCCCGTATATAACGACTTGATCGCCGCTTCCCCCGCCCCGGAATTCTGGAAGGATTTCATCGCCGGGCAACAGCGCGACAAAATCATCACCGCCTTCGGTACCGCCGTCGGCATCAACATGACCTTTCTGCTGCCTTACTCCATGCTGCGCAAACGCTGGACCCGCGGCCACCGCCAACTCGCCATCGTCGACTTGTCGATCGGCCTGATCGTGCCCTTCGTGCTTGCCACCGCCTGCGTCGTGATCGCCTCCTCTTCGCAGTTCCATGGCCAGACCGGCGACGTGATCGCCGCCGAACAAACCACCATGGAAGACGGCACGGTGGTCCAAGCCGGCGAAGTCTTTCCGAAGATGAAGGCCGGTTTCGGCAAGATGATCGGGGCCCGGGAAAAGGGTTCGGAGGCAGAGCTTAACGAAAGTGATCGCCAACTCGCCGCCATGATCGCCAACCGCGACAACTTCAACCTCGCCAACGCGCTCAAACCGCTCGCCGGTGATTTCGTCGCGCAAAAAGTGTTCGGCTTCGGTGTGCTTGGCATGGCGATCTCGACCATCATCATTTTGATGCTGATCAATGGCTTCGCCTTCTGCGAACTGTTCGGCTCGCCCGGCAACCGGGGTATCCACCTGCTCGGTTGTATTGTCGCCGGCGTCGGCGGCATGCTCGGCCCGTTCCTGTGGACTGGCGACGCCAAAGCCGCCCTCGCCATCCCGACCTCGGTGATCGGCACGGCGATGATTCCAATCGCCTACTACACTTTCTTCCTGGTGATGAACTCGCGCAGTATTCTCGGCAACCACATGCCGCGTGGCTTCAGCCGCTTTGTTTGGAACGTGTTAATGCTGCTCGCTACCGCCGCCGGGACCTTTGCCGCCGTCTGGGGCCTTCTCGGCAAGGCCGGCATCATGAGCCATTTGAACACCGACAACACGTGGGCTCAGTACGTTGATGCGCTCACGTGGAAAACCTGGATCGGACTCGGCGGACTGATTATGCTCGCGCTGTTGTTCGTGGTCGGCACGATCGGCTTCATCATCAACAACAAGAAAGTCTACAGCGATCAACACGACTACGCCTAACCGACCCACGCGTGAGCGGTCTTCCGCTTGGCAGCTCGCCTTCCTGCTCAGTCTGGGGGCGAGCCTCGTTCTCAGCGTGTGCTGCCTGCCTCCGACCGCGAACGCGGTCGAGGTGCGTGGCGATGACTGGCGCGTGCTGTACAACCTGCCGGACGGTTCGTCGTTCCGCGGGTACAGCGACGACGAGTTCGAACTGCGCGACCTGCTGGTCGACCGGCTCAAGCAGTTGGGCGCGCGCGACGAGGCGACGCTCACCACCTTCACCTTCTCGGGCAACGAGACGGGCGCGGGTCGTTTGATGTTCGAGATGGAGCGGGCGATGGACCGCGGCGCGCGCGTCCGGTTTATCACCGACCGCAAGGAGGACATCACCGAAACATTCATCAACAATACCGACCGCAAACCGCGTTCGTTGAAGGGTCTGACCGAGCACAAGCGGTTCACGCTCGCGGTGGACGGCAGCAAAGCCGGCATCATGCACCACAAGTTCGCGCTGTTCGACTATTCGGGTTCGGGCATGAACGCGGGCCAGAAGATCCTGGTGACCAGTTCGTTCAATCTGACTGGCGCGTCGAGTTTCCAGTGGAACGTCAGCCTCGAACTCCGCCACGACATTCTCTACAGCGCGTTCCGCCAGGAGGCAGAGGAAATGCTTGCCGGCCGCTTCCATCGCGACCCGGCAAAGTCGCATGTCCACGACAACCGCTTGGTTCAATTGAAGGAAGGCACCGCGCGCGTCCGCTTTGGGCCGAGTCCGACGTCGCGTCCGATCGGCGACATGCTCGAGGCCGGCTTGCGTTCGGCGAAAAAAGAGGTGGTGTTCTCGCTCAATTTCATCGCTGACGACGAACTCGCCCACGCCCTCGTCGCCACCGCCAAACGCGGCGTCAAGGTGATCGGTTGTGTCGCCTTGAGCGAAGGGAAAACCAAAGGGCCGACCAAAGAAGCGCTGAAGATTCTCCGCGCCGAACCCAAAATCCAATGGGTCAAAGCCTTCGAGGCTCACGGCAAGGACGCGCGCGACAGCGGAAAATCCCAAAATCTGGTGCACACCAAATACGTCGTGATCGACCGCACCTGGGTGCTTCACGGTTCGGCGAACTGGACCGCGTCCGAGAATGAAAACGACGAGAACGTGGTGATCCTCCGTCACCCGAAGATTGCCGCCGCGTTTTTGCAGCAGTTCGAGGCGATGACCGGGCACAAGGCGGAGTGACTTCGCGGAGTGACTTCAAACGCCCCCACCTGGGTTTATCCCGGTGGAGCGATAAGCAATCCAGGGCAGCGTCAATTTAATATTTCTGGATCGCTCAATTTCAAAACCTGGAGGGCGAGGGGCCTCCCGAGCCGATGCGATGGAAGACGACCGAGGTGGTGGCGGTCTTAAGTTCGGGGTTCATCCAACCCTTTGCGTTGTCTTGAGGTGCCACTTCCGGCGGCGCGCTTTGCGGACGCCTGATCGGGGTGGAGGGGATCATCGCTCCACGGTGACAAGCCCCAGTGTGGCGCATTTAGCTTAGACGATTCTGAACAGGATCATGGCTCCACGGGGACAAGCCCCACTGGTGGCCTGAGGCCAGTCACATGCAAAGCGGCATGCCTTAGAGGATGTGTCGCCACCTGCGAACGACGAATCTCGGCTTGTAGCACGCGTCGAACGCGACGCCCTACTGCGTTTTTCTAGTTCGCCTTGTGCGGCGAAATCAGCATCGACAGGTTTTTGCCGTTGAGCTTCGGTTTTTGTTCGGCGTAGCCGTGTTCTTTGAGGTCTTCAATGACGCGGTTGAACAGGTCGAAGCCGAGTTCGTTGTGGGCGTTTTCACGGCCACGAAAATAGAGGGAGCATTTGACGCGGTTGCCGGCGTCGAGGAATTTCACCGCGTGGCGTAATTTAGTCTGGTAGTCGTGTTCCTCGGTGTTGGCGTGGTACTTGACCTCCTTCACCTTGACGACGGTGGCGTTCTTCTTGGCGTTTTTGATCTGCTTGCGCTGCTCGTACTTATATTTGCCGTAGTCGACAATTTTACAGACGGGCGGCTTGGCGTTGCCGGAAATCTCGACGAGGTCTCGTCCCTCGCGGATGGCTCGTTTCAGGGCGTCGCGCGTTCGAACTACACCGACTTGCTCGCCTTCGAAGCCGATCAAACGGATCTCGGGGGCTCTGATTAGATGATTTGCTTTGAACGGCGCCTGGCGCGAGCGGTCTCTTCGGTTGGTACGGATAATGGTCTCCTGAGTCTGTTGTTCTTATGCTGTTTGGTTCCCGAATACGAGCGGGTAATGCAGTTGTTAGAATGAACTTTTGAGGATTACGAGGTTGAAAATATTCACGATTGAAAATTCCGAAGCCCCCTTCGGCGACGTGGTTTTCCTCAAAACCGAGTCGTGGGAACGTTCCGGTGACGATGAGCTTTCTCCCCGGGTCGAAAAAGGAACGTTCAAGGGAAAAATGGTGGGCGATACTGGACTCGAACCAGCGACCTCTTGCATGTCAAGCAAACGCTCTAACCAGCTGAGCTAATCGCCCTTGAACCAAGAACTCTTGCTATGGGCGCGGTGTTTGCTGATTGCAAGTCCTTCCACGTCTTTTTCATTCACCTTTCTGTTACCGCGCCCCACCCAGATCCGGAATCAAGCTAGCCGATCAGCGTGAGACCGAGAGCGAGGCTGACCATTTCGGCCAAGTCGCGTTGCCCGACGGGCTTGTGGAGATAGTGCGTGCGCGGCAGTCGCAGCGCATCCTCGATGCCGGGATGAACCGACGGCAGGCTGCTCAGCAGGATGACCGGCGTCTCGCCGCGTTCGGCAAACCAGGTGCGCAGTTCGCCGCCGTCCACCTCGCCCAAGTTATAATCGAGGATCAGAAGATCGGGGCGTTCGCCCGCCTCCCATTTTGCCATCGCGGCGGACGCGCCTCCGAGGACGGCCACGTCATGGCCTTCGGGTTCGAGCAGATCGCGGCATAGGGTGTCGAGCCCCGGAGCCACCACCCAGACGTGGTTGCCGGCGGCGATTGGCAGGGTGCCCTGCCTCGAACCCGCGGGCACGGCGGCGGATTGCACCGGCAAGGCACACTCGATCGAGGTCATACGGCCTGGCTGCGGCTTGATCCGAACCGCTCCGCCGAGCGCCTCGACCCGCCGGACCATGCCGGAGAGACGGCGTTCGAGATCGGCGTCCTCCACCGGGCCGAACGCGGACAAGCCCATCGTCAGCTGCGGCGCGAGTTCGTCGAACGGTTGGCCTTTGGCATCGAAGACCACGATGTTGACACAAGGGCCGTGGATCCCGGTGTGGTGACCGGCGTTGTTTTGGGTTTGCAGCGTAATTCGCGAACCCAGCGGAGCGATATCCATCGCGACCGTCAGCAGATTGAACACGAGCTGATGCAGGTCGCTGCGCCGAACCAGCACCGCGTCCGCGGTGGCGTCGAGTTGCGGGGCGAGTTCGATGCTGGCGCTGCGGTGCGAATCGAGCATAGGCAAAATGAGTTCGATGGCGGCGTGCAACGAACGCGGTTCGTTAAGATCGCCATCGCCGCCGATTCCTTCCGCGTCCACCGCGAACAGATGTTCGGCCAAGGCCTTGCCTTCGGCGGCGACGTCTTGAACGCGTTCGATTGAGGCGGCGATGTCCGCGGGCATGTCGTCGCGGCCGATGGTGCAGGAGGTATAGCCGAGAATGACCGACAGTAGTTTGTGGTAGTGGCGCGACAGGCCGGCGGCGAGACTCACCGAACTGGCCCCGGCCCCGGTCGTCGAACCGACGGAGGCGCCGCTTGCGCTGGCCGTGTTTTGGCTGTCGAGGGCTTGGCTGAAGCCGGCCGCGAGAGATTTGTAGAGGCGCAGAACGCCGGCCACCTGTTTCGCGTCGAGCGCGGGGCAGACATCGAGCGCGACGAGTTCCTTGGCGGAAACCCCGGAGGCCTTGGCGAGTTCTTTGATCTGGTCGGGGCGCCACGCGCCGAGTTTGAGGGGACCGGTATCGAGACAGGCGACCATCACGCCGTCCATCAGCACCGGGAACAGACCGCGCGTGATGCCGTAGCGAGCATGGTCCGAACCGTGCTCCTTCTGATCACGCACCGACTGGGCCAGGCGTTCGAGGCGGGCGAGCAGTTCGGACTCCACCCGACCCGAGCCGTCCACGGTGCGCAGGGCGGACAAGGTGGAAGGAGAAAACATGCCGGTGGCGCTGATCTCGGCCACCAGCGCGTCGGACACTCCCGCGAGTGCGGGCATGCGCTTGGCACGATCCTCTGCGAGCAAGGGATTGAGCGGACCGAGCAGTTTGAGGCTGGTCGGGTCGCGAAGATCTGATTTGGAATCGCTCATATTATTTTAGCGCGTCGAGCACGCGTTTCTCGGTCTCGGCGGATATCTGCGCGTCGCGGAATGCCTGGTCGCAACGGATACGGGAGGGAGGATGCAAGCGGGAGTATTGAATTTTGGGGCGTTCACCCTGGCTGCTCAGCATGATAAAACTTGTTTGGAGAAAGATGATTTTACCCGTGACGGTTTGGCCGTTGATCAGCTTAAGCGTCACCTGATCATCGACTTGATACATCGGGAATTTCTCTTCAAGCTCCTCGGTTACCTCTTTTCTGACGTCGCGCATGAGTTGGCGCAGGTCGGTGACCTCCCCGCCACTGCTGCTCGGTGCGGGAACATCGTCCGGGGTCGAGGGCGCGGGAATGCCAGCCAGATCGGGGGAAGGACGGGCGGAGCCGGTGGCGGACGTGGAGGGGGGCGAGCTCGTCGCAACGCCAGGGACCGGCACGCCTTCGGGTCCCATAGCCACCCCGGCGGCAGGCGTGTTTGGGGCGTTTGGGGTCTCCGCGCTGCCAGATACTGGCGTGGAGGGATAGCCCGGGATGTCGAGTCCAGCCAAGCCGCCGGCGGGTGCATCGGTGGAACCGCTTGCCGCCGGTTCAGTGGCTTCGCTTACGGTCTGGGGCTGTTCCGGCACGGACGGCTGTGGCGGCGGGGGGATGTCGATGCCGAAAATATCGTCAATGGTCTCCGAACTCGTGGTGGCGCCAACCGACACCGGCGGTTCGGGTTCGGCAACGGCTGCGGGTTCGGCTACGGCTACGGGCGGTTCGACGCGGCTCTTCTCTGCGAAACCAGCCAAGGACGAGGCGCTAGGGCCGGTTGGCGAGACGTCCGCAATGGCCCCCATCGAACCGGATGGGGCGTCGTTTTCCAACTGCAGCGAGGCGAACTGGTCTGATTTCGCCACCAGCGGCGCCGTTGGTTTTACCCCCATCGCCAAAACCAAGCCAATCAGGCAAGGAACCGCCAAGGCCGCTCCGACCAAGGAACGGAGCCAAACAGGGGGGCGCGGCGTCGAATCCACCGAGCGGTCGATAGCGGCGATGATAAGAGAGGTGGGCTTTGCGGAGGACATAGAAAGGTTGAAATATTCCCGTAAGAACGGGCGACTATACGTGAACCTACCCCACAGGGTGAAAACCTGTCAACACGACCGCCGTGAAAAACCCCGCTCCCTGCTTGCTTCCACCTCCGAACCCGTACAAACATTATTCCAATTTATCCCGATGGAACTTTCAGTCCAATCCAACGCCAGCCTGCCACGCCGACGCAGCTTGATGCAGAGCCTGACCTCGCTGGCAATCCTGCTGGTCATCGCCTTCCAAGTGCTCGCCGCAATCACGGTGTCCTATCTATGGAAAAAAGTGCCGCCGCGCGAAGCGTTCCAGGACGGTCCCGTGTTGATTCTGCCCGATGTCCCGGAAACCCAGGCGGATGAAACAGGGCCCATCGCCTCCACTGCCGATTCCGCGAATTCGCCCCCCTCGGACCTGGCGTCCACGCCCCCCGGCCTCTCTAATCCGCCCAGCTTGTCCTCTCCGCCCAGCTTGTCCAATCCACCGAACCTGGCTAATCCCAGCCTGTCTCCTCCGCCCAGCCTCGCACCGACATTTTCTCCGCCGGGTTCGACGCTGCCACCGACCCTGCGTCCGGGTCCGGGACTGGCGACGACCGGCCCGGCCAACCCAGTGACCCCGGCGATCGCCGCGCCCCCGGCAAGCCCGCCCACCGCCCAAGTTCCGGTCACCTCCATCGCCAGCATTACCGCCTCGGAAAAACAGGAGGCCTTGCAGGAACAATTTGCCGAAACCCAAATCGACCCGACCTTTACCACCGAGCCCGGACTCAGCATAAAGCGTCTGATGCAAATCGCCTCGGACCTGTCGGATCAACGGCAGTTCATCGACGCCGAACGCATCTACGCCATGGTCCAGGACCGCGATCCGAATATCGCCGAGGCCTACGCGCGCCGCGGCGAGACCTTAGAATTTCTCGGTCGCTACGACGAGGCCATCGACCAATGGCAAATGTACCAGACGCTCGCGACCTCGCAATACGACCGCAACCGCGCCGACCGCCAGATCGACCACATCGAAACCGTGGTCAAACTGGCCAGGTTGCAGGAAGAAATCCGCAACCGCCCCGCCGCGCCAGCCAGACCGGCAACCCCGACCCGTCCGGCCAATCCTGTAGCATCCGTTGCGACTCCGCCTTCTGTTGCCGCTCCATCCACTGTTGCCGCTCCATCCACTGTTGCCGCTCCATCCACTGTTGCCGCTCCATCCACCTTTGGTTCTCCTCCCTCTGGCCCTTCCGCGATGCCGTCGCCCCCTGCGGTGGCGTCGACACCCCGTTCGACACCGTCGTCTCTGCCGCGGACGCGCCCCGCTTTCGCCGATACCACAGCGCCTCCTCCCCGAACGACAACCGCACCCACCGCACCTCCGGCAACGCGACCCGTCGCGCCGCGCGCCGTAGCAAGTTCTGCGAACGCGACGCGCCGCCTGCGCATCGTGAACTCGACCCGTGTGCGCTTCGCCGGCAACGAAAAATACGAACAAAAGCGCTTCATCGAACTCCATCTTGAAGCCGACCAAAAACGCGGCCCAATCGATCTCAACAAGATCAGCATCAAATACTGCTTCTTCGACCGCGATAAAAACTACCCCAAGGAAATCCGGCTCTCCAGCGCCCAGCCGATCCAACGCCTCTCGTTCGAACAAGACTACAGCAACCCCGCCGTCTATCGAATCAACTTGCACCTCCCCTACCTTGTGACAGTCGGCACCCGCGCCCGTGAACAACGCACCATCAACCGCTATCTGGAATACCACGGCTTCTTTGTGCGCCTGTTCTACGACGGCGTCGAACAAAGCGATGGCGCGCCCATTATTCGTCCGCCCAACGTCGCCCCGACGCTGTTCAAAGAGAAATACCTCCGCCATATCGGCGCCAACGGTCCTCTCTAGTCGGTCCTCTCTAGTCGGAACACGTTTTCCGGTCACGCGCCATGCACGAAGCCCAGGAACCCGGACACCCCGCCACGACGCCCGCGCCGGTACGCCGTCCCGCTACCGCGAAAACCAAAGCGCCAGCTCCTGGCGTGCACCGCCTGCACGAGGCAAGCCGCCGCCGCCGCTGGGTCTTTCTCTTTTGCCTGCTCGGACTCACCGTCGCCTGTGCCGCCGCCGCCGCTTGGATGGTGCTCACCCGGCCGCCGCCCCGAACCGCCGCGCCGAGTTCGGTGGTGCCTAAAGTTCGCGTCACCACCGCCCTGCCCCGCGCCTCGACCATCACCGTCGAAACCCGCGGCACCGTTCGTCCTCGAACCCGCACCACCCTCAGCAGCCAGGTCTCAGGCACCATCACCAAGGTCGGTCCCGCGTTCGAAGCGGGCGGACGGTTTCAAGCCGGCGAACTGCTCCTCGAAATTGACGCCACCAATTATTACGCCAGCTTCGCTCAGGCGGAGGCGCAAAAAGCCACGGCGCAACTTGCGCTGGCCCAAGCCCAAGCCGATGCCGCCAACATTCGTTCGGACCTCTCCGAACTCGGCCTGTCCGCCGGCCAGTCCTCCGACCTCCTGCTGCGCAAACCGCAACTCGCCAAAGCCCAAGCCGACCTGCGCGCCGCCGAGGCCGCGCTGTTCCAAGCAAAAACCAACCTCGAACGAACCCGCGTCACCGCGCCGTTCGACGGCCGCGTCAACCGCGTGTTAGTCAACCTCGGACAAGCCGTCTCCGCCGGCGGCACGCCACTCGCCGACATCTACGCTAACGATCAAGCCGAAATCGAAATCCCGCTCTCGCGCGCCGAAGCCGCCGGCATCGACTTTGCCGCCAAACCACCCGCCGTGCTGCGCGACGGCGAAGCCACCTGGAACGGGCGCCTCGACCGCAGCACCGGCATGATTGACGAACGCGACCGCATGCTGCGCGCCATCATTCTCGTCGACCAACCGCAGTCCGGCGCCACCCCGCTGCAAATGGGCCAGTTCGTCGGCGTGGAAATCCAAGGCAAAACCTATCCATCCGTCATCTCCCTGCCGCGCAGCGCCGTCTTGCCCGGCGACAAAGCCCGCGTCGTCACCACCAAGAACAAACTGGAAACGCGAAGCCTCGATGTCATCTGGCGCGACGTCAACACCGTCATGGTCCGCAACGCGTTCGCAGGCAACGACAACACCTCCGGACTGCAAAGCGGCGAACAAGTGTGCCTCACCCGCGTCGGCTTTTTCACCGAAGGCATGGAAGTCGAAGTCGTCCCGTGATCGCGTGGTTCACCCGCAATGGTGTCGCCGCCAACCTGCTGATGCTGGTCATCGCAATGGGCGGCATCACCGCGATGTTCACCATCGACATCAAGTTCTTTCCCGAGATCAAACTCGACGCGGTCTCGATCTCGGTTCTTTACGCCGGCGCCGCGCCCGAGGAAGTCGAACGCTCGGTGGTCAAACCAATCGAGGACGCGCTCGAGGGCATCATCGGCGTCAAACGCATCAAGTCCACCGCCGCCGAAAACATCGGCAGCGTCATCTGCGAACTCGAGGCCGGCGAGAACGTCCAGAAAGTGAAGGAAGAAGTGAAATCACGGGTCGACCGGATCACTTCGCTGCCGAGCGAGGCGGAGAAACCGGTGGTCGAAGAAATCTTATTTAACGAAGATGTCCTGCTAGTCGCAGTACACGGACAAAGCGACGAACTCACGCTCAAGCGCGTCGCCGAATCGGTACGCGAAGACCTGCTGCGCATCGACGGGATCTCCAGCCTGAAGATGATTGGCGTGCGCGACTACGAAATCACCATCGAAGTCACCCAAGAATCCCTCGAACGCTACGAACTCGATTTTGACGAAGTGGTCGCCGCCATCCGCAATGCCTCGCTCGACCTGCCGGGCGGCACCGTGCGTTCGGCGGGCGGCGAAATCCTGCTGCGAACCCGGCAGCAACGCTACCGCGCGGAGGAGTTCGGCGAACTGATGCTGCGCAGCTCCGCCGGTGGTTCGCGCCTGCTGCTGCGCGACGTCGCCACGCTGCGCGACGGCTTTGTCGACGAGGAGATGACCACCGAGTTCGACGGCGAACCTGCGGCGCTGATGTCGCTCTACGCAGTCGGCAAAGAAACCCCGTTCGATATCTCGACCAAGACCCACGAGTACGTCGAACGCACCCAAGCCGAAATGCCCGCCGGCATCAAACTCACCATCATCGGCGACGGCTCCTACTACCTCAAAGGCCGCTTAAACATGATGATGAAAAATGGCGGTTTCGGCCTGCTGTTGGTGTTCGCCGTGCTCGCGCTGTTCCTGCGCCCCACCCTCGCTCTGTTCGTCGCGCTCGGCATTCCCATCTCCTTTCTCGGCACCCTGTTCGTGATGCCCTACCTCGGACTCAACATCAACATGTTGTCCTTGTTCGCGTTTATCCTGGTGCTCGGCATCGTGGTCGACGACGCGATTGTGGTCGGCGAAAGTGTGTTCACCGAAATTCGCCGAAATGGTCCGGGTACCGAGTCGGCTATCCGTGGCGCGCATCTGGTCGCCATGCCGGTCACCTTCGCGATCCTCACCAGCGTGGTCGCGTTCATCCCGCTGGTGGTCGTCCCCGGCGTCACCCGCGCGTTCTTCGCCGCCATCGGACTGGTGGTCATGTCGACCCTGCTCTGGTCGCTGGTGCAGTCCAAACTGGTGCTGCCCTACCACTTATCGCTGTGCAAAGTCGGCGAGGGCAAAGGCATGCTATCGCGCGCGCAAGTCGCAGTCGCCAACGGCCTCGAACGATTTATCGACGCAGTCTACCGCCCGATCCTCGCGCTTAGCCTGCGCTACCGTTACCTGACCTTGCTGTGCTTCTTCGCGGTACTCGCCTTGTCGGTCGTGACGATCACGACGCAGCGAGTGAAGTTCGTCGATTTTCCCTCCATCCCGAGCGACTACATTCTCACCCAAGTCGAAATGCCGATTGGCACGCCGGCCAGCGAGACCGGCGCCGTGGTCAAGGATATGCAGG
>Ga0209828_1002280_pt1 | contig 16059 bp, 19 predicted proteins | sample MaitaG_FD_187429 | JGI IMG/M metagenome (GOLD analysis project Ga0209828, IMG submission 187429) | Marine algal microbial communities from Maine, USA - Maine_Asex2 metaG (SPAdes) (version 2) | ecosystem: Host-associated > Algae > Red algae > Unclassified | place: Maine, USA | collected 2015-01-05 | reverse complement strand
ATTAGTGCTAACGTTATCGCTGCTTATTATCATGATCATATCTTTGTACAATCGTCTAAAGCTGACTTAGCACTTTCAGCATTACAAGAATTCGATGTGCAATTGTAAATATGTTGTTAACAAGTCGCGTTGCTGCATTACCAAAGTCAAATCCACTCGCCCATTATGACAAGCTGTCTATTGCAGATTTCGATGGCGAACCTTATATTTCTTTCACAACCGATAGAGGTGGATATCTAAAAGAAACACTCAGTGCTCTTTTTTCCGCCTGTGGAATATTGCCAGATAAAAGAATTGAGGCAAGCCAAACACACGCGGTCATTAGCTTGGTTAACCAAGGCTTGGGTTTTGCAATAGTGCCCAGATCCGCTCAGATTATGCAGATGGAAAACATCGTTTATCGTGACATAGAATTACCCAATCAGTTCCGATCAGATCTATACCTAGTCTCAAGACCCAATCAGAACTCAAGTGCGTGTGATCGTGTAAAAGATATTATTTTTGATGTACTTAAACAATACCGAGAGACTAGTTGAGTGCGATTAGCGAAAACGTTGTTCGTGTAATTGGCTTTGATTGAATACGACTCCGTGCTTATACTACGGCAGCAAAATACATCACAATTCAGAATCACCTCTGAATTAATCGATCATTCAAACAGGAGAATAATCTTATGACAGGCATTAAACCGGCAGACAAGTTCCCAGACATCGAATTCAATTTGGTGGGTGGTGGAACGAGAAAAGTACAGGATTGGGCGGACAAATGGGTCATGCTGATTGTGTATCGTGGAAACCACTGTCCACGCTGCAAGAACTACGTTGCTAAGCTGCAAAAGCTTGCACCGGCCTATGCTGAACGCGGTGTTGAATTATTGTTGGCTTCTATGGACCCGGAAAATCTTGCCCAGCGCACCGTTGAAGAAAACAGCTGGACTTTGCCGGTGGCACATAGTCTGACTGAGGCAGAAAGTCGTCAGTTATCACTGTATGTAACCGACCATGAGGCAGGTTATGAATTAACGGGTCGTTATGCTGAACCCGGCTTGTTTTTGGTAAACCCTGATGGCAACGTCCAGTCAATGGAACGATCAAATTCTCCCAGTATAAGACCTGATCTTGAAGTTGTACTCGACGGTATTATCGGTACTCAAGAACGCAATTTGCCTATTCGCGGTCTTGCTTAACGACTACGGTGAAAGTCTGCATCCACCTGCACAATAAAATGGTGAATCACCCACACGACAGGCAGGCTTATAAGGCCTGCCACTCGTTGATGTTGCTATAGGCCATCCATCGTCATCAGTTTCTGATAATGCTCAGGTCTACGGTCACGAACCAGCTTTTCAGCAGTCGCAATATTTTTTTGAACATCATCGACGCAGACCATTTGAGTGGCTGCCACCTTAATTTTTCTCATTGCATTACTCCGATTTGAATACCTAGATGTTAAGTCGAATGGTTACTACGCTCCCACAAAGCCTTCCGATAGTTTTCCTTGGGAAAATGTATGATGTATTCGGTTTAATCACCACCTATTGAGAGGATGGAATGAACACAATTTACCAAGCAAAAAAGATTATCACGATGAATCCGGCACGTCCTCATGTGACTCATGTGGCTGTTCGAGACGGCATCATTCTAGGTGCGGGAACACTAGAAGAACTTGAGGGTTGGGGTGAATACGAACTCGACAAACGCTTCGCTGATAAAACCATCATGCCGGGCCTTGTTGAAGGGCATAGCCATGCCATGGAAGGCTCACTCTGGCAGTTTACTTATGTCGGCTTTTTCGATCGAATGGACCCAGACGGTAAAATTTGGTCTGGAGTCAAAAGCATTCCAGAGGTAATTGACCGTTTAAAAGCCGTTGAAGCAACGTTACCAGCAGATGCTCCCCTGCCAGGCTGGTCGCTCGACCCTATCTACTACAACAGCGAACGGGTTACGCGAGAACATCTCGATCAGGTATCTACAAAACGTCCGATTGGCCTACTACATGCCTCGTGCCACATCATTAATGTAAACAGCAATATATTAGAACTAGCGGGATTATTGCGAACGGGTATCGACAACCCAGGAATACCGCTAGGCGAGGATGGCTTCCCTACCGGTGAGCTGAAAGGCCCTGAAGTCATGGCATTAGCCACCCCCCATATCGGTTTTAGCCAAGACTTCTTGTCCTGTGATGAAGCTGGGCTAATCAACTTCAGCAAACTTTGCGTGCGCTCAGGTGTGACAACCGCGACTGACCTAGCCGCTCGTCTACCTGAAGATATAGTCGATATGATGCAAAAGGTCACTTCGAAAGATGACTACCCCGCACGCATCGTTCCATTGATTTTCCACAGCGGTATTGCACCGAAAGACCTTATTGACCGTGCCATAGAAATCAAACCGCAAAGCACTGACAAGCTACGTTTGGGCAAGATTAAAATCGTTGCTGATGGTTCAATCCAAGGCTTCTCAGCCCGCATGCGAACGCCAGGTTATTACAATGGTGCGCCTAATGGTCTTTGGTACATCTCACCTGAGCATCTGCAAGAAATTCTAACCGCCAGCCTCAAGCACGACTTACAAGTACACATCCATACCAATGGTGACGAAGCGACCGAGCTTCTCATTGATACGATGGAACAATGTTTAATTGAGCAACCTGCGCCAGATCATCGATTCACCATTCAGCATTGCCAGTTAGCTGATAACGCTCAGTTCCGACGTATTTCAAAATTGGGGTTCTGTGTAAACTTCTTCGCTAACCACCATTTCTACTGGGGTGATGAGCACTACAAACTGACCGTAGGACCTGAAAGAGCATTAAGAATGAATGCTTGTGCGACCGCACTTAAACTCGACATACCAATCGCTATTCACTCAGACGCTCCCGTTACTCCACTCGGACCACTGTTTACCGCTTGGTGCGCAGTGAATCGTTTAACTGCATCAGGCAGAGTTCAAGGTGAATCAGAACGTATTGAAGTTGAAGAAGCCTTATATGCAATCACGCTAGGGGCCGCCTATACCTTGAAGCTGGATGGTGAAGTTGGCTCTATCGAAACGGGCAAACGAGCGGATATGGCGATCTTAGAGGATGACCCTGAAAGTGTGGGTGGTGACAAACTTAAGGATATAAAAGTCTGGGGTACCGTGCTTGGTGGAAAGGTATTTGCCGCTCATGAACTTAGCCAATAGCATGAAAATCCCCGTTACCGTAATCGGTGGCTATTTAGGATCAGGCAAAACCACCCTAGTTAACCATCTATTGCGTAACGCTGGCGGCAAACGCCTCGCCATTATGGTGAATGAATTTGGTGAATTACCGATTGATGAGGACTTGATTGAAACAGAAGGTGACGAGCTGATCTCTTTGGCTGGTGGTTGCGTTTGCTGTAGTTTTGGCAGTGATCTTATTGAAGCGATGACAAAACTCGCTAAATTAAGCCCCCAACCTGATAACGTTATTCTTGAAGCGAGTGGCGTTGCTCTGCCTGGCTCTATCGCTAGCACGCTGTCTCTGCTACCTGATTTTTCAATCGATGGTGTGGTAGTTCTAGCTGATGCTGAAACGGTGCAGCAACGCGCAAAAGATAAGTTTATGTCAGATACGATACTCAGACAGCTTAGTGACGCAGACATTGTTTTGCTTAACAAAACAGACTTGGTTTCGGCGGATTCACTTATCGGTACTCGTGACTGGCTGATGAGTTTGGCGAATGGGGCTCAAGTTGTCAACGCCCAGAACTCTGTTGTGTCACCCGCTATTGTTTTACAGGACTTTGCATGGAGTGAGGATACTGAAAGTCAGCAGCTCCCTCACCATCAAGTGAACTTTAAAACGCATAGTTTACCGATGAATGAGGCTGTTGATCCTCAACTATTTATCGAGTCTTTGCTAAATGATTATGCCGGCTTGATTCGTGCTAAGGGGTTTGTAAAAGATCTTAGTGGCAATTTAAAAACGATACAGATAGTTGGAAAACGGACGGTGGTTACAGATGCTCCGCACGGTGTAAAACTAGGATTAGTTGTTATTCAAATGTCACCAGCCCTATTAGACATACCGAAGACACCTTAATCGCCGCAGGATTTGCGGTAATTAAATGCTATAATCACCGCATGATATGGATACACAAAAAAACAAACTGGCCAAACTTTCATTGGGATAAAGAAGAACTCTTCCAGCCTCTAGCTAACCTGCGCGGACAACATGGACGACTGCTGGGTAAAATGGAAACGCTAGGCTTTGCGTTACGAGAAGAAGCCAGTTTCAATGCGCTCACCAATGACGTCATTAAATCCTCAGCAATCGAAGGTGAGCGACTGGACCTTGAAGAGGTACGCTCCTCGATTGCACGACATCTGGGAATAGATCGCGGGGGTCAATCACCGTCTAGCCGTGATGTTGACGGAGTCGTTGAAGTGCTGCTTGATGCCACACAGCGCTACCAGCAACCCCTAACAACCGAGCGCCTTTTTGGCTGGCACGCGGCATTATTCCCTACCGGTTTCAGCGGGATGACGCCCATTATGGTTGGGTATTGGCGCCCACCATCAGCGGGTGCTATGGAGGTTATTTCTGGTTCTTATGGACGCACCAAGAAAGTCCATTTTGAAGCGCCAGATGCGGAGTTACTGGATGATGAGATGGCCGCTTTTCTCAACTGGTTTGAACAAGAAAATGCACTTGATCCTATTTTAAAAGCGGCCATTGCACACTTTTGGTTTGTCACCATTCACCCCTTCGAAGACGGAAATGGACGCATAGCAAGAGCCATTGCAGATATGGCACTGGCGCGTGCCGATAACTCAGCACAACGCTTTTACAGCATGTCTGGACAAATCGAAACAGAGCGAAAAGAGTATTATCGACAATTAGAACAGCAGCAGCGAGGGGATTTAGACATTACGCCTTGGCTCAGTTGGTTTATAGATTGCCTTGGGAAGGCTTTCGTTAGCGCTGATGCAGCCCTGAAAAATGTATTGTTCAAAGCCAAAGTCTGGCAGCAATTACAGCCACACCCCGTTAATGAGAGGCAGCGGGTTGTGCTAAATCGCATGCTAGCGCAAGGTTTTGAGGGATACATGAACACCTCAAAATACGCGACACTAGCGAAGTGTTCTACAGACACCGCACTTCGAGATATTAAAGCGCTGATTGAGTGGGATGTTTTTGAGCAGAACCCTGGCAAAGCGCGACGTAGCAGCTACAAAGTTCGTGGTGCACTTGATGATTGAGTCCGGTGCGCTGCCCACTAAAATGACAAGCGTCAATATCGACATTAAAATAGGCTTCATCGGCCTTGGTCAAATGGGCTTGGGAATGGCCACTATGCTGACACAAGCCAATGTACCACTACTCGTCATGGATCTAAATACTGATTCGGTCGCTGCCCTTATAGCTTTCGATACCGTAAACGAGGCCAGCCTCAGCACAATTGCCCTCGAATGTGATTTAGTATTCACCTGCTTACCAGACGAAGCAGCCATTGAGCATTTACTGTTTTCTAAAGGCGGGTTACTGGCAGTTTCCGGAAGGTTACACACTGTTATCGATACATCGACCCTAAATGCCGAATGTTCCAGAGAATTCGCGACAAAAGCCTTACAGACAGGTGTTACTTATTGCGATTGCCCAGTTTCAGGTTTGCCAAAACGTGCGCATAACGGCACATTGACCATGATGTTTGGTGGCTCGGAAACAGCCTTTGAGTTAGCTCGCCCCTATCTCGACATCATAGGTGAAACGGTGCTGCATTGCGGAAACGTTGGAAGCGGACAAATGACGAAAGCGATCAACAATATCGTTTATGACATCAATATCGCTGCGATTTGTGAGGTACTGCCGTTAGCTGTTAAAGCTGGGCTTGATCCGTTGATTCTTGAACGTTTGCTAACCAGTGGCAGTTCACGCAGCTTCGCCAGTGAGCACTTTATTCCTAAGATTATGGCCGGTCAGTTTAAGGATGACTTTTCGCTACAGGCTGCCCATAAGGACATTGTGAATGTTCAGCAGATAACAGAAGCACTGAAAGCTGATACACCGCTGATTGATGCTATGACGGGCAGTTATGAAAAAGCTATCGATGCGGGATTTGGCCACCAGCCTAAAAGCGCCATGATTAAAGTTTACGAGGAAGCTTTAGGGGTAACAGTCAGGCGGGGATCTGCTTCAACGATTAAGAATTTTAAAAATACCTGAATCATCACGCGGATTTCAGTCGCCAGCGCGACACATTGAATTTTGACGGCCAGTGGGTAAGACTCACCGGTCGACTAAAACACATTGTGAGATCGCTATGCCAAAGACATATACCCGACTGACCGAAGATGAACGATATCAGATTTATGAGGGTGTGATAGAGAAACAATCACACCGTGAAATAGCCACTCTGATTAACCGACACCACAGCACCGTGTCAAATGAAGTGAAACAGAATAAGGGGTTGCGTGGCTACAGGCCTAAGCAAGCACAAGAAAAATCACAATCCCGGCATCAAACTAAACGCAGACATATCAAGCTAACCCCTGCGGTTCGATCATTGATTGCCGAAAACATCCAACAGGAGTGGAGCCCTGAACAAGTACAAGGTCGACTCAGAAGCGAGGGATTAACGATGGTGTGTGTAACCACTATTTATGGCCTTATTCAGCAAGACAAAGCGGATGGCGGTGATCTTCATCAGCATCTTCGTCACCGTAAACCTTACAAGAGGCGAATGGGATCACTGGAGACCCGAGGCCAAATTATCGGGCGCGTATCGATTGATGAGAGACCGGCTATCGTCGATAAAAAAGAGCGTCTGGGTGATTGGGAAGCCGATACAGTGATAGGCAAGGGCCATAAAGGCGTCTTGGTGACACTAGCTGAACGTGTCAGTAAAAAGACACTGATTGTATCGGTTCCATCCAAGCATGCCGAGGTGGTTAAGAACGCCATTATTGCGCTGTTACTCCCAGAGAAACAGCATGTTCACCCGATCACCTTTGATTAATGGTAAAGAGTTTGCTTATTACGCGAAAATTAAAGAGGCACTGGAGGCAGACAACTATTTTGCACATCCTTACAGCTCATGGGAGCGTGGCCTTAATGAAAATCATAATGGACTCATACGCCAATACCTACCCAAAGGCATGGCATTGGATACCGTCACGCCTGAGGAGATAACCTCGATACAGGACAAACTTAATAACAGGCCAAGAAAATTACTGGATTATAAAACACCAAATGAAGTATACGACGCTATGCGTTTAGCTGCATAATTTAGAGGGTGTCGCGCTGGCGACTGAAATCCGCGTCATATATGATTAGGTTGAAAACATAGGCCTTGCTATCATAAAAGTAGGTGTAGCCTGCCTTTATAAAGGACACAAAGATGATCGAAGAGATAGAAATAAAAAACTTTAGAGGAATACCCCACCTTCACGTGGAAGATACTAAAGACATTAACATTTTCGTGGGAAATAATAGCGCAGGGAAGACAACCGTTTTAGAGTCTATAGCTTATGCATATTCGAATCGTAACTTAATGCCAGTTTTCTTGGGATATTGTAGGGGCATTCAAAACGATGATCATTTATGTCTACAATCGTTATTTAGGCAAGTAGAACAAAAACACCATGATATCTTGATAAGCATCAAGGACAGCGACGAGAGCCACAAACTAACTTTAGGTATAAAGCCAAAAACCAATGAGGATAATCTGGTCTTTGGTGGAGATAGAGGTGGCGACAACTTCTTTGACATGCAAATTAAAGAGGCCGTAGCTGAGTATAGTAGAGGCAAGTATAAGTTGCGGTACCAATACAAACTGGCTACTGAAAGTGGAATACGAAAAGGTTTAACACAGAAAAAAATACCTAGCAAAGAAAAAGCCAGCAAGCCTAGAAATCACTGGGGGAAAGGCGTATTTCATGTACATGCAAGAAACGCAATAAGTATAAACGAAACAGCTCAAGCAATAACAAAGATCCAGGATTCCGAATCATTGGAAGCGGGTTTTATTGAAGTGATTCAGTCCTTTAACTCAAAAATTAAAAAACTAAGAAATGGAATTAATGATAATAATTCAAACATTATCAAAGCAGATTTTCTAAATGGTGATAGTTTACCAGTAACTTTATTGGGTGATGGATTTTGTCGATTTTTATTAATGTTGACAGGCTTATATGGAAGTAACTCTGAAGTTCTAACAGTAGATGAAATTGACTCAGGTATACATCACACCAACATGACTTCAATCTGGCGAGCCCTTATAAAAGCTAATGAGCTGAGCAATAAACAGATTTTCTGTACCACTCATAGCGAAGAGATGCTACTGGCCACATTAGAAGCCTTTAAGGATCACCAAGAGAAAGTTCGTATCTACCGAATCTATGAGAAAGATGATCAACATTTTGCTCAGAAATACGACTACGAACTTTACGAAAGCACAGCAGCAGCTGAAATGTCTGTGAGATAAGTATGAAAATAAGCGATAGTATAGAAAAGGCGCGCTCTGTTGGGGCAAACGTACATATTGGTGTGGAAGGAATAAACTTCATGCATCTCCTAAGAGAAAAAATATCTGAAGCTCCTGAGCTCCAAAAAATCTGCTTACATGATTTTGATAACAAGATAAATAGAGAGAAATGGCTACAAGTCATGAAGGCTCAACTTGATCGAGGTAGCATCCAAGCCCTCGGAATAATTTGCGATATTGATTTGGAAGCTAGGCAGAGTAGAGTCCAAGCTACATCAGATTTATTTAGGAGGGTTTTCGACAGAGAAGTAAACGAGAGAGAGCTTGCTTTAGGAGATCCGATCCTGAGTTTTCTTGTGGTGCCTACTACTGTACAGACAGGTTGTTTAGAACATGCGCTATTAGAGAACGCAAGCATTTCTAACTGTGTGAATGAATTCACAGAATGTTTAAGGCACAGCAATCAAGGTAAAAATGACAACTTTTGGGCAAAAACAAAGGTTCGCTCAATGATGATTGAAAAAGGGATGGAAGGGGCGCTTTCTACAACAGCAACGACCGACATGTGGGATTGGACTCAAGGGTCTCTAGCCGACATGCTCAATTTCCTGAGGGTTATGAATGACTCCGTCCAGTGATTTTTGCGTTAATCCCTGCATGTAACTATTTTATAGATTCTCAAACCTGAAACTCCCGCAAAACCTCCCCAGGACTAGCCGCTGTCCGCACCCCATCCCGCATAGATAACGTCCCATTCACCAATACATGTGCAATCCCTGAAGCATAACGACGTGGATGACTAGCCGTAGCATTACTAGCAATATTAGCCTGATCAAACACACAAATATCCGCGTGATAACCAGTTTTCAGTTGACCACGCTTATTCAGCCCCAACCGTTGCGCCGGAATCGAAGTAATCTTAGCAAGACCATCTGCCAGATTTAATACTCCACGATCTCGAACATAATGTTGCAAGAACCGCGCCGCCCAGCCGTAACCAGACAACGAACCAATATGGTCTTTCAAAATACCTTCATTTGCAGTCGCAACGGTGTCCGAGATCACAGCACACTCCGGCTGTTGCAGGCAAAGATCTAGATCACTTTCGCGAAAAGAGCGGGAGGACCAAATACAGCCCATCATGTTCTCGCCTTCTTCTATTAATATATCGAACACTGCATCATAAGGATCAACACCGCGCATGCGACCAATCTCAGCAAAATCAGCACCGACAATATCCTGATTTACCGTTGCGTTTAACAACACCACATCGTGCCACTGGCGCGCCTTCACGATTAACCACATTGGCTGTGGATTAGCTTTGATTCGTTCCCTTATTTCAGGGTCTGCGAGGCGCTTTAGGATAGCATCAGTGCCACCTGCTTGTGCCCATTTAGGCAGAATGGCCGCCACTAAAGTATGCGCCCAATCGTGCGGTATAATATCAAAAGCGATATCCACATCATGACGACGCGCTATCTCGATCATTTCCAGCGTATGCTCCATGGCATACTCCGGTGCACCAAATTTGGGTTGAATATGGCTGATTTGCAGCTTAGCGCCCGCTTGACGAGCAGTAGCGATGGCTTCTGCAAATCCCAAATCATAATGCGTGTCACGATTACGCACATGGGTTGCATAGAGGCGCTTATGTTTCGCCGCGACTTCACACATGGGTACCAGATGCTCAGGGGCTGCTAGACTACCGGGGAAATACTCCAAGCCAGATGAAAAACCGCCTGCCCCCTCATCCATACACTTGTCGACCAGTCGCGCCATTGCTGCCACTTCACCTGACTCTCCTGCGCGTAATTCATCACCAATAACCGCTCGATGAATCGTGCCATGCCCAACAAAAGCCATGACATTTACCCCAAGATCACTATAGGAAAGCGCGTCAAGGTATTCCCCAAAACCATGCCAATGGGGATGCTCAGCCTTATCGGTGTACCAAGGTGATACTGATCGAATAGTGTCGTGTGAACAAACCGGCGCACAGCTAATACCGCACTGACCAATCACCTCAGTCGTCACGCCTTGATGCACCTGACTTTGCGCTCGACCATCGGCAATTAATGTGAAATCAGAATGTGTATGCATATCGACAAAGCCAGGGGATACGACCAAGCCAGTGGCATCGATGACTTCAGTAGCGTCAGAACCAAGCTCGCCGATATCACTTATTATGCCGTCTTTGATCGCGACATCCTGTATGACACCAGCAGCACCAGTCCCGTCGTATACCATCCCGCCTTTTAGAATTAAATCAAACATCAACCTCTCCTATTTTCTTGAGTCCTATTTACTGGGTCCATAAGCCCAGTTAGGCAGGAATAGCGTTAAATCTGGAAGCAGAATCAAGATTACGAGGCCGACAATATACGCCAAAATAAACGGCAGTACGGCCACGGAAACTCTTTCAATTGAAATACCCGATATCCTCGCAGCCACCGTAAGGTTGGCCCCAAGTGGTGGCGTCAGAAAGCCGATTTCACAAGTAATCACCGTGAAAATACCAAACATCACTGGATCAACTCCGAGCGAACTCACTAGTGGCAAAAAGACTGCAGTGAACAATACAATCTGTGCCAGTGACTCCATAAATGTACCTATGAAAATATAGAAAATACCTATTAGGAATAACACTAAAATAGGGTTTGATGTCAGCGCCGTTATGCTTTCCTGAACTGCCATCGGCACATCATAAAAAGCTGTTAGCTGCCCAAAGGCCAATGTTGGCGTCAGTAAGATCAAAATACCGGTGAGCAATGCGGTAAAGCGTAAGGCTTCAATCACTTTTGCTACCGTCAGCTCTCCGTAAATGAACAGCCCAACAAACAATGAATAAAATACAGCGACTCCAGCTGCTTCAGTGGGAGTGAACACGCCGCCATAGATACCACCCAGAATTAATACGGGTGCGCCAATCGACCACTTACCTTCCCAACAAGCTCGTAAAAAAGGTCTCCAGCTGAATGCTGCTCCATTGCCACCATAACCACGCTTTCGCGCAATAAGGTAGGTAGTAATCATCAGCAAAATCGTTATCAGCACTCCGGGAATCAAGCCTGCTAAAAACAGACGTGGAATAGAAGTTTCTGACACCAAGCCATAAATAATTAACAAATTCGAGGGTGGTATGAGACTACCCAATGCACCCGCACTGGCGGTAATTGCTGCTGCAAAAGGCACGTCATACCCTTCCCGTTTCATCGCGGGTACGGTAACCGACCCGATGGCTGCTGTTGTCGCAGGCCCAGAGCCTGACAAAGCAGCAAATAACATACAAGCAAATACGGTGACCAATCCCATCGAACCTCGATAAGCCCCTACCAAGTTGGTGGCGATCGAGATCATCCGACTGGCCATCCCCCCCACTTCCATCAGCCTCCCGGCTAATACAAATAACGGGATGGTGAGCAGAGGAAAAGGCGTCAGGCTGCTATAACCGGTCTGCGCTAATAAAGTATAAGGGATGTCGATTAGAAAGAGTGCTAGCGCCGTGGTGAGGCCCACTGACACAAATAAAGGGGTACCGATTAGCGTTAACACGACAAACGCCATCGCTAGGATCATTAATGAATTCATGACTGCCCCTCCTGTTTTGGAGGGAGATCAGTCACTCCTACGGGGAGTTCTAAATCTTCGGCGAGCATTCCTGGCAACCCAACACTACCCTCGCGGTGCCACTGGACGTAAGTTTGAATTAAGCGAATCAGCATTAAGCCATAGCCAATGATTAGAATCGATTGCGGATAGAACTGGTCAATTCCTAGGCTTGGACTAAGCGTGGTGTACTTCCATAGCACCGTCAGATAATCGTAGCTGACCCACACCATGAACATACTGAAAAAAGCCCACAAACCATCGGCGATAAAAATGATAAAGCGTCCGAATTTTTCTGGCATCGAAGCCACCACAATCAAAATGCGGATATGAAAACGCTCGCGGACACACAGAGAAGCGCCCATATAAACGGCCCAAACCATGCTGATCGACGCCACTTCTTCTGTCCAATGCAGTGCGACTTCAAACACGTAGCGCGCCACTACCTGAGAAAATACACTGACCGCGATAATCGACAAACAGGTACAACAGATCAACTCTTCAAAATTACGCTCAAGCCACTTTAGTGCTTGCATGCTCCCCTCCTCAAACAAAAAAGGAGAGCTAATTTGCTCCCCCCTTTTTTTAACGTTAACTGCTTAAGCCGTATTCAAACTTTAGTAAGACCAAGACTACTCAGCTGCCGCTTGAATCTTCTTCACAAGCTCAACAAATTGATCACCACGCTTCTTAGCAAACTCATCCTGAACGCCTTTAGCCGCTTTCACGAAGTCAGCCTTGTCAGGTCGAGTCATTTTCATGCCACCTTCTTTTACCAACCATGCGCGCACTTCTTCAGTTTCAGTCAGCACCTGCTTACGCATCTCAAGACCCGCATCGGTAGCGGCCTTTTGAATCTGTTCGCGCTGCTCATCATTCAGACGTTTCATGAAATGATCTGAAGCGAATAATGGTGCCATCGCAACAAAATGCTCAAGGATAACCAGATGGGGTTCAAACTCATAAAACTTCATATCTTTGATAAACGAAGTACCGTTATCACCACCATCAACCGTGCCAGTTTGCAATGCTGTCGGAGTCTCTGACCACGCTAGCGGTACTGGGTTAGCACCAAATGCGCTGAACGTGGCTAACATGACCTCATTTTTTGGCGTACGGATTTTTAAACCATCCATGTCAGCCATTGTGTTGATCGCACGCTTTGAGTTGTAGAAATCACGGTAGAGTGCAGGACCAAAGCTCAACAAATGAACGCTGGTATCTTCCTGAAGTTTTTTCTTCATAAAGTCGCCAACTTCGCCGTCGACTACTTTTTCAAGATGCTTATCGTTCTGGAATATATAAGGTAGTACCGTCACATCCATCAGTGACCAATGAGGTGAGACGTTGTTTGCTGTAATGAAAAAGCCGTCAACTGTACCTAGCTGCATCGCCTTGAAGCCTTCATCTTCAGAAGAAATCTGGTTACAACAACGAAGTTTTACATCGACCGAGCCTTTGGTGTATTCCTCAGCTTTCGCTTCAAAGATCTTGCCGAAGCGGCCATATAGTGATTCTACGGGGGCTCCGAATCCTAAATTCATTGTGATATCGGCTGCCAGAACAGGCGTACTTGATAAAGCCATTGCGCCAAATAAGGCTGATGCAATAACGATCTTTCGAAATTGTTTCATGCTTGTTTCCTCCAATTGATTTGCATTATCCATATTGAAGGAAACAGTGATTGAAGTATAATATCATTTCAGCAGCTATTAATACTTTTTAGTTATCATGCAATTCGGCATCCGTCACATCAGATATTTCAAAGCAGTCGCCCTAGAGTTACATTTCGGCCGCGCTGCCAAGCAGCTTAATATTGCTCAACCTGCGCTGAGCCGCTCTATAAAGCACCTCGAAACTCAGATTGGCGTGCAGTTGCTAGAGCGCAATAACCGCAACGTTAGCCTAACCAAGGCAGGCAAGGTTTTCCTAGCGGGATCGCAGAAGTTGATTGATGCGATGGAAGGAATGGTGATCCAGACACGTAAGGCCAGCGAGGGTGAAGTGGGTCACCTTATTATTGGCTATACCGATTTCGCTATTAGTGGTTTGATGCCCGCGATTCTGCGTGATTTTAGAAAACAGTTTCCCGATATTTCTCTTGAGCCAGTGCATGGGGTTACTGGCAAACAGTTGGACAATCTTGAGCAGGGTAAGCTTGATCTTGGTTTCATTACCGGGCCGTTTGAACGACAGGGCTATCAAAGCGTTACCATCCAACAGGACTCATTTGTTGCTGTGCTTTATGAGAACCATCCGCTGGCGAAGAAAAAGTCAATGCAACTGACAGACCTAGCTGGGGAGGAATTTATTCAGGGAAGTTTAGTGGGTTGGGAGCATTATCATGATCACCTGTTTCGCCTTTGTCGTGGGGCAGGCTTTAAGCCCAACGTGGTGCAGACAGCCTTTAATATAGAAGGTATTTTTGGTTTGGTAGCGTGCGAGATGGGGATAACGATTCAAACAAATTGTGTCAATAACAACCTACGAAAAGGGTTAGTTACCGTTCCCATTGCCGATATAACGGAGACAGTTCCAACCATGGCGGTATGGAAAGAAGAAGAGGAAGCTTCTACTCGGCAGACTTTTGCGCAGTTTTTATTGAGTAAAGGCCAGTTTGGTGACGTTTCTTAAAACGTAGGGCTGATTTTCCTGTTTAGCTAACTATTACTAATCATTAGGCTCTCTTACAATCTGTCGCCAGAATGGCGAGGTGAGATAGCATTTAACCTCAGCCGCTAGACGGCTGAGACAATGCCCTAACTTAGTTGGATTGAACCACTACTATCGAATAGTAAATGTCACTGTTCCTATATTATTTCCACCAAGATTATCCGTCGTTTCATATGAGAACTCGTCTATACCCGAGGCACCTGGCGATGCTATGTAGAGTATCGCTGTATCAGCATTACCATTATTGTCCGCTACCACTTGGATGGTTCCCTGTGATGTGTTGCCACCTGTATTTACTAGTGTCAGAGAATCGCCATCAGCATCACTATCATTGGCCAAAACCTCAATAACAATACTGTCTCCAGTAGATACTGTTGCAGTATCAGGGTTAGTTGTAATTAGGAAATCGAGTCGTGTGAAAAATTGAGCGATTTCAATTCTGATAGAACCGGTATCCGTTCCGCTTCGGCCATCCCTCGCGTACGTTTGATTAGTAACACCGACCTCAAAAGGAATGCCAGGTTGAAATCTATACAAGCAAAAAGCATCAATATGTATATACTGTGCATATTGATGCTTAACAGGATTAAATGCTATGAGAACAACTATTCAACTTGACGATCATCTTCACGAATTGGCGCGTCAGCATGCTGTTGCCAAGGGAAAAACATTCACCGCTTTGGTTGAGGAAGCTTTGCGTGAAAAGCTGATGTCAAAGAAGAAGGTTATGTCTGCCGTATCTAAGAAACTCGTTGTGTTGAAAACAGTTGGCGGTGAAGGCGTGCTGATGGGCGTTGAACTTGACAATAATGCTTCATTGTTAGACCTAATGGAGCAAAGCTGATGCTACTCTGCGATGTCAATGTATTGGTTTATGCTCATCGGGAAGACTCAGAAAACCACGCAGAGTATTTAAGATGGCTGTCTGAGTTGATTAACTCAGATGAAGCCTTTGCTGTCTCTGAGTTGGTGTTAAGCGGCTTTCTGCGCATTGTTACCCACCCTAAGGTCTTTAACCCGCCTAGCCCACTCAACGATGCACTTGAGTTTATAAATACCATTAGAGAACTGGAAAATTGCAAAGTAGTCGTTCCTGGTGAACGCCATTGGGCTATTTTTCAAAAGCTTTGTTTGACCGCAAACGCAAAAGGCAATTTAATTCCTGATGCTTATCATGCTGCATTAGCGATCGAGTCTGGCTGCGAGTGGATTACGGCTGATCGAGGGTTTGGGCGTTATCAAGAGCTACGATGGCGACCTCCGTTTTGAGATAAAACCCATCAAAGAATTAACCGATGTAGCTTCAAAGAAATATCTGACTT
>Ga0209828_1002277_pt1 | contig 16076 bp, 11 predicted proteins | sample MaitaG_FD_187429 | JGI IMG/M metagenome (GOLD analysis project Ga0209828, IMG submission 187429) | Marine algal microbial communities from Maine, USA - Maine_Asex2 metaG (SPAdes) (version 2) | ecosystem: Host-associated > Algae > Red algae > Unclassified | place: Maine, USA | collected 2015-01-05 | reverse complement strand
CATGCCTAGCGTCTGCCTCCACTGTTGCAGTTCTGATCTGATTCTCCCAAGTATCTAAGAGAGTTTGTGTTGACGATTCCGACATAGTATTGCCGATTAACTCTTGTTTTTTCTGATAATAGACACTCTCATAACTTGTCCACGACTGCGTAAGTTTATCACATGCCGCTGACCATTGTTGAAGACCAAATCCACCATATGAAAAAGGCGCGCAATCATTTCTTGTTTCTCCCCAATCATCCGCAATGGGCGTAACAGGATTCGCATCAAATTGTATATTCTCAAACGCATTATCTAAATCCCAAGGAATCAAATGCAATTTCTTCGCAGTAGGTTCTTCGTACCAGAAAAAGTTATGACTACTGCAGCCGCCTCCACTACAGTACCAATGAAAAGGACCGTCGTCATGTCTTATCGTTCTATCCACAACAGCATACGAAATGATTTTTTCTATATCCATATGCTCTTCTACAATAGCGTTGACCGCAGAGGACCCTGCAGTAGACAATTGTTCAGCAAAATTTCTAATAATTTCGACACTTGGGTTGTCATCCTCATTGGTTTTAAGAGCGGACAAATAAGTTACATTACTCTGTGGAAATCCATCCATGGTTAGAGGCCACACTTCTTTGTACAGATTCCCTTCATCATCATCAAAATTGTATTTGACAAATCTATTATCAACCTGTTCCACTAACGCAAATACGCCTACAAACTCATCATTGATAACAAGTCTTGCATGCACCGCCCTTGGTCCAGGCACTCCCATCTCTCTAAACAAGTGATAACCTAAACGCTCGCGCATTTGTGAGGGATCATTATTCATAGAATGGAACTGAAGTTTCTTTAACTTGAAAAAATTTTCCTCTCTATCCTTCCAATTGATTTTGACTTTCATGGATAACTTGGTACAGGTCTTAGACCCTGAAGGATTAAATACATTATTACCCGACAAACAATTTACAAAAGCACCAATCGATCCTTTATACCTGACACCCACTGGACTGATCGTATCGCCCTCAAAAACAAGCATACATTCTACATAAATTTCCGCCGCAGGATCATTGTTAATTCTATCATAGGCACTGTTCGGAATTATTAATTTAAACGTATGTAGTTTCTCTTGATCAAATATATAGTCCGAATTTGTAGTTAGATAGTTTTCATCTCCATTTGGGATTACGGTCGGAACAACAAATTCTGAACTAGGGCCACCTCCACCTCCTTCAGGATTAGGAACAGATTCCTCCTTACCACAACTGCTTAAAAGCAGCATTACAAACAAAAAAAATAAAGTGATATTCCGAAAGTGCATACTGACAAGTTATTACACTAAAGATAATAGGAATTTACAGTTGCCCATCTTCTATTCTTTGAAATAACAGCATATTAACTATATGTCTTTATAAGACTTTATTACCATAGATAAATATTTAGAAAGTGACTAAAGACTACCTTCACGCATTATTAAAATTTAAAAAAGAACACCATGGGTTTTATCCAAAAATTAAAGGAACGGTACGCCACAAAGGCAATGAATGGCAATGTCGTTCCACAAGAGAAAATAGACAACATCTTAGAAGCGATTCGATTAACGCCGACTTCTAGTGGGTTGCAACAATTTGAAGTATATGTCATTACTAATGTAGACGTTAAAGTGAAAATCAGAGAAATAGCTTGGAACCAACCGCAAGTAACAGATTGTTCACATCTCTTGGTGTTCGCAGCTTGGGATCACTATACAGAAGATCGTATTAATCACATGTTCGATTTAACAAACGAGATTCGCGGATTTAAAAATGAAGGCTGGGAAAACTACCGCCAAACACTTTTGGCTGGGTACCCAAAGCGCGACCCCAATGTAAATTTTGAACATGCTGCGCGTCAAACATATATTGCATTGATGGCTGCCATGACACAGGCTATCTATGAAGGTGTAGACAGCACACCGATGGAAGGATTTGATCCTGCTGCAGTGGATGAGATACTAGGATTAAGAGCAAACGGGTTACGAAGTACTGTCCTACTTCCTGTTGGATATAGAGATGTGGAAAAAGATTGGCTAGTAAATCTTGTAAAGGTGCGTAAGCCAATGAATGAGTTAGTCACAACGATAGATTAGATCAAAGGAATAAACGCTACCTAGTAAAATGTCAAACTGTACGAAAAATTCAACTCCATCGGTTTGACATTTTAATAATACCAGACTATTTAAACTGAGCATAAAACCCATTCCTTGGATATATTTTTAGAACTATCAAACCTTTAATACCTCCAAAGATTCTTGAAATAAACTTTCAATCCATCATTTAATAATATAATTTAAAGTCTATATTGAATTAACATTACCCCAATGATAGAGAACCTTCCAAGTTGGATTGATATACTTTTTATATCTATCTGTATATTGACTATCGGTCTTTTCTATTTTTCTAACGGAAAGCCAAAAGTCTTAACTCTAATTCTAATTACATGGTGTATTATACAAGCAATACTTGCCTATTCAGGTTTTTATCAGAATACACAAACAACGCCTCCAAGATTTGCTTTGGTTCTAATACCATCGACAATCTTGATAATTTATGGCTTGCTCCCAAAACAACAAAAATGGGTTTTTAATAACCGCGATTCAAAAATTAGTACGTTTCTTCATGCTATTCGACTCCCCGTAGAAATTGTTTTGCATGGACTGTTTACGCACAAGATGGTTCCTGAACTTATGACATTTGAAGGTAGAAACTTTGACATTATAATGGGTATAACTGCTCCAATCGTTGGGTGGCTCTTCTTGAAAAACAAAATGAGTAAGCAGGCGCTAATCGCTTGGAACGTGGTAGGACTATTTCTTATTCTTTTTATCCTATTCAACGGTCTTTTATCTGCTGAACTCCCATTCCAAAAATTCGGCTTTGAGCAACCAAATCGTGCCGTAAGCTATTTCCCATTCATTTTATTGCCCGCAACTATAGTTCCGATCGTCGTCTGGACACATATTACTGACATCATTAAATTAAGAAAAGAGATAGCACGGTAAAATTTAATTTCCAGCATTCCTCTTGCCTGTGCAATTCTGCCTTTGCTCTACAGCTTTCCTCTTCATGCGTAGTTAGAATCGTATTCTCCAATACGGATTCTTCCGTCCTTCTATACTCTCCTCTATAAATTTCTTAATAATTCCATCATACTTTGCTTGATCCATCTTCTTGCCCTTCATCTTTTTAGGAATCGGTAGTTTTTCTATAGGAGTTTTTAAATCTACATTTGTCGCATATGTTACAGCATCGCCATCATTAATATCTAATTCTAAAATCATTCCTGGCAAACCTCCAAATCCCTCAGGTCCCCCAGAAAATGGAATGGCATCCGTAAACCAAGCATAGATTGTTTGGTCTTTTATAGCATTTGTCGTTTCTGCTTTCATACAGAGATAACCCGCTACTTCTTTTATCTCATTCAAGATCTTCCATTTCGTTTTCTCTATATCATCTTCTATCAACATCTCTGTTCCTACATCCTCACGCAAATCCTTTTTTGTTTTCTTATTATAGTCTCTTATTAATACCAGCTTTGATCTTCTCCAACCATTATTGTCATCGGTTTCCTTTTTCTGATATATAGAAGTATTGTCTTTGAAGCTCAGTTCATAGTCTGTCCCTTTATTTTCCCAGCCGCTACTTACTAGACGTCTTCTGTCCGCCTCTTCAGAGGAAACATAGGGTAATTTCGCATTAATAGAGGCCCAATCCGTTTTCCTGTTGTAGGTTATCATTCCTTCTGGCATCTGTGCATCTATAGCAATAGATAATAGAGCAAACAATCCTACTAAAAGACATTTCATTTTTCTTTGCATCTTAAACTGACATTTAATCATTTGTATAACAAATAAAATCATGGAATTAATTCCATCTACCACCATGAATCTTTACGTACATCTGACTTCATACCACGGATGTTATATGTCATACTTAACATAAAATATCTTGACAACGAATCCGTAGTGCGCTGCGAAATTGCAAATCCATATGCATTCTGCGAAAAGCCTATGTTTTGCTTAAACGCATCATACACTGAAAAACGTATTTCTGCCTTATCTCCTGGCATAAATTTCCTGTAAATAGACGCATTCAATATTGGAATATCCTCCGCTTGATTGAATCTTTCATTACGATAAAGATTTACATTCAAGGAAGAGTTCACATAAAATCCGGCAACTAACTTGGAGTTTAGCTCTACACCAAGTTGCGTGTTTTCTGTAGTTTGATTCTGCGATTCGTTGATATCATAGCTTGTTTTTGCTCTACTATAGCTAGCATCTACATATAAACTTAAATCCTTGGAAGGTGTAATATTCAATCGAAGAGAGGGCGTCAAATTAAAGGTAGAGGTGTTATTCTCTATTGTATTCACTAAAGACTTCCGTGCATTATATCTACCAAACATCCTTGCCCGAACTGTAAACTTATTTTTACGAATAGGGAAGCTAATACTAGTAGAACCATTGCTAGTTGTACCTGTCCCAAAATTTATTGGACGAACAGATGTAATAAGATTCTCGTCAACGGTCTCTTCCGTACTAAACTGATTCTCTACCCAGTTATATGAGCCATTCACAGAAATCCGAATGTCACTTAACGGATAGTTTTTACTTGAGTAAAAAGACACCCCATTTGATATCTCGGGTATTAATTGTGAATTCCCAGAACGTATATATTGCGGGTTAAGATTATTTACTACTGGTTGCAAATCTTCTATCTGCGGTTCGTTCGCTGCACGGTTATAAGAAACATTCATATATAGATTTCTTATTCTGCTGAAGTTTAGTGATAAATGCGGAATATAGTTATTAAACTGCTTGTCGACTGTTCCTAAAATAGAACTTACGTCCCCGTCAGTAAACGACCCTTGCAGATCAAATAATTGATATGCTAAACCAGCAGACACTGTAACCCCATCGTGTGTGTACCGTAGTGCAGATCCAAATCTGTTAAATATAATATCATTATTGTACGTTCTGCTTAGTGATTGATTCGGTATAATTAAATCATCTAATCTATCTGCTACATTCCTCTCTCCTGTCTCATTTCTATCTCTATAGTTATAGAATGATTGCAAGAAAAACTTTTTACTAAGAGGTTCTACATACAAAAGGTTTGCTTTAAACAATAACTTGTCTTTAAAGTCATCATTGATTTGATTTTGAAGGATTTCATCTATATTTTCTCCGTCTTCATTAAAAATATCTAGCAATGATTTCTGCGTCCAATCATCTTGAATGGAAGTACTCAATATGGAAACATTTGCCCCCATACTTCTGCCATTTTTCATAAATTTCTTACGCATCAGCAATCTTGCATTCAGCAAATCGCCTTGTGTTCTTGTTTCGTTTGTCGCAGTACTGCTACTTATACGCTGCTCATCTCTAGCAAGGACCGTTACTGCATCATAGCTATTAAAGTCATTAATATAAGCACCATTAAAATCTAACTTGAGTGTCAATAAAGAATCAACCTTTTGCTCTATCTTCACTTCTGCTCGATGCCCTTTTGCTACATCATCAGCAGTACTTTCAAACACTTCATTCTGGACAAATGTGTTATAAAACTTATCTACATTCCCACGAGATTCTGATAAGCGACCTGATTGATTATAGTAATAGACCGAACTCACTTGGGTTTTCTTATTGTCGTAGTTGTAATTTATGCCGCCGTTATAATTTTCAGGAAAACCGTTTTGGTTTCCGCCTTGAAAAAAGATAGACTGTATGCTTTGTTCGATTCCTCCATCACCTCCTCCGAAAAAGTACGTTCTGTTTCTTCCTCCAAAGCCATAATCTCCTCCACTATCAAATCTAAACGATTGTGATCCCATAAAATCTTGGTAATCATCCCAAGAAAGTCCATTCCTTCCTGTATTATTGGCAACACCAACTATGCTAAATTGTGCTTTACTATTAAAACGATTGTAATTCCCCTTTAACTCTGCTCTATCTTCTGTCCCTACACCTCCTGTCACTTTTCCAAAACCGCCACTCTTAAAGTCATCCTTAAGTTCTAGGTTCATCGTCTTATTTTCAGACTCCCCTACGGTACCCGTGATTTCTTCTTCTTCCGTTTTTGAGTCAAACACTTGCACTTTAGAAATTCCTTCCGCAGGTAAATTTTTTGTTGCTGCTTTAGGATCAGAGCCAAAGAATGATTTACCATCTACTGTCACGCGATCTACACTTTTACCATCAGCATTTATACTTCCATCTGACTCTACTTCTATTCCTGGCAAGCGACGTAAAAGATCTTCCACAGAAGAACCATCTGGAACTTTGAATGTGGTGGCATCATACTCTATGGTATCACCACGCATCCGCATTGGAGCTTTTGCCGTTCTTATTACCACCTCCATGAGTTCCGCCGCAATCTCTGCCATTTTCATAACACCGAGGTCCACATCATCACCACTTGAACTTGCATCCACTGTTAACGGTAAGTAACCAATGTAGGTTGTTTTTACTATATGCTGACCAGGGGCCACATCTTTAAACTCAAATGATCCATCCATCGCGGATCGCGTAAAATCTATCATGGTAGAATCTGACTTTTCCAAAAGCAAGACGGTTGAGTATATAAGAGAATTTCCTAGCGTATCTTCAATGATACCTTTGATCTTATAATCAGACTGGGCCGATACAGAAAATGAAAGCAAGATCAAACAGAACATTCCTGTAATTAATCTAAAAAAAAACTTCTTTGTAAGCAGCATCATGGTTAGATTTATCGCGTTTATGTGAAATTAAGCCCCTAATCTAGTTCTTTAGAGGGATAGTAGGTAAATGATTCGATGAACTTCTATAATTTCTCGATGGTAATATACCCAACATCTGCTGATTTATAATTGGCGAAATGGGACATTCACATTTCATTTAGAAACTAAAGTCCAATACGTATCTTCTTTTCCTAAATGTACAATGCCATTAAAAAAATTCTTGGGATTAAATCCTGTAATCTTTTTGAAATGATTTATAAACTCAGATTGGTCATAATAATCAGTCTCATAGGCTAGAGAAGTAAGCTGGGGTTTATCGATATGCGTTTGATACGCCGCAACTGCTTTTCTAAATTGGACAATATCTATAAAATCTTTTACGGAACAACACAGATGTGTCTTAAATAATCGCAACAGCGTTTTCCTACCAACATTAAGCTCATTCGCTAAATCTTGAACAAAATATTTTTTATTGGAATTAAGTAAGATCTTTACTGCCTTGATGATTTGCGTTTGCTGAAAGCCACAAAATTGCATTTCAAAAAAATTATCTAGGCATTCGATTTTTTTATCCACTTCCTTATATGTAAACACCCGATCTAAACATTCTTCCATCTTTTCATCAAAATAAGGAAATTTCAAATCCTCTAAACTCCCCACAACATCGATCAAATTTTCTGGGATAAAATGATTAATCCCGAGTGGCTCAAAAGCTATCCCAATCTTGTTGTAAGGCGTGAGCATTTCCACATGCTTAGAACTGGGCTCCGTGTGTGCAAATGCACTGAAGTATTTCTGAGATGCATCTGGTATACTTCTAGAGGTATTCCCATTAAACTCTATTCTTGAATTTTTGTATACAGTAATAGCCCGTCGCGTATGCGGATGATAGATGTATTTTTTAGATTCGCCTTTCTTCTTTTTATCAAAGTAATAGTAAGCAATATATGGCTTAAGCACTTCCGACTTTGGCTTACCTGTTACGAATGCATCATTTTTAGACATCTTTATATGAACTATTCGTCAGAAATAAGAAAAGCGGGTCTACACCTACTATTTCTTTTTACTTTTAAAATCTCCCCGTTTCCAAGCTTTGATAAACTGTGCCCAAGCAACAGGGTTAAAAATATTTTGAGGTTTTAACTGGCCTGTATATTTATAGTCATTGAGATTTCGTCTAAATTCCACATCGAACGCTTCTCCGCCATCTCGCGGAAGTGTTTCTCGCAGTTCTGACATAATTTCTTCAGTGATATTTTCTCTTGCTCTTGACTCCAAATCATTACTAATATCTAAGGCCAGAAATTCAATCTTATAATATTCCTTATCTGGCCAAGGATAGATGACGGCTTCTGGTAACAGAACATTGTCTTGCGTCAGTATTTGTATCCAAGAGTAGAATACTGAACTCAGTGTATCAGGAACAACAATGCGAGCATCTTCATATCCTACTCGACTAAAACTAATAGTATCTCCTTTAGCTGCTACAATGGTAAAGAATCCGTCAACCTCAGAATAGGTACCACGTGATGTTCCTACAATTCCTATGGTTACATAGGGTAAATTAGCAATTTCGCCATCGACACCTTCTGTCACTGTCTTACCAGAAAACTGAACATATTTAGATTCTTGTTCTTGAGCAGATAAATGAATCAGAAACAGACTTAAAAATACTATGAGAGATATTCTACGCATTCGGATTGAAAGTTACAAATTAGCTGATAATTGAACGTCCTAAAAGATGCTTTCACGCAGCCTAATTATCATTTTTAACGCTCATTTAACGTTTTTTTAGTCTGATTCCTAAAGCATAATCCAATACTTGCGCCATATTCTGCACATATTTGAACTTCATATTTTTAAGGTAGGTTTTATTAATCTTCTTAATATCTTTCTCATTATCCTTAGAAAGAATGATCGTGTTATATCCAAATCGCTTTGCTGCAAGAATCTTTTCTTTAATTCCACCCACAGGCAATACCTTTCCTCTCAAAGTTATCTCACCCGTCATAGCAACTGCTGGTCTTATTTCCTTTTTCTTTAACAAGGAACAAAGAGCAGATAACAAGGTTATTCCTGCACTAGGACCATCCTTAGGAATAGCACCTTCCGGAATATGAATATGTATGTCTTTCTTCTCAAATACTCCTTCATCAATACCTAGAATGTCTGCATTTGCTTTAATGTAACTTAATGCTGTTGATGCGGACTCTTTCATGACGTCTCCCAAGTTACCGGTCAAGATTAATTTACCTTTACCCTTACTCAGGCTTGACTCAATAAATAAAATGTCTCCTCCTACTCTTGTCCAAGCTAAGCCAACAGCTACACCTGGCACATTGATTTCTAATTCCTTTCCAGTAGAATATCTGCCTGCTCCCAAAATTTTATCCACATCTTCTACGGTTAAGCTAGCAGAATACTTCGTAACCATTGCCACCTTTTTAGCAATGTTACGCATAACACTTCCTATCGTGCGCTCTAGTGATCTAACTCCTGACTCACGTGTATGGTCTGCAATTAACTTGTGTAATACCTTATTATTGAACTTGACATCCTTGGCTTTTAGTCCGTGGGATTTTCTAAGTTTTGGAATCAAATGTTGTTTAGCAATTTCTACCTTCTCTTCATTCGAATAACCACTAATCTCTATAATTTCCATTCTATCCAATAGGGCTGGCTGGACAGTACTCAATGTATTCGCAGTTGCGATAAACAAAACCTTGGACAAGTCGTAATCCAGATCTAAATAATTATCATGGAAAGTATTATTCTGTTCTGGATCCAAGACTTCTAACAAAGCACTAGAAGGATCACCTCTAAAATCTTTCCCAATCTTATCTATCTCATCTAAAATAAAAACAGGGTTCGAAGAATTTGCTTTCCGTAAAGACTGAATTATCCGTCCTGGCATTGCACCAATGTACGTTTTTCTATGACCACGGATTTCGCTTTCATCATGTAACCCACCCAGCGACATTCGCACAAACTTTCTATCTAAAGCTCTAGCAATGGACTTCCCTAAACTTGTTTTACCTACTCCCGGAGGTCCTACTAGGCAAACGATAGGTGCCTTCATGTCTCCTTTTAACTTTAAGACCGCTAGGTGCTCTAAAATACGCTCTTTCACATCATCTAACCCAAAATGATCCTTGTCCAATACTCCTTTAACTTTCTTCAGGTCAAAATTATCCTCTGTTACCTCATCCCATGGCAGATCTAACATGAGCTCCATGTAATTAAGGGTCACACTGTATTCCGCCATTTGCGGATTGATGCGCTTTGCCTTATCAAGTTCTTTATTAAAATGCTTCCGTGCATGCTTCGGCCACTTTTTCTTCTTTGCCTTTTTCTCTATTTCTATCAGCTCTGCTTGGTTCGGATTTTGTCCGAGCTCTTCCTGGATTGTCTTTAATTGTTGATTGAGAAAATAGTCCCTTTGTTGACGCTCAAGATCGCCGCGCACTTTATTTTCAATCTGACTTTTGACTTCCAGTAGGCGCAATTCCTCATCTACAAGAAAATGAATCTTAGTTGCTTTTTCCTTGGAATCCGTAAAATCCATCAATTCTTGTTTCTTTGCAACATCTACATTCAAATTAGAAGCAATAAAATTCATTAAAAACTTATCACTATTTATGTTTTGCAACATGGTAACAGCCTCTGATGGAATCCTTGGATTCAATTCTACGATACGCTTAGAAATATCCTTTATAGAAGAAATTGTTGCTTGATACTCTACATCACCCGAAGGCACTAAATCGTCCGCGATTTGAATCTGTCCCTCTAAATATTCCTCCTTATCAGTCAAGCTTTGCAATTCACATCTTACCTGACCCTGAATTATTGCAGTTGTATTGCCATCTGGCATTTTCAAAAACTTGACGATACGCGCTACAGTTCCTACTTTGTAAAGGTGTTCCATTCCTGGATCTTCTTCTCCACTTTCTTTTTGAGAAAAAACTGCGACTAACTTATCTGAATTGAATGCTTTCTTTACAGCCTTTATTGATTTTTTTCTTCCAATTGTAATTGGAATTACCACCCCAGGGAACAATACGGTATTACGTAGAGCCAGTAAAGGCAATACTGAAGGGATCTTTCCATTTTTTTTCTTGCCCTCTTCATTCTCTTCACTTATAGAAAACAAGGGTATTATATCTTTATCGTCAACACTAAAAACTAAATCTTCAAATAATCTCATTCTGGACAGTTTGTCATCGTAAAAGCTCAAAACTAAGCTACACTAAGTTTTTCAATAACTATTCCAAGGGGAATAATTCTAAAATAAACGGACAAATAGGCAGTTAAGTTTTAAATTATGCCACTTGTTTGGGCACTCTGTCGTGTACATGTGGAATCCGTTGTCTCTTCATCTCTCGTTAAACATCTAGTTCCGCTACCGCTTCTGTCTCCGACAAATCCAGAATTTCTTCCTCTTCTATCTCATCAACTTCTACTTTAAGATTATCAATTATAAACTCCTGACGCACGGGGGTGTTTTTACCCATATAATAGGTGAGTATTTCTTTAATATTCGTGTTATCGCTCATTAGTACTGGCTCTAATCGAATATCGCTTCCTATAAAGTCTCCAAATTCATCTGGCGAGATTTCTCCCAATCCTTTAAATCGCGTAATTTCTGCTTTTCCTCTTAGTTTCTTTACTGCAGCTTGTTTTTCAGCTTCTGAGTAACAATAATGGGTATCTTTCTTATCACGTACTCTAAACAATGGCGTTTCCAAAATATAAAGATGTCCCATCTTAACAAGATCAGGGAAAAACTGTAAAAAGAAAGTCAATAGTAGGAGTCGTATGTGCATACCATCCACATCTGCATCCGTGGCAATTACGACTTGATTAAACCGTAGACCATCAATTCCATCTTCTATATTTAATGCATGTTGCAGCAGGTTCAATTCTTCGTTTTGATATACGACTTTTTTAGTCAACCCATAACAGTTAAGTGGTTTTCCTCGTAAAGAAAATACAGCCTGCGTACTTACACTGCGTGCCTTTGTAATAGAGCCACTTGCAGAATCTCCCTCTGTTATAAACACCATCGTCGCTAATTTCTTCTCGTCATCTCCTTTTTTATCATTAAAGTGCACTCTACAGTCTCTCAACTTCTTGTTATGAATGTTTGCTTTTCTAGCTCTTTGGTTTGCCAGTTTTTTAATCCCTGCAATCTCTTTACGTTCTCGCTCGGATTGTAGTATACGCTTTAAGAGCGCCTCTTTTACTTCTTTATTTTTATGTAGGAAGTTATCCAATTGTGACTTAACAAAATCGATTACAAAACTTCTAACCGTAGGTCCTTCTGGACCAATATTCAGGGATCCTAATTTAGTTTTTGTTTGGGATTCAAATACAGGTTCTTCTACACGAACACTTATAGCACCAATGACCGCTGATTGAATATCCTTGGAATCAAAATTCTTTCCGTAATGGTCTCTCACCGTCTTTACTATCGCCTCACGAAACGCCGCAAGGTGCGTGCCTCCTTGTGTTGTATTTTGTCCATTTACGAATGAGTAGTATTCTTCTCCGTATTGCGAACCGTGCGATAGAGCCATTTCGATATCATCCCCCTTTAGGTGTATAATGGGATATCTCAGGTTTTCTACATTTGTTTTTCTCTCAAGCAGATCTAACAACCCATTTTTCGAATAGAGTACCTTACCATTTATATGGATTTTTAAGCCTGCATTTAGATAGGCATAATTCCATAATTGGTTCTCTAAATATTCAGGTCTAAATCTGTAATTTTTAAATATACCAGCATCTGGAACAAACTCAATTAGGGTTCCATTTGGTTCTTTAGATTTAGCTATTTTTTGATTCTTTTGAATTTCTCCTTTTGCAAACTCCGCAATCTTTGTTTTCCCCTCTCTAAAAGCCTGTACTACAAAATGGTCTGAGAGTGCATTTACGGCTTTGGTACCCACACCATTCAATCCAACAGATTTTTTAAATGCCTTGGAGTCATACTTTCCTCCTGTATTGATCTTGGACACACAATCAACAACTTTCCCTAGGGGAATACCTCTTCCATAATCCCGTATCTTTGCCGCTCCTTCTTCGATTTTTATCTCCACCTTTTTCCCATAACCCATCACATACTCGTCGATACAGTTATCCACAATCTCTTTCACCAAAATATAGATGCCATCGTCTGGAGATGAGCCATCTCCCAATTTTCCAATATACATCCCAGGCCTAAGTCTAATGTGCTCTTTCCAGTCTAAGGATCTAATATTGTCTTCCGTATATTTCACGTCTGCCATAATCGCTTTCTTAAAAGTAAAAATACATATTATCATATTAAAACAATATTTAATATGAACATATATATCCTAATATAATTAAACAAATGGTTGATAAAGCTAAAGCTCCTCTATGACCTGTTTGATTGTGTAAGGAAAATAGGTATGTTCTAGCTTTTGCACCTTTTTGGCTACATCCTTCGCTGTATCAGTGGTACTAATGGGGCAAGTAGCTTGTAATATATGCTGCCCATCATCATAGTTTTCATTTACATAATGGATTGTAATCCCAGAATACTTTTCATTATTTTGAACTACTGCCTCATGTACATTGTCTCCATACATCCCTTTTCCTCCATATTTAGGAAGGAGAGCTGGGTGAATGTTTATAATTCGATCTGGAAAGTGGCTTATCAAAAGTTTAGGAATGAGGAGTAAGAACCCAGCTAACACTATGAGATCGATTTTTTGTTCCTGTAGAAACTCAGAGAACTGAATACTGCGTAGTTCTTTATTGCCTTTTACAACTTTTGATGTTATATTAAATTTCTTTGCCCGCTCTAATACATAGGCATCGGATTTGTTTGTGACAATGAGTGCAATTTCAGCATCAGAATCAGTACCAAAATATTCGATTATCTTTTCTGCATTAGATCCTGATCCAGATGCAAAAATGGCGATCCTTTTCAAATCAGACTATTTAAAAATTCCGTAATCAGATGCTCTTGCAGGGTCTATATAGGACATGAGTTTATACACCTCATTTTGATCCTTCTTTGTTGCCTCTTTGAAGATTTCAATGATTTCCCCTCGTTTAGAATCTGTAAACATTTGGACAATCATAGAATTTGGGTTATCTCTTTCAAGTAACTGAATGGATTCTATAGCGCTAATGATTGATGTTTTTGATTCATCTGAAGATTCTGTCATTTTATCCAGACCAAGTCTATGATACTTATAAATTGCTTCTCTATAGTCTCTAGATCTCGGGCTCATCATGTTTTCTAATAGCCAGTATCTATTTCTATTTCCACCGCCTACTGCTTGCCAAGACTTGTCACTATCAGAAACGGTGGTAGGTACGTCAGACAATACATTTTGTGCTACTCTAAAATACGGGTCACCACCTAAGGGTGAAAACGAATCATAATCCATAGCGATCATAATAAACGCATAAAATGTTAAAATTGAAGATAAGTTATCTACAAAATTTGACTTACTGTTTTCTATCGGTTGTTGTGCACGATACTGAAAACGAATCCCCTTATCAATATAATTTACAATCTGTGTTTGGTAGTTACTATTAAACACGGGACGGATACTCGTGAACCATATATCAGCTACAAAGCTCTCTGCGCTTAGTTCGTCTTTAATCGTAATTTGTATATTCGCTTCAATGCGCTCTTCATTTTCGAACTCATCATCCGTCCATTTAGTTTGGTTGAAGAAGTTGGTGACATTTCTTTCAAATGATTCAAAAATTGCTGGGTCTGCAATTTTCAATTTAGGAGTCTGTACATTCACCTTAACATTCAATTCTTGTGCAATACAGAAATTGACTATCAATATTGAGAATAAGAAAACGAATAGATGTTTCATTCTTTTAATTTACTTTAAACAAACTTACCAAATTGTCGATGATGTCTCCAGCGACATCTCTTTTAGATTTCAGAGCATATTCTAACACCTCATCTCCAATTCCAACGATTTTCACCTTATTCGTATCGTGCTTAAACCCGGCTCCTTTGTCCTTTAATGAGTTTAGAACGATAAAATCGAAGTTTTTCTTTTGCAGTTTACCTTTTGCATACTCTAATTCATTGTTAGTTTCCAATGCAAAACCAATATTTACTTGATTTTCTCGCTTTTTCTTACCTAAGGTTTTTGCTATATCTTCTGTTTTTTCAAGGCTTAACGCCATTTCTGAGTCATTTTTCTTGATCTTGTCAGTTGCTGCAGTTTTAGGTCTGTAATCTGCTACTGCTGCGGCAAATATTGCAACATCAGTCTTTGCATACTTAGATTCGGCCATTTCTAACATTTCTGCCGCTGAAGTGACGCGATGAATTTGTATTCCTGGTTGATGGGTATTCAAATTGCTAGGTCCTAGAACCAATGCCACCTGGGCACCTCTAGCGGCGCATTCTTCTGCTAAGGCCATTCCCATTTTCCCGGAACTATGATTGCCAATAAACCGTATCGGGTCTATCGCTTCATACGTAGGACCTGCTGTTATTAGAACTGTCTTATTTGTTAGGTCTGTTTTTTTTTTAAACTCAGCTTCTAGGAATGTGATAATATTTTCTGGCTCAGCCATTCTCCCCTCTCCATGTAATCCACTTGCCAACTCTCCAGAGCCAACAGGAATAATTGCATTTCCATAAGATTTTAGAGTTGCAAGGTTATTTTTTGTGGAGGGATGCAACCACATGTCTCTATCCATTGCAGGTGCAACCATGACTTGACATTTAGCTGATAAATACACTGCAGTAACAATATTATCTGCAATTCCGTGTGCCATTTTAGCTAAGCTTGTCGCTGTGCAAGGCGCTACCAGAAGAACATCTGCCCACAAGCCCATATCTACATGGTTATTCCATGAACCTCCATCGACTACGCTTGTATGCACGCTATTTTTTGAAAGTGTAGAAAAGGATAGTGCTGAAACAAATTTTGTAGCAGTCGGTGTCATAAGAACTTGCACCTCTGCTCCTTGCTTGATTAAAAGTCGGGTTAGTAGCAAGCTCTTATAAGCAGCAATACTACCTGTTACCGCAAGTAGTATTTTTTTATCCTTTAAATTTGACATGTATTGTTATTGAGGACTAATCGTTTCCTTCAAACTCGTTTGTGTCTCTCACTCTATATCTGAATTCTAATTCTCCCCGTAGAAACTCACCTGTCGCAATCACTGTTGGATTAGGAAGTCGTTCGTAGAATTTCGAAATTTCGATTTGCTCTTTATTTTCATGAATCTCTTCAATAGCGTCTGGCGTTACAGCAAACTCTTCAAGTTTTTTGTGTAATTCATGTTTAATATCTTTTGAAAGCAAT
>Ga0209828_1002275_pt1 | contig 16085 bp, 13 predicted proteins | sample MaitaG_FD_187429 | JGI IMG/M metagenome (GOLD analysis project Ga0209828, IMG submission 187429) | Marine algal microbial communities from Maine, USA - Maine_Asex2 metaG (SPAdes) (version 2) | ecosystem: Host-associated > Algae > Red algae > Unclassified | place: Maine, USA | collected 2015-01-05 | reverse complement strand
TTTGCATGTCGAAATAATCGTCGTCCCCATCGAGCTGCAGTTCCCCGCCGGCGACGGTTGCGCCGTTGACCAGTTCGCCGACCGCGCCACTGACACTGTCGGTCACGATCACGCCGCTGGGCGCGGTGTCGAAATCCCAATGGTGGATCAAGCCTTGAGCGTCCATCAGGGGCATGGAGGCCGCACCGGATACTGTGCCGGTGAAATTGGTTGTGACTTCGCTGTCGATGTCGATCGGGACAATCAGGTTGCCGGCATTCACTTTGAGATTGGTGACACCCAGAGTACCCGTCCAACCGGCTGGAATGTTCAACGAACCGGGCACAAAGGCGCCGACATTGATCTCATCGCAAATCTGCACATTGACCGCGTCGTTGTTGCCCGTGTTGACCAGCGTGACAGTGTATTCGATGACATCACCGGGAGCGGCCAGAGTGGTCGATCCGGTGGTGATATTCGTTCCGGTTTTGGTGATGACCAGATCCGGGGAAGCGACACTGATGATGTGGCAGTTGGAACTGACATTCATACCGCCTGAAGGCGGTGGGGGAATACAGGGGTCAGCCGGACCGATGACGACTGCTCCCCCGGCAGTAATCAGAGCGCAATTGGTGATCGCCTTGCCATCGGCGGCGTCCGCGTCAACCTTCATTTGCAGAGAGAACTGGTAGGATGCCCCGGGCACCAAAGCGACGTCTTGGAAGAAAGTCGGGCCGGCGGTCGGGGTTCCAACCAGCCAAGTGACGCTTGTGGTGGTGATCGTAGGCGTGATCGGAATGGTGACCACGTTGCCTGCCATGTCGACCCCGACAATGGAGGTGAAGTTGTCACCAACGTAGGCCATGCACGCCGGAATTTCCTCGATCAGGGTGGTGCCGAACACCGGGCTGGCGCCGGTGTTACCGAAGCTGATGGTGTAATCGACGATCTCGCACGGAGCAGCCCCCGGGAACATGCCGGTAGCCGAGGTTTTCTCGATTACAAAGTCTCCCGAACCAGAGGCGCATTCAAGGCCATCGGGCACGGCGAACACGGCGGGTGACTCTTCCGAGATTCCAGCGCCAGGGGCGCTCACAGGGCTGACGACAAAACTCGCATTAAGAGAAACAGTGGGAGAATTCGCCCCAGCGTTCGGAGTGGGATAAGGCCCTCCTGCGACCAGGCCAAATAGACCAATCATGCCGCCTGCACCACCACCACCACCGCTGTGGTATCCCGCATTGTTGACCGCTGCCTCACCTCCATCCGCAAGAACAACGCCACCTACATTGATGGTATCGCTGGCCAAAATCACTTCGCCTCCAGCTCCACCTCCTCCTGAAACACTTACCTCATTCACAAGAGTCGCCTCAGAATCACCACCTGAAACATCAATGACAGAGAGTGGCCCCATCGTCAACGAACGCAACGACACGAGTTGGATGACTCCACCACCGCCCCCGCCAGCCAGACCATTTTGAATGGCACCTGGAGCATTTGGCGCACCAACTCCTACGCCAAGGTGGCCAAAATCAATCGTGCCGCCCGCACCGCCACCTCCACCAAGATTGTCGAATCCTGTTATCGCAGAACCATTGTTGGGGAGAAGTAAACCCGCTGAGGTAAAGGCATTGTTAAAATCAGAAAGATCTTCATATCCCAAATAGGCACCGCTTCCGCCATCCGCAGCATGCCCGCCACCACCACCACCAGCGGCAGTATACCAAGAATTCGCAACCTGGAAGTTGTTATCGAATTCCAAGGACTGCCCCATGCCGCTAAGCGCCGGGTTTGAGGGCGCGAGACCATTGCAGGCCACGGAGGCACCGAGAACAAAATTTGTATTTGGTGCCGTTGCACCGGGGGGGGCCGCCGCGGCGGAAGAACATTCGCCCATTCCGCCGTCGAAACCACCGGGACCACCGAAGCCGCCGATACCGGCCAGACCGTCTTGCCCTTGGGCGTTGATCGTGCCGTTGAAAACGAGATCACCCGCACTGGAAAGAAAGAAACCGCGGTCATTATTACCGGGAACAAAGTCGAAGGTCGCGTCAATGACGATCGCGGGGCGAACGGCGCCAACGCATTCCAATGCGCCCAAATTGAATCCGGCCATGTTGCCAGATTGCTGCAAGGTGCCGTTCATAGCGCCCTGAGTCCATGTGAGTGCATCGACATCAATCAAGATGGGATTCACGGTGTCGGCAAAATCGGGAAGACCATTGGTGCTACAAACCAACCCCGGATCTAGCGGGTCGATCACCTGCGCGTGGACACTCGGAAGAAAACAGACGCCCAGAAGTAGCGTGAATGCGGTAAACTTTTTCATAGCTTGGACCTCACGAAGCAATAACGTGAAAATTGTATGCAAATTAGGGATGGCGGCAACCAGGTCGGGATGGAGTTCAACAGGATGGGTTTTTATTCCGGACCCATCACCAGAGTAACCAAGTGAAACCATGCAAACTCGTAGCAACCATATGTTATTAGCGTTCTTACAACCAACCTAGTTGTAAAAGACGCATGAGTTAAATGGTATCAGGCAGGGTGGCAAAGGAGCAAGGTAAAAAAGGCCGACTGCCAAAATCGCGAACGCTGAACGGGGAGAGGGGTGCGTTGGCGGAAAACGATGACGGGACTTGTATCGCAAGAACCTTGCCGTAGGTGTTCCAACCTATGCGACACTACGACATTGCAATCATCGGAACAGGTCCTGCCGGTCAAAAAGCGGCGATCCAATCTGCCAAACTGCGCAAATCCGCCGCCGTCATCGAATCCGCCGGCTATGTTGGCGGAGCCCAAATAAATACCGGCACTATTCCTTCTAAAGCCTTGCGGGAAGCGGTGTTACACCTCACCGGGCGAAGCATGCGCAGCTTTTATGGCGAAAACTACCGGGTCAAACGCAACATCGGCTTCAAGGATCTCACCGCCGTCAGCGGTATGGTCATTCAGAACGAACGCGAAATTGTCCGCGACGCCTTTGACCGTAACCAAGTCGACCTGTTTCACGGTCACGCGACATTCGAAGACCCCAATACCCTTAAAATCCAACGGGAATTCGACTACGAGAAGGTCCGCGCCGAACGGGTGATCATCGCCACCGGCACCCGCCCTGCCCGTCCGCCCAACATTCCGTTCGATAGCGAACACATTTTCACCTCGGACGACATTCTGACGCTGAAAAAACTGCCGCGCAACCTGATTGTGGTCGGCGGCGGCGTCATCGGCACCGAATACGCCTGCATAATGGCAGCCCTCGGCATCCGAGTGACGCTGATCGAAGCCCGGGAAACCCTGCTCCGTTTCATGGACCGCGAAATTAGCGAGGCCCTCACCTACCACATGCGCAAAGGCGGGATCACCATCCGTACCTGCGAGAAAGTGGAGAAGATCGCAGTGGTCAAGGATGACGAGTACGGCACGCTGGCCCAGGCCACCTTGGAGTCGGGGAAAAAAGTTCGGGCGGAAGCCTTGCTCTACGCGATCGGCCGCCAAGGGACCACCAGTGAACTCGGCCTCGACAAGGTGCCGCTCACCTACGACAACCGCGGACGCCTCCAGGTCAACGAGCACTACCAGACCGACGTACCACACATTTACGCCGCCGGTGATGTCATTGGCTTTCCCGCGCTCGCCTCCACCGCGATGGAACAGGGCCGCCAAGCCGCCTGCCACGCGTTCGACGAGGTCGTTGACGCCATGCCCGACCTTCTTCCCTTCGGTATTTACGCCATTCCAGAAATGTCCATGGTAGGCAAAACCGAACAGCAGCTCACCGAGGAGGGCATCCCGTTCGAGTCTGGCAAAGCCCAATACGCCGAACTCGCACGTGGCCAGTTGCTCGGTGACGAAACTGGCATGCTCAAACTGCTGATCCACCAAGACGACCGCAGGGTGCTCGGCGTCCATGCTATCGGCACCGACGCCACCGAACTCATCCACATCGGTCAGGCGGTCATGGCGTTCAACGGCACGGCCGATTTCTTCGTCAACAATGTCTTCAACTGGCCAACCCTCGCCGAGGCCTACAAAGTCGCCGCGCTCAACGGCGTCAACAAACTCTCGCTGGTTTGATCCGTAAGGAGCTGAGATGTTCCGCCAACTCGACCGGCTGCTCTCCCTGCCCTTGCGCGGACTGATTCGTGGCTACCAAGTGGTGGTCTCGCCGGTGCTGCACGCGCTGCTCGGCCCCTTCGGCGGCTGCCGCTTCCAGCCGAGTTGTTCGCAGTACGCCTTGGAAGCGTACCGTAAACACAACATTTTCCGCGCCACCGGCCTGACCGTTTGGCGCATCCTGCGCTGCAACCCGTTGTTTGAGGGAGGGCACGATCCTGTGCCGTAATCCATGAACACCCCCGACCCCAACCGTCTCGAAAAACTCTGCAGCGCCGGCCCGGTTGTGCTGGAAGCTGGCGGCAGCAGCATGGGAAAACGCTATCCCGCCGAAGCCGGCGTGCGCTTCCGGGTGCGACAACTCGAACGCCGCCGCCCCCTGCCCGGCACGATTTTGGTCTTCCAAGATGCCGCAGGGCGAATCGTCGCGCACCGCCTGATCGCGTCCGCCACCCGATTCGGCGCGTTCCGCCATTACACCAAAGGCGATGGCAACAAACGGGTCGATCCGTCGATCGTCCCCGAACGCCAGTTCATCGCGGAAGCGGTGGCGGTGGTTCGAGGGGGCACCGAAACCGATCTCACCACCCTACCCCGCCGGTTCGGCGGACTGGTCTTGGCGACCGTCGCCCTCCCCCGTCTTGCGTGGCAAGCTTGGCGGCGTTCGAGCGACGTATAAGTTCGAGAGGCGAGGTTTCTCGTTGGAGCGCCCTTGGTCGACCTAAAAGACGGCGAAATCGATCGCTAGAACGGCGAGCAGGCCGGGTAGATAGATCAACGAGGCCTTGAGCAGGCCGCGCGCATCTTCCACCGAACGGCTCGCGGTGAACTTCACCGTGCCGAGCAGCATGTACATGCCGAGCACGAACGCGCCGATGGCATAAATCCAGTTTGCTGGACCAAGCAGCGCCGGAACGATCGAAACCGCCAACAGGAAGAAGGCGTAGAGCAGCGAGTGCAAACACAACTTGGTGCCGGAAGGATCGGTCACCGACAACATCTTAAAGCCGCCGCGCGCGTAATCCTCTTTGTACATCCACGCGATGGCGTAGAAGTGAGGATGCTGCCACGCGTAGAGGATCGCGAACGCGATCCATGCGCCGAAATCCATCGTGCCCGTCGCCGCGGTCCAGCCGCAAGCGATCGGCAAGGCGCCCGGAATGGCGCCGATCGAGGTATTCAGCCACGTCATCCGTTTAAGCGGCGTGTACACGACGACGTAGAGAAAGGCGGTCAGCAGAACCAAAAAGGCGGTCAGCAGATTGACCGCGAGCAGCAGCGCGACGCCGCCAAGCGTCAGCACCAAACCGAACGCGAGCGCGTGGGACGGGTCGATCTTGCCGGACGGAATTTCGCGGTTCTGCGTCCGGTGCATCTTCGCGTCGAACTGGTATTCGAGCACATTGTTGAGCACCGCCGAACCCGCGGCACCGAGTCCGATCCCGAGCAGGCCGAGCAGCAGATTGGGCACCGAAGAGAGTGCAGGAATGCCACCGTGCGCGAACAGCCAGCCAAAACCGGCGGTCAGCATCACCATGCGGACGATGCCGGGCTTGCAGAGTCGCCAATAGGCCCGGAATTTCATTGCTCGGTGCAGTTAGTGGTGGGCCTTGGGCGGCCCTTCAATGAGTTCGTAATCCACCGGCAGACTGTTGTCGGTGGCGGACCAAGGCTCTCCTTCCGGAATGTCGATCGCGGAATTTTCACGAGCAGCGAAGTCGGTCACCAGATACATCAGCATGATGCCCACGAAAAAGAAGCCAGCGATGCCGGTGACTTTCACGATCTTGGGCGACTCGCGCAGGTGCATGAAAAAGTAGAGCACCAGCGAGGCTTTCGTACACGCGATGACCAAGGCCAAGGCGATGTTACCGGTGTGGCCCAAATCGAAAAAGACGGCGGTAAACCAAGTGAAAAAAGTGAGAAACACCAGCGCGCCGAACACAATGAGGTAGCCCGTTGTGGAGGTGTGCGCGTGATCGTGGTCGTGATGGTCGTCGGACATGTCGTTCTGGGGGGAGTGAAAGAAGAGACCTAAATGAGGTAAAGCAGCGGGAAGAGGAAAATCCAGACGAGGTCAACAAAGTGCCAGTAGAGTCCGAAGTACTCGACATGGGGATACCACTCTTTGGTGAACGTTCCTTTGGCGGCGAGAAAGGCGATCCACAACAGCAGGAACGAACCAATGATCATGTGCAGCGCGTGCATCCCAGACATGGCGAAGTAGAGGGAGAAATAGAGTTCGACGCCTTTGGGCACGATCGGCTTGGCCTCCTCACCTTCTTCATGGGAGGGAATGGAATAAGGCTTGCCGGTGAAGTCGGGGCTGTATGGCGCGGGGTTGAACGCCGCAGTGGCTTGGTACTCCTCGACCGCCTTGTCATATTTAGCGTGAAAGTAGTCGATTTCGGATTGGAGTTCTTTTTTCCGCGCGGCGATCTTCTCGTCGGCATTGTCGTCGTTTTTAACGCTCTCGCGGAACTTCTCGAGTTCGGACTTGGCGAGGAAGTTTTTCCCGATGCGTTTGCCGTGTTCGTCTTTGACGAGGTTGTAACGGAACCACGCGTCCTTGACGATGTTGCGCGGACGGCCAACGGCGTTATGGTGCTTGTCGTGGCCGCCCAAGATGGCGTCCTCGATTTTCCAATCCTGATAGTAGGCGAAATCGAACGCTTTGGGTTCGAGGCCGACCATGCTCAACACGCGGCCGTCACCCGGCACCAGATGGTGGTTGTATTTGCCGGTGTACTCGATGGTTTTGACCCCGAGGAAAATAAAGCCGAGAACCAAAGTCACCATCAACCACGACACGATATGCCAGCGTTTGCCCTCGCGGGCGGACTTTACAGCGAAGACGATCGTCAACGAACTGGCGAGCAGCACGATGGTGTTCACCAAGCCCCACACCACGTCGAGCGTGTCGGCACCGGCAATGTAGGCGTCTTGAAACCAAACGCGGTAAGCAGTGTACGCGCCGAACAGGCCGCCGAAGAACAAAATCTCCTGCGCCATAAAAAGCCACATACCGAACAGGGTCGATTGACCCTGTTGCGTCATCGAATCGAAGAAGTGCTGTTTGTACGGCGGGTCTTCGGCGTGGGAGTCGTGGTGTTCGTCGTGCGACATCAGGCGTCCTGGTAAGCGGATTCGTCAGTGTAGTCGTAGCACTCGATGGTGCAGACCGGCTGACCGTGAAAATTGTGGGCGATTGGCGGGGAAGCGCATTCGGTCCATTCGAAACCGGTGGCTTGCCACGGGTTCTTGGAGCTTTTCTTGCCGAAAATCAGGCTGCTCGCGAGAACGAAGAAGGTCATCAGAAAGCCGAGCGCAAGCAACGAGGCTCCGGCGGATGATAGCACGTTGAGCACTTGCCATTCCTCGGGGTAGACGTGGTAGCGGCGCGGCATGCCGAGGTAACCGAGAATGAACTGCGGCATGAAGGTGGCGTTGAAGCCGAAGAAGGTGATCACGGCTGCGATGCGTCCCCAAAACTCACTGTACATCTTGCCGAACATCTTCGGCCACCAAAAGTGGATGCCGCACAGCCATGCGAACATCATGCCGCCGACCATCACGTAGTGGAAGTGGGCCACGACAAAATAGGTGTCGTGCAAGTGGATGTCGATCGCAAGCGTGGCGAGATACATGCCGGTGAGTCCGCCGACGGTGAACAAGCCGATGAAGCCGAGCGCGTAAAGCATGGGCGTTGACAGCCAAATCGACCCGCGGAACATCGTCGCCACCCAGTTGAAGATCTTGATGGCAGTCGGCACTCCGACCACGAAACTAAGGATCGAAAAAATCATGCCGGCGTAGACCGACTGGCTGGTGGTGAACATATGGTGGCCCCAGACGAAGAAGCCGATCAATGCGATGGACATGCTAGACAGCGCGATGAACTCGTAACCGAACACCCGCTTGCGGCTGAAGCAGGAGATCACCTCACTGATCACCCCGAAGCCGGGCAGAATCATGATGTACACGGCCGGGTGCGAGTAGAACCAGAAGATGTGCTGGAACAGCACCGGATCGCCGCCCTTGGCGGGATCAAAGATCGGGAAGCCGAACGCGCGTTCGAGGATGATCAACACCATCGAGATCGCGATCACCGGGGTACCGAGCACCATGATCAGCGAGGTCGCGTACTGCGCCCAGATGAACAGCGGCATTCGGAACCAGGTCATTCCAGGCGCCCGCATCTTATGCACCGTGGTGGCGAAGTTCAGGCCGGTTAGAATGGATGAGAATCCTGTTATAAACACCCCCATCGTCGCTAAAATCACATTCCCGTTCGAGTACGTCGAACTGTATGGCGTGTAGAAGGTCCAACCGGTATCGACACCGCCAAGAATGACGGCGGCGAGGGCGAAGGAGCCGCCAATCATGAACAAATACCAGCTCAGCAGGTTTAATCGTGGAAAGGCCACGTCTTTCGCGCCGAGCATGATCGGCAGGACAAAGTTTCCGAGCACCGCCGGAACCGATGGCACGAGGAAGAAGAAAATCATGATCACCCCGTGCATGGTGAACAGTTTATTGTAGGTGGCGTGTTCGAGCAGTTTGTTGTCCGGACCCGGCATCGCCAAGTCGAGACGGAACAGCGCGGCCGCCGTGCCGCCGATCGCGAAGAAGAACACGATCGAAAGGAGATACATCACGCCGATGCGTTTGTGGTCGACCGTCAGCAACCATCCGAGAATGGTCTTGTCATGGGTGAGGTAGTTTTCCTCATCATGACTGTCGTCGTAATCTGGGTCGGGTTCGACGACGGCAGTTCCCGTGAGGGAGCGCACGCGCGAACTGACTTTGCCGGGGACCCGGGATATTTTTTCTTCGTCGGGATTCATAAGATTATTTGGCCTCCCCAAAGGTCTTTAAATAGGCGACCAACGCGTCGATCTGCTGGTCGCTCAACTGCTTGCCCAAGGCCATCTGGCCGGGGATGTAGTTCTTTACCACTTTGGCGAGCGGGTTCTTGATGCTTTCGCGGGCGTAGCCGTAGTCGCGTTTGACTTTGGTGCCGTCGGTCATCTCGCTGACGCCGCCCCACCAATCGCGTAGGTCGGGGCAAGGGGCCTGCGGTAGTTGCATGGCTAGCGGACCGGGCCGGTGGCAGGTGGCGCAATTGCCCTCGGCGGGGTTTTCAAAAATCTTTTTGCCGAGCGCGATCAATTCCGCGTCGTCGAGATCCAGCGAGGCCGGCGCATCGCCCATTTCCTCGATGGCGTCGACTTCGGGTTTGGGCAGATCGGGGACCACGCCGGCCGGATAGGCGTCGGCCTCGGTGTCGATCGACATGGTCGGGGCATTATATCCGGTCGCGAGCCAGGCGTTGTACTCGGACTCGGGCATGACGTGCATCCGGCCTTTCATCATTGAGTGCTCGGCACCACAGTACTCGGCACAGAAAATATGGTACTCACCGACGTCCTTCGGGGTGAACCAGAAGGTGGTGTAGCGGCCCGGCACGGCGTCGCGTTTCAGTCGCTGCACGGGGATGTAATAACTGTGGATGACGTCCTCGGACGTGATCGTCAGTTTGATCGGAACTCCTTGCGGCACGTGCAGGTCGTTGATCTCCCGCTTGCCGTTCGGATGCTGGACTTTCCACATCCACTGTTTGCCGGTGACCAGGATCTCCATCGCGTCGGCCGGAGCCCGCGAGGCCTTGAAGTGGAGGGTAGTCCCCCAGACGAACATGACCAGCATGAACAGGAAGGGAACGACCGACCACGTGATCTCGAGGAAGTTGTTGCCATGGATTTCAGCGGGTCGGTCGGCGTCGCTTTTGCGCGCATACTTCACGCAGAAGAACACCACCAAGCCGGCAATCAGCAACGTGAAGAAAATCGTCACGATGTTGAGATACATGTACAAGGCATCGACTTCGGCGGCGTAGTCCGAGTTCGCTTTGGGCAGAATACCGGCGAGGAAATTCATGCCGGCGGATAGATTCGTAGCCAACAGATTCATGCCATTTCCGGTTGTGGCACCGGTTCCTTTTGGTGGTGTTTCATGTCGTACCGAATAAGGTAGAAGAGCAGGCCGCCGAGGCACGCGATTGCGAGCAGGCACCCGACAAGAAGACTGCGGTTGATGATGGGGCCATACATTCCGGTTTGCGGATCGTAGGTGAAGCAGAGTGCGAAAATCTTGTCGACGAGGCTGCCGATCCGGCCCTCGGACGCGTCCATCAGCGCGAGGCGGGTGTCCTTCACCGGATACTCGAGTCCGGGAATGTAGCGACTGATGCGGCCTTCGGGCGTGAGGAACAGGATGCCGCCGGAGTGGGCGTATTCGCCGGAGGTTTCCACGAAGGTGTAACTGAAGCCGGCGGCGTCGCAGAGCGCTTCGGTCGAGCTCTGTTCGCCGACCAGAAAGTGCCAGCCTTTGTCCGCGCCGGGTTTGTCGAGCACGTCGATGTAGGTCTGTTTCTTGGCGGCGGCGGTCGCGTGGGTTTCCTCGTGGAGAAAGCTCACGGTGAGCGCTTCAAAGTCTTTGCCGAGTTCGAGGTCGAGCGCCTTGTAGGTCATCATTTGACCGTTCATCACCGCGTTGCAAATGCCGGGGCAACGGTAGTAGACGAGCGACAGGACGACCGGTTTGCCTTGGTTGAAATAGTCGGCGAGTTGAACCGTTTTGCCTTCAGAGTCGCGGAACACCAGATCGAGCGGGACCTGGGTGTCGAGGCGTTGCTGGAAGGTCGCGTTGGCGCGGTACTCACGATCTTTGGGATCACTCGGGATGTACGGCGAACGCATCACCGGATCTCCTTCGAACGAGGGCTTGGGTCCGTGCGGCACGATCGTCGCGGGATTCGCGGCGGCATGGGGCGTGGAAGCAGCGGCGGCCGAAGCGGTGTCTGCTTCTTGCGAACACAGCACGGCCGGCATCACCATGAAGGCGAGGGCAAGCAGGGCCAAGATGTTCGAGCGTTTACTCACCAAGCAAGTCCTTGATCGATTCGGCTTTGGGAGCCTTAGGTTTAACTGGTTCGGCCTTGGCAGGTGCTGAGACCGCTTTTTTCATTTGAGCTTTGAGCGCTTTGATCTGATCGCGCAGCGCGAGCACCTTCGGATGTTTTTCGCCGAGGCTTTCAATCAAGGAATCTTCCGACTTGAGCAGGATGCGGAGTTCTTTTTCCATCTCGCCGGCGGTCATCTTCTTCGCGGGTTCGACTGGTTCAACGACGGCAGGCTCGACGGGTTTCTTTTCTTCGACCGCGGGTCTCGCCGGTTCGGACGCCGGCTTTTTCTCTTCTGCTGCAGGTTTTTTCTCTTCCGCAGGCTTGGACTCGGTCGCAGGCTTGGACTCGGTCGCAGGCTTGGACTCGACCTTGGGAGCGGTGGCCGGTTTCTCGGCGGGATCTTCTTTGCCGTGGTCTTCAGTTCCGTGATCTTCGGTTTTGTGACCGTCATCGTCCTTATGATCTTCGTGTTTGTCGCCATGTTCCGGACCATGCGGAACGGCACCGGGCAGATGGGCGAGATCGAGTTTGGACATGTCCGCGCCGAACTCGGTCTGGTGGGCGATCTTCATCGCGAGATCAAGCGGAATGGCCACAACTTGGTTGGTCTTGTCGACCCAACTGAAGGACTTGCTGTAGGCGTCCTGCTTCTCTTGATATTTTTTCAGTTCGGCAACCGGAAAGGCCTGCAGGATCGGACCCGATTCGGGGATCACGCGGGCCGGCGCTTCGCCAACCCGGTCGGCGGCGCTGTTGTTCAGCACGTTGAACATCGCGAACATCGCGAGGAACGTGAGCACGACGGTGATGAGCACCACAATCCCGAACACGCCGAGGGCCTTCAGATTGAGATCGCGATCCTCATAGGTCGGATCGGTGATGACAGGTTCGATATCGCTTTTGTGTCCGTGGGCACTCATCGGTTGGCTCCTCCGGGAAGGTCATCGTGGTAGTCGTAGTACGGGCTGAAGACCGGATCTCGCGTCGGCAAGAACGGCAGCTTTTTGAGGTTGTGCAGGAACAGCCCGAACCACAGCGTGCCCATCGCGATAATCGCGAACACGGCCAGCAAAACATGGTAGGCGCTGTACTCCGGCACGGCGCGTCCGAGGATGCGGGCGGCTTCCACGCCGTGCACCGAGGGGTGGATCAGCCAGATAATGTCGATTGCCCGCATGAACAGGATCCAACCGGCGATCAAGGCGATCGTTTTGGTGTGGCGCTTGGTGTGGCGGGACAACAGAATCAGGAACGGCACCACGAACTGGAACAAGAACAGGAAGACCGTCAGCCCCTGAAACATGCCGAAGCCACGGTTGAGATACCAAGGCGTCTCCTCGGGCAAGTTGGCTGACCAGATGATGATGAACTGGGCGACGTTCACGTAGGTCCAGATGATAACAAAAGCGAACTGTAGGTTACCAATGTTGTGCAGGCGGTCGGCCGGCAGATTGTCTTTAATCGGCGAAGCCTGAGCAAGCCAGCAGACCATCACGAGACAGAACGCGAAGGTGGAGACACCCTGGCCAATCAACCAGATCACACCGTAGATGGAGGAGAACCATTCGGGCTCCATCGACATCATCCAGTCGAAGGCGAAGAAGCTCATCGCAAGAATGTAGACGAGCAGGCAAGGACCAGCCCAGAACTTCATCTTCTTGCGCCATTTCAGGTTCCCCGTCTCGTCTTGCTTCTTCGACCAGCGGTAAAAAATCGTGGTGAACCAGGCAAACAGAACGAAGTAGATCACCAGGCGGACCATGAAGAAACCATAGTCGAGATACTGAAGCTTGGTGGCGACAATCGAGTGCCCGTCTTCTGCATCTTGATCAAGCCACTCATCGTAGTTCGTGACTTGCTGCAAGGTGGATTCCGGATTGGCCTTGAAACTTTGGTGCATAATCACCGGAATGACCACCGGAATAAACAGGATCAGCACCGGGATGCAGGTTTTCATCGCCGCCTCGAGAATTCGGCGGATGACAAAGGCCCAGCCACCGGTGATGAGGTGGGTGATGCAGAGCAGCGCGAAGCTGCCCATCGTGGGCGCAAGAATGAACAGCCAGCCAATCAGCCAGGCTTCTTGCCAGGGACGGGAAATTACATTGTGCGCCTTCATCGACGCGCCGTGGTCACCATCAGCATGGTCGTCATCGGCATTAGCTGCGCCATCGGCATCAGCTGCGGCTGCGGCATCAGCACCATCTGCGGCATCGGTATCGGCACCAGCGTCTTTCAACTGGTCGGCATCCGCATCGACTGGGGGTTCCACTTCCTCATCCTCCGGATTGTCAGCATCGGGGTCTGGGATAGCGCCTTCGAGTTCGTTCGAGCCTTGGGCTTTCTGCGGTTCTTTTGCCCCGTCATGATCTTCGCCGTCATCGTGCTCGTGGCCGTCCTCGTGCTCGTGGCCGTCATCGTGCTCGTGGCCGTCATCGTGCTCGTGGCCGTCATCGTGCTCGTGGCCGTCATCGTGCTCGTGACCATCGTCATGTCCAGCCGGGGCGTGGGCCTTGTGCGACAGCGGCGCCGGCACAATACCGTGGGCGTACTTGTTCGGCATGAAACAAGCGAGGCTGAGGAGGATCAGTGTCATGATCCCGCCGGCGACCAAGCAGATCTTGGACAGGCGTGCGACTTTATCGGGCAGGGACTGGGCTTGCATCAGTGGGCGCCTCCGTGGCTCGCGTCGATGAGATCATCCACGCTCACGCCGTCAGGCAATTTGAAATTCTGGCTCATTTGCAGACTTTTGACATAGGCGGCGATGCGCCAGCGGTCTTCGGTATCCACCTGGTCGGCGTAAGGCTGCATCGAGCCTTTGCCGAGGGTGGCGATGGAATAGACATAACCGACTGATTTTTCGCGCAGCAAGGCCGAGTGAAACGAGGGTGGTACTTGATAGCCGCGCCGGACGACCATGCCGTCCGAGTGTCCGGAGATGCCGTGGCAGACTGAGCAGTAGATGTTGTATCGTTCCTGACCGCGTTTGAGATCGGCGTAGGTCAGTTCGAAGGGAACGGCGGTGAGTTCCTTGCCGTCGGCGTCGCGGCCGGTGCGAATCGGCGCGTCGGGGAGGACGGGAGCCTCCTCGTTGAGCGTCTTGCGCGGGACCGTGCCTTTCACAAGCTGGCGCGAAGCGCGGCCGTCAGCGAAGAAGTCGGAGGACTCCAGCGGCTCGTACTTCGGTTGGTCGTACATGCGCTGACGCAGTCCGTTGAGTTTGCAGCCGGAGGCGCAAAGCAGAACGAGGCAGAAGCCAGTGATGATGGGGAACAACTTCATGAAAGTTTACCAGGGAACGGGGACAACGTTTTCAGGGTGTAGGGTGCCGAGGAAGGCGGTGACGTCGGCCTCGTCGAAATGCGGGTCGTCGGACTCGATGCACAGGAAGTACTTGTCGAGCGTGGCGCGGTCGAAGCCCTCGGCGTTGAAGGTCGGATGGTACGGCATCGGCAGGCCGTTGAGGCCGATCATGCCGAACACCGCCGAGAAGGCGGAAAAGAGAATCGTGAGTTCGAAGCAGATCGGAATAAAACTTGGCCAACTAATGAACGGACGACCGCCAACCATCAGCGGATAGCCATCAATCCCGAACGCGCCACCGTCCACCGCCGAACAGAACACTTGCAGAACCACCGCCGAGCAGAACCCGGCAATCGCGCCGCAGCCGACGATCCACGCGAGAATGCTCCGTTTGTAGCCGAGCGCCTCGTACAGACCATGAACAGGAATCGGGGAATGCCCGTCCATTCTGGTGTAGCCGGCCGCGCGGGCTGTGCGCGCTGCTTTGATCAGAGAATCAGAGTCTCCGAACTGCGCGAGTACGCCGAATACCGCTGGTTTGTTGTCGTCGTGGTCCATTACGTTTTCAGAATAGAGGGATAGAAAAGAGAAAGGGTTTAGTGGTCGTCGAGATCGTGGTGGTGGTTGGTCTTGTGGTGCAGTTCTTTGATCTCGAAGATGGCGATCATCGGCAGGGTGCGCATGAACAGGAAGCAAAGCACACAGAAGAAGCCCATCGTGCCGATGTACATCATCCAGTCCCACTTGGTACCCATGTAGGCGTCCCAACTGGACGGCAGGAACTCGCGGTGCAGACTCATCACCACAATCACAAAACGTTCGAGCCACATGCCAACACTGATGAACTGGCAGACAATCCAACAGGCCCAGACACTGGTGCGAACTTTGTAACTCCACAGCGCCATCGGCACCGCGATGTTGCACAAGATCAGCGCCCAGTAACCCCAGTTGTACGGGCCGCTGAAGCGGTTCATGATCATGTAGCGTTCGTACTCGTTGCCACTGTAGTAGCCGAAGAACACTTCCATCAGATAACCGTAAGCCACCACCAGTCCGGCCACGAGCATGACCTTCGACATGTTGTTCATGTGCCGCTTGGTGAAGAAGTGCTCCACCTTATACAGTTTGGCGATCGGGATCATGATGGTGAGCACCATCGCGAACCCGGCGTAAATCGCACCGGCCACAAAGTACGGCGGGAAAATGGTCGTGTGCCAACCCGGCACCACCGAGACGGCGAAATCCAAGGACACGATCGAGTGCACTGAAACCACCAGTGGGGTCGAGATGCCGGCGAGCAGCAGGTAGGCGATTTCGTAGCGGTGCCAGTGACGGGCCGAACCGCGCCAACCGAGAGCCATGACGCCGTAGATGAACTTCGGGACTTTCTTGTTCGCCCGATCACGCAAGGAGGCGACGTCGGGAATCAGTCCAGTGTACCAGAACAGCACGGACACGGTCGCGTAGGTCGAGACGGCAAACACGTCCCAGAGCAGCGGACTGCGGAACTGCGGCCACATGCCGAAGGTGTTCGGAATCGGGAACAGCCACCATGCCAGCCACGGCCGACCAACGTGGAATAAAGGGAACAACCCCGCACAGGCGACCGCGAACAGCGTCATCGCCTCGGAGAACCGGGCAATCGACATTCGCCAGTCCTGCTTGAGCAGGAATAAAATCGCGGAAATCAGCGTACCGGCGTGACCGATACCAATCC
>Ga0209828_1002273_pt1 | contig 16088 bp, 11 predicted proteins | sample MaitaG_FD_187429 | JGI IMG/M metagenome (GOLD analysis project Ga0209828, IMG submission 187429) | Marine algal microbial communities from Maine, USA - Maine_Asex2 metaG (SPAdes) (version 2) | ecosystem: Host-associated > Algae > Red algae > Unclassified | place: Maine, USA | collected 2015-01-05 | reverse complement strand
TGCCGCCATCCGGTTGGCCCATCTGGGAGCAGGGCATGCCTCGCCCCACAACACGCTGGCAGTCCTGGAGGTGCTCAAGGGCATTCGTCGTGAACGACGTGACCGTCCCCGCTTCCAGCGACGACCGGCAGCGCCAGCCATTGATGAGGAGCTGCAGGCTATGGTGAACACACTGGGCACGGTGTCGCTCCGCGATCTGCGCGATCGGACGCTGCTGCTTTATGGGTTTGCGACCGCCCTTCGCTGCTCGGAGCTGGTTCGGTTGCAGGTGGTCGATATCGAGGCGCGCGAGCAAGGCGATGTCGTCACGATAGGGCACTCCAAGGGCGATCAAGAGGGGGCAGGGCAGACGGTGGCAGCCCTCGCGGTGCCGGGTTCACCGTATTGTCCGGTGAGCGCATTGCAACGCTGGTTGCAGGTGGCTGAGATCCAGACAGGGCCATTGTTTCGGCGGATTGCCCGAAACGGGGCCATTGGTGAGCAGCCTTTGAGTGACAAGACCGTGGTGCGGCTAATCAAGCGCTGCGCCCAACAGGCGGGGCTGGATGCAATGCGCTACTCGGGCCATTCCCTGCGGCGCGGATTTTTAACCAGTGCGGCGATGAATCGCGCCGATGTGCTAAAAATGGTTGCACAATCACGACATGCGAATATCAACACCATTCTGGCGTACGTGGAGAATCAGCAGTTGTTTGACGATCATGCTGGTGAGCACTTGCTGCAGCCCGGCATTGAACCGAAAGCATCCGATCCGTCGGAGAACGGCGTGTGAGGAGGTATCAGCCAATTGTGAGCTGATCGAGCTGTACCGAGCGCTGAGTCAGGTGATCACGCACGGCGCGGATTTTAAGCGCAGAAACTGTGGCATATACTTCAGCTACACATCGTGTACCGGCAAGATAAGCTAATATAAAATTGGATTCTCGGAATATTCGTAGTAATGATTGAGATAGAGAAGGGCAAAGAATGCCAGTTGTAAATCACGAAAACTTAATTTGGGCACGCCAACAAGCGAAGCTCACTTTAGAAGAAGCTGCACACAAACTACAGTTGAAAGACAGTGGTAAATCTTCTGCTGTGGAAAAATTAGAAGCATTTGAAAGCGGTGAAAGTATTCCAAGCAGGTCTAAACTTTCACAGATGGCAAAGGTATATCGAAAGCCGCTTTTATCTTTCTATCTTCCAGAAGCACCAATTACACCAAGCAGAGGTGAGGATTTTCGCACACTACCAAACCAACTAGATCACTTAGATGATTTTCATATTGATACTCTAATTAGAGATATTCGAGTAAGTCAGAATCTTCTTCGAAAAACACTAGAAGAAGAGGACGAAGCGGAGGTACTTCCATTTATTGGGAGCCATACTGTAGATGATGGAATTTCAACGGTGGCGAATACAATTAAAAATTCTATTGGCTTCAGCTTGATAGAGTATCGAAAACAAGGAGGGCTAGAGGACGCTTTTAGATATCTCCGCCGGCAAGTTGAAAAGGCAGGTGTTTTTGTAATCCTAAGAGGCAACCTAGGGTCATTTCACACTGATATAGCTGTAAAAGCTTTCCGTGGCTTTGCTTTGTCAGATGATATAGCTCCATTTATTGTTATCAATGACAAAGATGCAAAGTCAGCATGGTGCTTCACATTGCTGCACGAGTTCGCGCATCTTGTTTTGGGGAAAACTGGATTAAGCGGAGGGATTGCTGAACAGGCAATAGAAAAATTTTGTAACGATGTAGCAAGTGAAATCATTCTGCCATCACCTGAATTTGGTCTATGGCAAGTGCTAACTGAGGATTTCGACGAGCTTAAAATATTTATTTCTAACTACGCTGATTCAATGAATGTCAGTGCAAGCCATATTGCATATAGACTTCACAAGCGGGGTGATATTACTCAAAGTATGTGGGCTAATCTGAGCAGCTTCTACAGAGAACAATGGATTAAGGGGCAAAAACAAAAGAAAGCTTCCAGACGCAAGGATGACAAAGGGCCTAGCTACTATACCTTGAGACGATATAGTCTCGGTTCTTCACTTGTTGATGTAGCACAGCGATTAACACAATCTGGGGCATTGAGTACAACTAAAGCCGGTACACTGCTGGGGGTAAAGCCACTGAATGTGCACAAGCTTTTTACAAACAATATGTTCATGGAAGGTAGTTAAATTGCTCTACCTCCTTGATGCTAATACCCTGATAGATGCTAAACGTGATTATTATCCGTTAGAAGGTGTTCCAGAGTTTTGGGACTGGCTGGTCTATCATGGTGAGCAAGGAAGCGCCAAAATCCCATACGAAATTTATGATGAGTTTTTGGAAGCCAAGAACAGTGATGGTGAAAGAGATGAACTTGCAGAATGGGCAAACCAGAGTTTTGTCCAAGATGCCTTACTACTTGATGAAGACCCTGACTTAGATGCCATTAAACGGGTTACATATGGCGGTTATATGGCGGACCCCACTGACGAAGATTTGAAGAAAATGGGGCAAGATCCATTTCTGATCTCATACGCGCTGCGAGATAAAAATAATCGTTGTATCGTCACGTCTGAGCGTTCTAAACCTAACGCTACAAATGCGAACAAGAAAGTTCCAGATGTTTGCAATGTGTTTAGTATTCGTTGCGTACATGGCTTCGACTTTTTTAAGTTGCTTAACTTTTCTACGCGATTCAAACGTAGTTAGCTGCACCAAAAGGATTGGCTTTCGGTGCGCCCGCAAAGTACCTAGTTTCAGTTCAGTAGGGCAGGGCGATCACGTCTCAAGGTAGTGTCTCACAATACACTTGTGGGACATTCTTTAATGCCTAGACATGTGAGCTATTCAAGTCCAGTGTTTGGGTTTGAAAATAGGCTTTTTATGCGTTGGCACTTTTTCAGGTAATTGGCACTGTTCAAAAATATATCGCTCTATCGGAAAACGATTCCAGTCGCTATGCTTGAGAACATCCTTACTTGGTTCTCGGATTCTTCCATCTTCTGGGTCGATTGGAAGTAGGGGGGCGATTACACCTTGCGTTATTTTAGGGTGGCGTTTTTTTAACATCTCGAGGAGAGTTGCATAGTCACTGTCATTGCTGACTAGCACTTGTTGATCGCATAAACTGTCGGTAGCATCGGCAAGCATGTGAATGGCTATATTGACGTCCGTTTGCTTCTCTTCGGGAATAACTACGTCAACTGTTTCATTGAAATTAATGGGCTTTTTGTTTACGTATGATTTACGCACCTTTTTAAAGTGCTTTCCCTCAATGACTTCAAGTTTCTTACAGTGATATTTCAGGGCACGTGTGTAGTTTTCAAGCGAACGCATTGATACGTCGCCTCGTGGCGAAAGGCTTGCCAATACAGGAGCGTTAAAGTATTTAACGCCAACAACATCTGACGCTGGGTTCACCTCATTGCACATGAAGCGTGCAAACTTCTCAACGTCTAGCCAACGACAGTGTGGATTCTGCTTGAGGCAGCCGTAGTACAAATTCAGTCCATCGATGTAGACGAGGGTTTGCATACTTCGGCAGGAGGTTTCAGGGGCCTAGAAATGACAAAACCACCTGATTTCTCGAGGTGGCGTTGTCGTCCAGTGGTCCGGCTCTAGGCCTTATGCAGCTGGGGAGGTACGCAAATCATATACCGCATTAGTGCCAATTTCAATCAGATCCACTGATTAACGAGATGAGTGTCCCACAATGCTCTTGTGGGACGCTCAGCCCGCATAGCCTATGCCTGTAGGCTCGGCTCTATCTCAAATCACCAGATTGGCCCATATTCACCGGTATCCAACGATGTGGGACACTGAACAAGTGCACCGAAAGGGTTGGCTTTTGAGGCACTTTGGCATTCTTACTAATGACCGATTTCAGGAAGTCAGAGCAGCACCGAAAGGGAGCCCTTTTGGGCAAACATCAGTTTTGCTTAGGGGAGATGCCACTTTGACCAATCGACACTTTAGTCTGAGAGTTATCTGAATACTTTAAAAAGTAAATCCCCAAATCCCCATACTAAAGTACCGCCAACACCAGCTGTCATTTCCGTTAGAGAAAGTATTTTATTTGTATTGATAAGATGCTCAATATCGTTTTTTGCATCTGCAACATCCGATTTAATTTTCTTTACTCCATTAGAGATGCTTTCATTTATGACTTTTTGGTCGATTTGAACATTGTCATATTTTTGTTTTGCAGCTTCCTGTAAAGCATCAAATGGCATTGAGTTAGTCAAATGTAGCGCTATCATCTCATCCGATTTGTCCCATGCTAATACGTATTTTTTGCGGTTTCCCAAAATATCCTTAAGAACGTGATTTACGAAAACACATAAAATGGCAAAAGCCACCAATAACGAGCCAGATCGAGAAAAGGCCGATACCGCCCACTGATCGTTAAAGCCTTCGAGCAACAAACCAATGAGTAAGATGCAGGCAGAAATCACAATAATTCTTTTTTGGGTGGCTATATTTTCAGCAAACCACCGACTAAATTTATAGATCGACATTTTATTCTTACCAAGCCCCGATTACTTCGGCGCGAGCTTCGTCACCAACTAAATCCATGTAGATAGCCGTTGTTTCAAGATTAGTATGCCCCAACAGTTTCTGAACAAGTCGTGGGTTGCGCGTCTGCATGGCCATACGAACCCCAAAGCCATGGCGCAGGCCTTTGGGCGTCGCATGATCCCCCGCAATATCCGCTGCTTCCATGACTGCCCAAATGTGCTTAGTCGCCTGCGTTCTACCCCACGACCATAACGCGACCGTTTTCAGTTTCTTGGAGCGTCGAGCCTTTCGGACGCTGTGTACTAGTTCGATAGCATCAAGCAGCATGTCAGGGCAGGGGACAGAACGGTACTTGACTTTGTCACGCTGTTTCAGAGTGCGGAAAGTAATTGACTTGTCGGACAGATCAACGCGCTCCGGTGTCAGCTCCAAGGCTTCGGAGATCCGGCACCCCGTGTAGGCCAGCGTCAGGCAGAAGGTGCGCACCTCGGCACGCTCGTGCGCGTTGGCCGCTGCCATGAATCTGCCCTGCTCTTCAGCGGTCAGGTATTTGCGTTTTCCTTCGATAGTGAACAGTTCGCAGGTCATCTGTTCACTTTACGGCAATTTCCGAGCGAGTCAACTGCCAGAAACCCTATTCCTATGCGGTTAGGCATTTGACAGATTCGACGAAAAAGTGAACACTTCGTTATCAAAGTGTTCACCTATGAAGTCGAACAGCTGGAAAGTAATATAGATGGCATTAACAGATAGACAATGGCAAACATCAATAGGTGGAGGCACAGCTAAATTTCGCGTCTTAGCCAAAGACAGAGTGTCAATTAGTTACCACATTGTCTGACCTAGACAGAAGGAACAGCCAGTGCTTTTAGATGATCTTCTACAGGCTGGCATCTTCTTTATGCTGGTTCTAGTAATCGGGCAGTTGTTTGTGCCTGGGCGGTCCAGCGCTAAAACACTATTCTTTGCGCTTTTTTGCGTTTGTTCCTTTTGGGTTGCCCACGCATTTTCCTACCGAATAGGGCTAATTGATCAGTATCCGCACTGGAATAAGTTACACGTGCCGTTCCTGTGCATGACGGGGCCCTTGTGGTATCTCTATGGTCTAGCCATGGTGAGCGAGCTCACGTGGCGTAAAAATCATTTTCTCCACGGTATTCCAGCACTTATATGCACCGCGTTGTCGATTCCATTTTATTTTCAGGCTGCTGAGTACAAGCAATCGCATTTCGAAGCGAATATTTATGACGTGCCAGGAGCTACCATCTACTTGGCAACACGTATTGCCGAACTTACAGTGATCGGATATCTCTTGGCCAGCATTCTTCACTGGTCAACTGTCAGGCGTCAAATTAATACTAGCAGCACGAAGCCTGTTTCGGTGAGTGCTGACAATATGCAATCCAATCCCAGCATGCCGTTAACATTAGTAATGCAAGCTCTCTCGGTAGTTTGCCTTTTGGCTGCTTGTACTAGATTGCTTGGCTCGGTATTCGGCGAGCGTGGCTATAGCGTTTATAGCGTCCTTATTCCCTGCCTATTAATTGTTGTCGTCGTGGTGGCGTACTTTATTCTGGGTTGTCGATACCCAGAACTTCTGCACGTTTCAAATCTACGTTTTGAACCACATCGTCGCACAGTTAAGCGCCCCTGCACAGACTCAGACAAAGAGGCGTTGAGTCGATATCGCAATCAGATTCTCCTAGATCAATTATATCTCGACCCCAATCTTAAGTTGATAACGGTAGCGCGCAAAATAGGTGTGCCAACTAAACGACTGTCAGAGCTGATCAATGCTGTCTCCAATACGAATTTTAATGGGTTTATCAATGAGATGCGTATAGAGCATGCAGCGACCCTCCTGTTGAATCAGCAGTCACTGCCCATTCTTGAAGTTGCTGAAAAATCAGGTTTTAACAGCAAGTCTGTGTTTTACAAGCAGTTTTCTCACTTCAAGTCATGTTCTCCAAAGAGCTATAGAATGCGACACTAGCCTACGAAAGAGACTGCATTACGTAGTGTGTCCTCATATCATTGACCTCGCATCCATAGGCTTTGGCGCATGATTCTGTTGGTTTTGGCTGGTACGGAATCGTATTTTAGGACGACAAGACACCTCGCCAAGCGCTAAATTGCTTGAGTGCGAATTCGCCTAGTCATTATCAAAAAGCCCATAGGCATTTCGTCTCGAATGAATCATGGTCTATTTCGTCAATATGTCGCAACGCTGTTACGCAACGCGATCACCAATTATCAATGAATCTGGAGGTCTGTACAATGAAAAAACATCCATGGTACCAAGGAATGGAATCCTTATTTAATCTGATTGCGATGGTAGCAGCAAAGATTCTTAAAGCACTCACAACAAGGTCGGCACAACTACAGTACGACGCTCAGGCTATGTGTTTTTGGAGCAAACGGCAGTGGGCATACATGAATATGTATGTGTTTTTGAAATGTATGGGTTCATCACTTCTTATGCTGACATTTCTCAGTATGTCCTCTGTGGTGTTCGCCGCCACTGAAATAGAATATCAGCATGAGTATAAGACGAGCCCAGTCAAACCTGCTCTAGTATATAAGAAAGCGAATTCTGCATCAGGATTTTTTGCTTTGATTACCAAAAACGACACCGTAACGGTTTGGGCATCAAATGGTAGTTACAAAAAGGTTACCATCGACGCGGGCAACCATAGAGGTAGAACAGGCTATGTCAAATCGAATTATCTACTAGCACAGGGATATTCAGAGCTTCGACATTATCAAAGCATACTTAAGACATTAGGGTTTGACCCTGGCCCAATTGATGGTCGTTCAGGTCCGAAAACAACGGCTGCGATTGTTCGCTTTCAGCGAAGTAGAGGCCTTCAAGCCGATGGCAAGATAGGCCCAATCACAGCACGTGCATTAAATAATCCCGGCGATTTAAAGGGGATAAAAATAACCACCAGCTCAACGTTTTCAGAAACACTATACGACCACCAGCGAATCCTAAAAGAGCTTGGCTTTAATCCTGGACCCATTGATGGACTACTTGGCAGACGGACAATCTCGGCTATTAGGCTTTTCCAGGCAAGCCGAAAACTGACTGTCGATGGAATAATTGGACCAGAGACGAAACTCGCGCTGGAGACTGCCTCTTTTGTTAAAGATAACAGTGCAACTACTCCTAGTAGGCCCCCTGTGCAATCACTACCGCAACCTGAGCCCGTAGCTAGCAGGTCGATCCACTACGTTGCAATTGGTGATTCCTATGCGGCAGGAGCCGGTCTGAGCGAAGAGCTAGGATACGGAATCCACTACGGCAACATTTACAGCAGAATTGAAGATGAAGATTGTGAACGTCACGACTCGTCATATCCTGCTAGGACAGCTCGCTATCTGGAATCTAATTACGAACCGGTTGTGTTTACCTTCGCAGCATGCACTGGCGCTAAAATAGCTGACGGAAAACACAACGCAACAGATCAAATAAAATATGTAAGCTCTGAACTTCAGAGAGCAGACGTAGTAACGGTTATGATCGGTGGGAACGATCTTGATTGGACAGATGTCGTTACTCGCTGCGCATCTGTCTGGAGCAGAGTGCCATCCTTGGACTTGAACATAGATCTTAACCCCTTTAATGGTGGTCTAGTGGAGATAGACATAGAAGGTAGCTGTACCCATGGTCGCAGCGATCTTGAACAAAGAGTACAAGATGTACTCATTCAGTTAGACCAATTCTATGATCAGGTTATTGAATCTGCTCCAGTTGCCAAGGAGATATATGTTGTGGGCTATCCGCATGTAGTTCCTGCGCAGCCAAAAAACTTTTGCGCGCCTTTCGTTGATGGCGGCATCTCAAGCGCAGAGATACAAATGCTGCGTGATTTGTCGAGCAGTTTCAACAAAGGAATGCGTGAGCTAGTAGGAAGCAAAGAGAATATGACGTTTGTTGAAATGATAGATACGTTCCAAGGGCGTGAGCCTTGCACCGAAGCTGAGTGGATAAATTCACTGCATACTAATGTAGAGATTCCCATCTACGCTTTCCCTATCGCCTCCCCCGGCAGTATTGGTGTCAGCTCGCAATCCTTCCATCCAAAAGCTGTAGGACACCAAAAAATGTTCGAACGCATTGGACCGATTCTAGATCGTGCACTTTGAGCAGCAGCGGGAAGTTGGCTAGAACGGGGATAACATCAACCGTGGTTAGGAGATATGTATTATGAGTAGATCGAAAATAATCCTGTCAACAATTGCACTGGCGGGAACAGCGCTTGTTGTTGTAATACCGAAATCAGAAAAAGAAGTTGATGGCGCAGCAAACGTAAGCGTTGAGCCAATTCCCGCCAAATCTGAGTCGGTTGAAATTGCTGTCGAGCAAATTGATGAAGGCCAGAATCAGCCTACGCTAATTGAAACTGATAACACAGTGGAGGTGGTCGCAGTTGCTGAGGGCATAGAAACAGATGGTGTTGCAATAGAAAACACAGGCGATATTGAAATATCAGATAGCGTGTCAGCTGAACAGGAAATGGTGGATTTCAGAATGATGAATCCTGGTGTTTTAAATGACGATGCTACAGACGGAACAGTTGAGTATGCAGTTGTATCCAACCCGGCAGATTGGGATGCGGCGAGTCAACACGATAGACTTCCACCAGAGCTGCTAACAGAAAAACAAACAGACGTCGTTGATCAATCCGTTGTGCCGGTACTACTTCCGCCTGATCAAAAACTGCTTGAAGAGAGTGTTTTTACCATAGGCGATACCTGGTATGCGGCCTCGATGAACGAAGGCGATGTAAACGTCTTTATACAAGGCTCCACAGCAAGTGTGGTTTTACCTAATGATGTTCCACCATCAACTATTGGCACGTTGTCATTCTATGAGGTTATTCGAAATTATGGCATAGCGGAGGTCCATGTAGGTGAATACGGTGTGGTCTACACCGTATCCGTAGAGTGTTTCGACCATCAGACAGACCCGGCTTGTATTAACGATGAATACATCGTAGGGATAGTTGACAACTTATTATTAGCTAATGGAGAGAAAAATGATGAAGGTGCGTAATAGGCTTTTTACAATCACTTCGGCATTACTTTTCAGTGTGTCCATGACGACCATGGCGGCCGATTTCACTTACGATGGGCCGGGAAAACTACTACCTGGAAGTGGTACTGGAAGAGTCGATAGCAAAGTCTACTTTAATAACATGCGATTCCCATTAGAGAAGGCGCCAGCTTATGCCAATTCTCAGGTTTACAAAGCAGGTGGCGGATTTGGTCCTGGTGGTGGCCAGTGCGCAGCCAGTAACTACAGCTACCCTTGGCAGGATAACTTCTGCGAATCAAGGGGGCATCGCACGTCAATGTGCCCAAGCGGCACTGGACACCAGGGGCAGGATATTCGTCCCGCAACCTGCGAAGATAACAAGCATTGGGTCGTTGCCACAGAGAACGGCAGTATTACCAACATTGGCTCGTATACCGTGACGCTGACGGGCGATAGTGGATTAAACCATCGCTATATGCACATGAATATGAGAAGGCTAGCAGTAAAGAGGGGCCAACGTGTAGTGAAGGGACAAAAATTTGGCTTAGTTTCGGATGACTTTGGTGGTGCATCTACGACTAGACATTTGCATTACGAATTGAGAAATGGCTCGTTGAATCTTCCTACTTATATGTCTTTGGTGAAGTCGTACGAGGCGCTACTGGGGAATACCGGCACTACGGGTAATTCGCCAACACCTCCGCCGGTAACGAATAAAAATACTTACAAACGGGCTGTTACGGCATCTCCTGCAGATTTTGATGGTGATGGATACGATGACATTTATTGGTATCGCTATGGAAATGCAACGGATTACCTTTGGTATGGAAAGGGCCGCGCATTCCAGAGTGCTCGACGAGATTCAGGTGGTGAATTCACACCGATCACTGGAGATTTCAATGGTGATGGTATGAGCGATATCTTCTGGTATCGAACCGGGGGCAACTATGATTATGTGTGGCTTAGTGAAGGGCGAACGTTTAAGGCCGTACGCCGTCAAGTTCTTGGGGACTATTTGCCAATTTCAGGTGATTTCGACGGTAATGGTGTAGACGATATCTTTTGGTATAAACCAGGTGCGGGACAAGATGTCATTTTCTATGGGAACACCACTGGGCAATTCACGGCCGTAAATGCCACAGTGAACCAGACCTATATTCCCGTAGCGGCTGACTTTGACAACAATGGCAGAGACGATATTTTTTGGTACGCCCCAGGTTCTGCTAAAGACAGTATCTGGAAAGGCAAAGGTCATGGTTTTGTGAATTCGCCAATCCAGATAACGGGCACCTATAAGCCAGTGAGCGGAGACTACAACGGGGATGGTAAAGGCGATATATTCTGGTATGCACCAGGCGCAGCTGCTGACTATATTAGTTACTCGAATGGTGCAGGATTTACTTATGCACCAAAAAATGTAGTGCCCATTATTGGCAGCTACGATCCCGTGAAAGGTGATTTCGACGGTGACGGGTACTCTGACATTCTATGGTTTAAACCCAACACGGCTAATGATGATTGGGTCTACTACGGCACAGCTGGTCATAACTTCATACCAGTTAAAAAATCGGTAGCATCTGCCTATCTGGCCATACCATAAGTTCTGGACAGTCTTGCCGGGATGATTCCCGGCAAGTTAGTTAAGTGAGTAAAAACAGTTGGTATGCGAGAGCATAAAAAACCAGGGGGTATCCTTGCACCTTTAAGCTCGTAGGGTGCAAAAATACGAATGTCCTATTCACTACTGCACCTTTCCAGCGGTTTGGGCCAAAATAGCGATAATTCATCTCAAGTCGTCGTTATTACGCATGGGCACAGCCGCAGCCACAGCGGGGTATGAAGCCCAGCGGAACGAGAAGTTGCGCTAAGCGATGAATATAGGGTGTCCGAAAAGGTAAAAGGTGTGGGGTTTTCCTTGTGTAGATTATCGGAACGAGTTTCCTTGCGGTTTTCAGAGCCAAATCCACTGAATATTCTGGTATTCGAGTTGTCCGAAAAACGGTGGTTTTTCTTGCGAGTGCGAAGCTCAGTCTAATCACAGCAGTTCACGACGTACAGAAACAGGGGCCTCTAGCCCCTTAGAGCAACTTTCCGTTCCGCTGGGCTTCATGCCCCGGTGCGACATGAGGTTGCATAAGTCGCTGTTCTCCGACTTTTGAGAGAACCATCTGTATCACCAGATGACCCTAGGGCCCTGAATAAAGCAGCGGGCCTGACAAGGTAACTAAGTGAAAACGGGATGCAAATCGTGAGAGGCGCATCTTCCTGATAACCACAATTGGGTAAGTGCTAGGGAGTCAGTAAGGCGAACATAAGTGAATCTACGAAAGAAGCGTCACGAAGTAAGCAGCGGAAGTGGTTTACACGCTGTGGCCAAACGGCAACGGGGAAAGGAGGAGAGTCAGGGGTTATCTTCTCGTGATCAATACTTCCCCCGCTTTAAAGTAGGCGCCTAACCTGACGTGCGAGTTATGCGAAACATGGTAAGCCCGTATCGTTCCCTCTGGGACAGCTGGCCGTGAGGCTTGCCTATGACGGTGCGGGTAAAGGATGTCGGAGAAAGCGAATGCAACAGTGTAATGGTGTTGATACGGGTTTAAATGTCACCCGGCGTGAAAACGAGCAGACTTCCGACTGGTCTCTCTTTGCAAGAGAGTTTGGAGAACCTTAATCATGAGGAAAAGCAAATGACAGAATCCGTTTATCGGCCTGGTGCATCCTCAACGTTATCGACGTGGAATGCCATCGACTGGCAGGCCGCTGAGAAAGGCGTACTGAGGCTGCAAATGCGTATTGCAAAGGCTACAAGGGAAGGAAAACATGGCAAAGCGAAAGCGCTGCAATGGATTCTGACCCACTCGTACTCCGCGAAAGTGCTTGCGGTAAAACGAGTATCTCAAAATAAAGGACGCAAAACGCCGGGTGTGGATGGCGTTGTCTGGAATAGCGACAAGAAGAAAACGTTAGCTGTTGAATCACTCAATAGGCGGGGCTATCAACCACAACCGTTGAGACGAGTATATATACCCAAAAAGAACGGTAAGCAACGACCACTTGGCATCCCGTGCATGATTGATAAGGCTCAACAAGCGTTACATCTGCTGAGTCTTGAACCCATCTCGGAAACCATCGTGGATAAAAACGCTTACGGGTTTCGGCCCAAGCGCAGCGCTGCTGACGCCATTGAGCAATGTTTCAAGGCAACATGCAGAAAACCATCTGCTCAGTGGGTTCTTGAAGGGGATATAAAGGCATGTTTTGATGAAATTGGCCATCAGTGGCTTACTGAAAACATCCCGATGGATAAAACCATGCTCAATAAATGGCTAACGTCTGGATACATTGATAAGGGATTGTTTTATCACACTGATGCAGGAACGCCTCAGGGCGGCATTATATCTCCCACACTTATGTTATTAACCTTGAGCGGCCTTGAGAAACGCGTGAAACAAGCGGCTCCCAAGAAAGCTGACAAAATCAACTTCATCTCGTATGCGGATGACTTTGTTATCACCGGTGCCTCGAAAGAGTTGCTGGAAAGCAAGATCAAACCATTAGTCGAAGAGTTCCTCAGAGAACGAGGTCTCAGACTCTCCCAAGAGAAGACGAGAATAACTCACATCAGTGAGGGATTTGATTTTTTGGGTTTCAACATTCGAAAGTACAAGGACAAGCTGCTGATTAAGCCTGCTAAGGCCAATGTACTCTCGTTTGTCAGAAACATCAAAGCAATCATCAAGAAGCACCCTACGATGGCAGCCGGTGACTTGATTAGGATACTTAACCCCAAGTTGCGGGGTTGGGCAAACTATTACAGACACAGTGTTGCCAAACAAACCTTTGGATATGTCGACTGTCAAGTATTCAAGTCGTTATACCGTTGGGCTAAACGCCGACATCCCAACAAGAGCACAGGATGGATTGTCAGAAAGTACTTTCGCACAGGACTCTCGCCGAAATGGAAATTTCAAGGCGTGAGTGCGCAAGAGCATCAGTTTCTGTTCGATATGGCGAGCGTACCTATCAAACGCCACTTGAAGATCAAGGGTGATGCCAACCCATACGACCCAAACTACGTTGAGTACTTCCAAAGACGTAGTCGTAGAAAATTGGGTAGGAACACGTGGGTTGATACGATGCTGACAGCGTTATGAGATGTTGTAGCCGGGTAACACAAGATCGCCTTTGAGAGGCTTGAGCCGTGTGCAGTGAAAGTTGCCCGCACGGTTCTTAGGAGAGCAGCATTCAGCAATGGGTGCCGCTTATCCGACGAATTAGACTGTAAAAGTTAGTGCTTGTTGTTTTGCAATCATATTCTGATGCACGCTATTAAGTACGCAGTGATGATTGTTACGTTTGTTTACAATCGGCTTGGTCTGTAGGCTTAACTTCTTTAGACAGCACTCAAATCCTGATGTATGCTAATTTTTTATTGCCGACTAGTCGAAACAAATCGCATGTTCAAAAAAATCGTTTTTGTTGCACTAGTTTTATTATTGTCATTGAGTATGACTGCGAGCGCATGTCAATTTAACACAGACTGTAGTGTTGGATCCCAGTGTATTAAGAACGGTGCTCTGTATGGTTATTGCGCTGGCGGTCAGAATCCTGGGAATAGTTTTGATCGGCAACCAGCTACTGATTTGGGCGGAGGAGCCGGTTGGACATGCTCCTTCAATGCAGATTGTGATGTTGGATATGCTTGTGTTAAGTCAGGGTTGCAAGGTGTTTGTTTGAAAAGGTAGTAATTAGTTTTCATGTCTACGGATTAATGATGAAAACGCCAGATAGAGAATTATTTGATAAGCTATCAGATATTTTGTTTTTGGCTAGAGTGCATTACTGGCTATGAGAAGAGTTGATGAAAAGATGGGATCAGCATTCGGTCGAATTGATCATTAGCGGAATTTCATATGATTCACGAAAACGCTATCTCTGATGATCGCCCCTAATCTGACACACTTTACGACTACTGCCTGACGTCAGGTTGAGGTGTAGCTCAACTGGACAGCTAGCTGTGAGTGCGATTCAACTTTCTTAGAGTACTTTCCTGCGCCGGGGAGGTTCAAGGTCCACATCGATGCAATAAATATGCACGAACTCCTTTGGTTTGTAGTAGCTGCTATAGGTTGTACAACTACCACAGAGATAGCAGTAAAAATGATTGCAGGCGGTGATTATGTACAGGGATTGCAATTCACGACTGATTTCAATCAGGCGTACCCTAAATTTAGAAAGTTGTGCGAAGCAGGTACTTAAACCTAAACTGTAGGAGATCTTGAGAATGGGTAGGCCATTTATAGATGATGGAGGCATGATTTGGACGTTGATTGGCTTTGCCTTTATGATATGGCTCATGGGCAGTAGTTTTGTTAGTAGCCATAACTATAAAAAAGGTAGAAACAAAAAATATATTATTGGAATATTTGCTACCCAGAAGCCTGTAGATAATGGGCTTTTTGGTTTCAACTTTGTACCCAATTTGGAAGGGGAAACCTTAGAAAAGATGCGGGAAAATGTGCATGACCGTGATCTTGTTGGCGTTATACGAGGTATTGATTCAAAATCATTTTTGGATCGGGTGGGGAGGAGTCTGAACTACAGCTACTCAGAAGAATCTGAATGCTATGTGATGGAGAAAGAGAAATTTATCAAAATAGTGAAAATATTTGCTCGTGGATACTCGGTAAAGATGTTCTAAAGCTACAGATTTTTTTCCTACAAGGTGTTCGTGGGGCGAACACTGAGAAAGTCAATTAAAAAGAGCCACCAAATTGCTTGGTAGCCCTTGCCATTACTCACGTCGTGCGTTTACCGACCCAATAGGGGACGATAGAGGATTCGGGAATTATCGTACGCTAAGCCCCTCCAAATGGCCGTAGGTTGCGAAATTTGCCCGGTTTGATCTTCCGGTCCTGTTCCCAGACATAGTCACCGGTTAGGTTGATGTGTTCCCAGCCCAGTGGTGATAGGTATTGCAGCAAATTGTCGTCAACAGCGGCCCCCATCGAGCTCACCGCACGTTCAAGATAGACGGTATTCCACAACACAATTGCAGCTGTCACCAGGTTCAGGCCGCTGGCTCGGTAACGCTGCTGTTCAAAGCTGCGATCACGGATCTCACCCAGACGATTGAAGAACACCGCTCTGGCAAGTGCGTTGCGGGCCTCTCCCTTGTTAAGTCCCGCCTGCACACGTCGTCTCAAATCGACATTCTGCAGCCAATCGAGAATGAACAACGTTCGCTCGATCCGGCCAAGTTCTCGCAGCGCAACTGCCAAACCGTTCTGCCTCGGGTAGCTGCTGAGTTTACGCACCATCAGTGATGCAGTCACCGAACCTTGTTTGATCGACGTGGCCAGGCGCAGTATTTCATCCCAGTGAGCCAGTATATGTTTGACGTTAATGGTGCCGCCGATCATCGCCCGTAGCTCGGGATAATCAGTGCGCGAGCCAGGTACGTACAGCCGTGTATCTTTCAAATCACGAATGCGTGGTGCGAATCGAAAACCGAGCAAGTGCATCAATGCGAAGTAAGCGCCTAAGTTTCGA
>Ga0209828_1002271_pt1 | contig 16105 bp, 10 predicted proteins | sample MaitaG_FD_187429 | JGI IMG/M metagenome (GOLD analysis project Ga0209828, IMG submission 187429) | Marine algal microbial communities from Maine, USA - Maine_Asex2 metaG (SPAdes) (version 2) | ecosystem: Host-associated > Algae > Red algae > Unclassified | place: Maine, USA | collected 2015-01-05 | reverse complement strand
TGTCAATTGATTTTACTGCTGTATGTTATTAGATAAAATGCTTGATACGCATATTTTAGGATTTCGGCTTAATTTCTAGCCATTTTTGCCAGATTATGTGCTAATGCAATTAATCCTGCCTCGATTAATACATTGTCTTTTCCTCTCAAATTGAATCGAGTAAATTTTTTATTCTGTTTTATGTTTCCAAATACCACTTCCACATCTACAGGTCTTTGTGAGCGGTGCGCTACCCCTTGCTCACTCAGTAGTTTTTGACGAGCTTTATCTTTGTGTTTTTTTAGATTCCAGTTGAATTGAATTACCCTGTTGTCTTTGCATTTATAGCAAGTTCCTCTCAACGGACATCCTTCACAATTTTGTGCTTGATAAACACTGTAGTTTTGTTCAAATCCTGATTTTGTTTCCCTTTTTGATTCATATTGTTTGGTCATCTTTTGACCCATCGGGCATATGAAGTAATCTTCTTTTTTATTGTAATATAAGTGTTGGGGTTTGAAGGCATCTTTGGGCTTTATCTTCCCTTTAGCCTTTTGCTCTTTGTGAAAGTAACTATATTTTACGTAGGCTTCTATTTGTTCTGTTGGGTTTGCTTCTTGTTTTGCTCACACAATAAGATACGTTGTTGTGAGCATTATCAAATATAATAAAGGCTGCCTTTTGATACAGCCTTTTTTTATTTTTAAAGCATGAAGTTAAACAGACAAGCAGAATTAGAAACCGAGCTCGTGAAAATTCGGCCTCTGCATAAAAACGATCTTGAAGCTTTGTATGCGGCTGCAAATGACCCGCTTATTTGGGAGCAACACCCTGTCCATAGACATAAACGCGAAGTCTTTAAGGCGTTTTTTAAGGAATCGCTTGCTACGGGTGGAGCATTAGTGATTATTGATAAAGAAACGGGAAGTATTATTGGAAGCTCTAGATACAATGTTATTCCCGGCAAAGAGGATTCTATAGAAATAGGCTGGTCGTTTTTACAGAGAAAATATTGGGGTGGTAAATACAATCGATCATTTAAGACACTCATGATGGATCATGCATTTGAATCCTTAAGCGCTGTCGCGTATTATGTGGACCTTGAAAATACAAGATCTAAACAAGCGATGTACAAACTAGGTGGTATTTTGTTAGAAGGTGAGGCATACCTTGAATATAAAAAACCTGACAGAGAACATAATGTTTTCCTTATTAGAAAGTAATTCTTACTGGATGAATGCATGGGGTTTTTCAACCGGTATTTAAGGATATTTTTTGCGGTAAACTTGTAATACCTCGGCACACATAGCGCCTGAACAAAATTCACAGAATTAAAGAATGTGCAGAAGGTATAGTCACATCTCTAAACGGTTCGATGATCGATACCATTAGGCTTTTGTATCATTTTTTTGAACAGGATTTAAAGAAATCTAAGAATAGGCAGGATTATTTTTGATAATTATACAGGAGTTTTTGGTTTTAAAACAGTAATGCCAAGATACCTTGACGCCCCTCTCGAGAAGCTTTATTACTTGCCATTAAATCATTAAACCTAGAACGCACGCGCAGTGCCACACCCTGAAAGAATATTATCCTTTGCTAATCCGCTTTATACATTTGAAGTACCCGTGCAGAAGGATCAGTTACTTCTCCGCACCATTTTGGCAACCATTGGTAAGGTGTTGCTTGATCAAATTTCCCATAATATTCTTCAAACACTTTTCTATACCAATACCCTTCCTTTGTTAAGGGCGCATCATGCAAATACCTGCCTTTAGCATCCTCAAACTCTTTGTTACTCACTTGCGTATGCAAATAATCCTGAATTACAGTAGACCATGATCTTGTCTTTTTGCTCACGGAATCAGAAAACCCATTCTTCCTCCGCCATAGCACATCATTCGGCAGTAAGTTATCCTCTTCAAATGCTTTTCTAAGCAAATACTTTTCAATTTTTTCGGTTCCATCAAACATGCGCAGGGCTGGATCTATTCCCATAAAGTATTCTACAAATTCTCTATCTGCAAATGGCACTCGCGCCTCTAAGCCTGCAGAAGAAATACTTCTATCTCCTCGCAACATATCAAAGAAATGAATGTCCTCTAGTAAACGAATTCCTTCCTTCTGAAAATCCTCTGAGGATGGTGCTTGTTGGAAATACAAATAACTGCCCATTTCATCAATAGTCTCCCCGCTGAAAATAACTTTGACATCTGAATGCTCTTTAATCCAGTTGCTTACTAGCTGGTGGCCAACAGATGCTCTAATGGTAGTGACATCAAAGGAACCTGTGATGTAGATGGTATCTTTTAGTCCATCTAAAAATTGCTGTTCCGTAAACACGATACTGTGATGTGTAGTCCCGATATGGTCTGCTACTTTCTGGGCAGCAATTAGATCAGGAGATCCCTCCATTCCAATAGAAAATGTTTCAATATCTTTTGGGTCAATTGCCTTTTTAGCAACAATCGCAGATACTAATGATGAGTCTAAGCCACCACTTAACAAACAACCTATTTTTCTCTCAGACAACATTCTTTCTTCTACTGCCTTAGTAAACAATGCCTTTATCTTTTTCAAATGCGTTTGCTCTGACTGATCCGAGTGTTGAACAAATTCTAGTTTATAATATTCTGTAAAACTGTCTGTCGTACTTTCCCATATGTGTCTGGGAGGGAATTGTTTCAGCTCTGTGCAAAAGTTCAGTGCTTTTGCTTCACTTGCAAAGTAGGTACCACCCTCTGCATCCTTTCCAATGTACATTCCTCTAATTCCCAAATGATCTCTACAAGCAAACGTTTTATCCAGTGCCGTGTCATACAACACAAATGCGTACTCCCCGACTAACACATCTAGCATTTTTTCTAAACCCAATTTCTTATACAAATGGATAAGTACCTCACAATCACTTCCAGATTTCAATTCAATCTTATACTGCTTGGCAAGTGCTTTATAATTAAATATTTCTGCGTTCGCAATCAGCCAAACACCATCAATAAAAAAGGGCTGATTACTCTCTGGATTTAAGCCATTTATTGCTAATCGATGAAATCCGAAGTGAATATTCGACGTAATTTCTTGATACGTACTATCATCTGGTCCCCTATGCTGAATCTTCTGATAATAGGGAAAAAGGAAATTTTTGTCCTTTTTTGTGTCAATTGCTGCAAAAATACCGCACATAATTTACTATTTTAACTTAAATACTATACAAACTTAATATATTAAATCATAAATTGCAAACTAATTCAATATTTTAATGATAGATGACATTGATGTTCAAATAATAAATAGCATTCTAGCTAACAGCAGAAAGGCATTGACTGAGATTGCAAAGGAAATAGATATTTCAAATGTGGCGATTCAACAGCGGTTGAAAAAACTAGAGAAAAAAGGGATTATAGAATCATATACCTCCAAGATCAATTATAAAGCCTTAGGCTACACAACTATTGCTTTTATTGGGATTTTCCTAGAAAAAGCGAAGGATTATAGATCTGTGATTTCCCAATTAAAGGCTATTTCGGAGATAAGTGAAGCGCATTTTACGACTGGTAATTACTCTATTTTCGCGAAGGTTTACGCCAAGAACAATGACCATTTAATGGAAATTTTAAACACGCAGGTGCAGTTAATTGATGGGATCGCACGCACGGAAACTTTCATATCCTTAGAGGAGGGAATTCTCAAACCTATGTATTTATAATAAAAAGATGTTATATGTTACGTATTTTTGCGCTTGACGTCTAAAAAACGACATATTAATTAACTCTATTATTAATCTAAAACGAAAATCATGTTTAAGGAATTTAAGGAATTTATCTTAACAGGAAACGTTATCGACTTTGCGATAGCAGTTATTCTTGCAGGCGCTGTAGGACTTGTGGTAAACGGCTTTGTAAATGACATCATTATGCCAATTGTTGGACATTTTGCTGGAGGAGTCGATTTTGCTTCAATGGAAAAAGTATTAACACCTGCAGAGGTTACGGCTGACGGTACTGTTGTCAAAGCTGCAAACTCAATCCGTTATGGTAAGTGGATAAATTCAATCATTAACTTATTGATCGTAGGATGGGTGCTATTTATGTTAGCGAAGTCTAAAATCAAATTTATGGGCACAGCTCCTACTCCAGATCCAACTGCAGATCAAGCACTTTTAGCAGAAATTAGAGACGCTTTAAAAAAGTAGTCCTTTAGAACATAGGAATTTAACAAAGGAAGTAGCATATAGCTGCTTCCTTTTTTTTATGACTAAACTGCCCAATGGTGAGAAATTTGTTTTGAACAGAATTAAAAGAATGTTCAGAATTTTCAGTTTACACGTAATCGATCTTTTAAATACGCATCCATTGTAGCAACAAACAGTCCAATGGGTCCCCGACACATTGTTTCCTCACCATAAGAAATTTCGTTGTGATCATGATGAAAAGGATGAACAAGAATTACATTTCAAACATAATCGAAATACTCCCTCATACCCAAAACCCAAAACCTTAACTCAATACGTGAATTAAAACCAGTGAGCGGAGCGAACTAACACCCTTACTCACGCAGTGAGTAGATACCTGTTCACATCGTGAACATCACACCGTGAGCTCTGCGAACATGAACCCGCGAACATAGTGAGCATAAACCGTGAGCTCCGCTCACCCCACCTTTTTCTGTGCAAAGCGCAAAAAAAAGGTGGTACAGCCTTCGCTCCACCACCTCTAGTTACTTGTAAGTATTTATTGCATCTTAATTCAGATTAAATCGCATCGTAAGTCCTCCCAGAACACTGGTAATAGGGAACGATGTAGATAATCTTGGTTTTGTTTTCGAGTATTCAACAAACATACGTAGAGTGAAGTTTTCATTGACCTCATAATCCACGGAAGGGCTAATTCTTAGGGACTCCAACCCTCTCGTCGGCTCTGCACTTTTGCCCTGATCTATTCTATGCACAAAGGATACATTATCGCTAAAAGCGAAATCCACATTGAACACAAGATCTCTTCCACGCGTATTAATTACTCCACGTCTATTGTTTCTTCTATTCTTATCTACCTGTGAATCATCCTTGTCCTTATCCTTCTCATCGTCTTTATCTTTATCATCTCTATTCTTCCTCTTATTCTTACCACTATCTTTCGTAAGGAAACCAATATTCACATTTCTAAATGTGTACCCTAGTTCAAACGATAGCTCTGTGTTTCTCTGTTCATCCACCGTTTTTGCAATCGTGGATAAGGCAAGTGTCCTAGATTTTCTATAGGCTATCCCTAGATTCGCATCGTTTTTGGTTTTCATTTTAATCCCGATAATTGGGTCAAAACGTTCATTGATTAGCACCTCTGGAATTTCTATTCTAGAAAAATAATTTCCATTTTCTTTAAGACCTGCAAATTGATTATCTGCATTATACTGTGGATCTGTATTAAATCTACTCACACGTAGTGTATTGGAATATCCATGCTCTATACTAAAGCTTGAGAATATATCCTTAAACATATCTAGCTTAGAAAGACCGTTGTAGTTCAACTTCCAGTTAGGCTTAGGTATAAATGATGCTTTAGCAACTTCGGTTTCTACATCCAACAAGACTGAATTCGCATCTCCACCTGTATACGCTGCCAAGAAGGCTGGAACTAAAACATCTGAACTCAACGCACCATACCCTTGCGTGTAATCCTGACCATCTACACTATGTATGCCTGCACCGACTTCATTCGGTAATCGAGCGGAGATAATTTTCCTGTTATCTTCAAAGGTTGCAAAGAGCTCTTTCAGACCATCATCCGAGTCATTAAATAACGTCGGTAAAGAGAAGTAAGAGTATTCAAAGGAGCCTACATCATTTAATGCTAACTGTCTAAAGTCACCAAACTGCTGTTCCTTAAATCTAAAGTTCTCACTATGGTTAGTACTATAGTTCTTTTTAAAGTTCACATCTATTTTGACATCCTTCCATGGTTCTACTTTAACTTTCGCTTCGTAGTTCTTTGACTGGTTTTGGAGAATCTGCTGATTGAATGCTGAACTTCTATTTAGCCAGTCCTGATCTGCTGCTCTAAATAACCAGTTGTCTCTTCCATCATTATCCAAGGATATATCTGGCTGAATACCACCCACAAAATCCCATCCTGGAGAATCAAATCCACCCGACAATCCTAAGAGTTCTGGTTCGCCCAAGAATCCGGGAATTACCGTTGAATAGTCTTCTCTGTAGGTAAAGTCTACCTTACGCAAACTCAATACCGGTCTCAGAAATAATTTCTCAATAAATGACGCTTTCCCATCTCCTTCTTCTTTCTTCCGATCTACTCGCTCTGTTTTCTTTCCGTCAGCTGATGATAAGTCCTTTTTGTTATCTCTGACCGAACGTTTACGTCTGGATTTCTTAGAGCTCTTTCCTTCTAGTCGTTTTAAGTAGCCAATCTTTTCGTATAATTTTTCCAAATTAAATCCTGCTGTTACGGATCTATCTTGGTTGTTTTGGATCACATTTCCAGGACCGTTCCCTTCTGTATCAATCGCAATAAGCGCTCCCGCTGTCCATGCATAGTCTGCACGATATTGCGCCTTAGCACTTATCCAATCTAAGCCTGGGAAATTTTTAAACGGCACATTATAAGTCAATCCCAAATTGTGGTTATAGTCTTTTACTCTACCTCCTTTCCTAAGGTTATCTCTCCAATACTCGCTCACAGCATCGCTACCACCATTATTTACGACCTCTGTCACATTATCTCCACGCTCGTTTACCCAGTCTCGATCTGCAGGATCTGCAGCAATACCTACCTGTCTATATTCATCTATAACAGATTGATTGGATGCAGTAAACGATAATTTCAATGCTTTGGTGAGATCCCATCGCAAGTCGTAATTTCTAGTCCAGTCAAATCGTCTATCATTAAACTGGAAGACTGGAATATCTGGTTCTCTAAACGTGCGTTGACTTTTAAATCGACGTACTTCCGAACCAAAGCTAAACGAACTAGGAATAGGATTAAAGTTCAATTCTTGGATAAATTTCAAATATTTACTCTTTACCAATTTTTTGAAAGGCTGGATGCTATATCCCTTCGCCGCATAATTATAATTAAAACCAACTCTGTAGTCTTTAGAATTATCTTCTTTTAATATAGGGTCGCGTCGATCTACTTCTGTAAATGCATAACTCGCGCTTAAGTTTTCTACATCCCAAGGCTTCGCAGATCCCTTCTTTCCTTGCCGCGTCTTTCTAACGTTTGTAAAATTGACCGTTCGAATAGTACTTACTTCTTGCGCGCGCTGATTGATCGTATCGCGCTCTCCGTCCGTTTTTGCTATCTCCAGCTTTTCGCGTACATCCAAATCCAAATCATATGGATCATACTTTGGATTACGGATACTCTTAGAATACTGCGCATAAAAAGGAACACTTAGCCCCCAACTGGATGGCACAAATTTTCCAAGCTCAAAATTTGCTGCTAAATCGTAATCAATAAATTCATCTAGGGATCTGTCTGCTAATTTCTGATCCAATGCTCCCCATCCAACACTACTATATCCACCCGATGCGGATAAACTTCCAAGATCTGCGAGTTGTATATCCATTCTTGCAAGTCCAGCAAGACCACCCCGTTCTTCTAGGCCATTTGCTCTAAGCTCATTTACCCAAACCGAACCACAGAACCCTTGTTGCGGTCCTTCTACACCTTTCGTCACTTTGACACCTATCTGGATTCCTTTTATCTGTCCTAAGTTTGGATTTCCAATGATATTTAAAAGATGGCTATCCTTATTGGGATCCACTTCTTCACCTACTAGGGTGATAAGATCATTGTAGTTACGTCCAAATTCTTCTGTAAATTCCCTACCCTCTACATTTCGTTGTTTCTTCAACTCAGTAAAAAGACTGAGAGGAAAGTCTAGATAGTTTTCTGCACGCCATACGATCTCACTATCGTCATTACTAGGTACACCATCCCGCGACATAACGAGCGGTATTTCATATTCATAATAATGATTCACAAAATCTTTTCCTACACGGATAAAGAGACTAAGGTCTCCATCATTTATGGGTTGCCCTACCTTATCTTCTGCATGGACAAACATTTGCAGCCGTTTAAATAGACGGGCATCGAGTTCGGTCAACTTATTCATGGCGACTTCACAGGAATCTGTTAATCCTTCGAAATTAAGGGACAATGATTTCTCATCTTGTAGTACCTGTGAGAACGTTCCAAATAATTGTTCTTGCAAAATCCCCTTTGGCAATACATATCCAAACGGCTCTCTGCTAGAGTCTTCTTCCTTTCCTACATCTGTTACGCTAAATTCTAGTTCTGGCGGAATACCTCCATCGATACCTCTACATACAGGATCACTTCTTCTCCACTGGTTCCGCACCAATCTAAATTCTGCAAGACGTAACGTTTTTGCAGTCGCAAAACCCTCTACAAGCATTCTGATAAATTGGATAGATCTAAATCCCTGAATTTCCCCAACAGTATTGTCAGGTCCTACTTCGTTAATTGGAATTTGGAATTGATACCACTGCTCTCCGTTTGCGCCAGTTGTCTCTGCTTTAATATATCTCTGTCCCTCTGTCGTCAGTTGTCCATTGTTATTAATCAGATCTACCTCATACTTATAATAATTCTCTCCCTCATCCAAACTAAAATTATTATTCAGATCTTCTGAATCTGGAAAAGGATTTCCTCTTTCATTTTGAGAACCGTCCGGTGCGTTTCCTTGCGGACCATTGAACTTCTCATACCGCTCAAAGAGTGGTGTATTCTCTGGATATACATTCTCATTTAAAAAATACACAAAGTTATCATTGGCAGGATCGTTTATTATATCTTGGTCTTGTATTCCTGCTCCTTGTAATTCCATAATCCATTCGTCATATCGAGCACGCTCGTCTGCATCATTAAGACCATCCAGTCCTAAATCCTGCTCTTCTCTGTTATTTAAATCAAAAGCATTATTCGTTGGATTATTGAGCGGAACTGTTCCCCACTCCGTATCTATAGAAGGGCCTGCATCACCATCCACAGGAATCGTGTTTTCGTAAAACTGCTGATTGTCATTTAAGATATCCTCAGACACATTTCCTAAATGAAAAACTATCTTTCCCGCTTCATCTGGTAAGTGATCTTTTCCTCTAATCATATCGCCACCGTCTTCCATGAAAGGGTTCAATAACCAGAATTCTATGATTTCGTAGTTCGCCGCTTGGAAATCTGCGTTATTAAAGTAGCGCATAATACCACCCCAACGTGTCTCTGGCTCTAACAAACGAACATCATTTTGACTTGTAGGGTCCACACCCGCAGAAACCTGCATTCCAACCAGATCTTGACGACCGCCTACCAAATCAAAGTTATACGGCCCTCTTTGGTCAGGATAATAACTCAGGTCAAACGTAAATAAATCTGGCAATTGCCCAGCTGGAATATCTCTTTGGAAAATTTCATTTTGACGAATTAAACGACTGTATGGATCATCATTATCTCCTGTATTTCTTCCTGTTCTGTCTATCGTATACCAGTTCAGCAAAGCTCTGTTTGCACCATAAGCTAGATTATCTACAAGTTCGCCCTCAGGTCTATCTGCTGGTGTACTTGCAAGAAACCATCTGTTTACTTGCGAACCTAAAGGAAAACCACTCACTGCACCTTCAAAATCATCGATACTTACAACGCCTCCTTCTTGATCACTGAGATTAATGGCGGAAGAGTGTCCCGGTCTTAATGCTGCAACTTCTGCATTGAAGTTAAACGTTGAAGGTTCGTTCGTACTATAAAGTGGTAGCTTATCTACTAGTCTTGTTATCCCTTCGGACTCTGTACTGTAGGTAAGGTCTGCCCCAAATATTCTGTTATTAATAGGATCATCTCCTACATTTACTTTTTCTGTAAACGGTCGTTCGAATAAACGTAAATAGGTTGCTCCTAAGGCCAACTTTTCATTGACCTCATAATCTGCCCGCAATCCTAGCATGGTTTTCTGTTGCAAACTAAAGACCGAATTATCCTCATAAGAAACCCGTATGGGGACTCCCGATTGTAGATAGGCTTGGTTGATTATACGTATCCTACCTATACCGTAATCTATCTCGTAATCTACTCCTTCCGTGAGTACATCTCCACCTGCGGTAACACGCACGGACCCATTTGGTATATTCCAGGCACCAAGCGAAATTTCAGAGGAAGAACTGGACTTCACTCGACCTTTCATGATAAACTTACTGCTCTCTAACATCTGACGCGCAATTACCACCGTTGTATCATAAAGCTCATTAAACTTAAAGCTATCAATGACTGCCTGATTAACACCTAACGGACTAAGCAAGGAATCAATAGACGATCCAAACGGCTCCAATACAGGAAACACCATAGAACCACTACTCGGAATCACCGTTACTCCCGGCACGAAATCAAATATTCCATCCGGCTGCGGATCACCGAAACTATTTAGTTTATCTAAGCCGAAAAGATTCAAGAGAGGCGTTGTTCTTGCTTCCTCGATAGGTAAGAATTTAATGACGGTACCATTTTGATCATCCTCATAGAAAATATCAAATTCAAAATCGGTTTGATCCAATGAATTTGTTCTTAGTGGATAGACATTTTTCATCATTAGGTCCCAGTTCGGATCACTAACAGGCTGCGTACTACTCTTTAACATTTTTACGAAAAGAACTGATGCAGGTTCTACTTCTCCCTCCTCATTCGTGTCAGAGAAAATCGCATCCTGAGAAAGCTCACCTACTGAATAGAGTGTATCACAATTTTCAACATAGAAGTATTCGTAAGAAACTCCCAAAACTTGATTTGGCTTCAGGCGCACATTCAAGGATATAAATCCTAGCTCTGGCGAAAAACTATATTCTGATCTGGATAACAATCGACCACGCTGTACCTCAAAATCACGCGTCTGTGTCAGTCCAAATTCGCCACCCTTTAAGATGGTACTTGTCATATCTTTTCTACGGACATTCTCATCGTCTGTAATTAATTCATACAAACCATTCACATTGTTGTCTGGTAGAGGGTTATCATTTGCTCCTTCATAGACTGCAGGAAATGGACTCTGAACCTCATACATTGGATTAGGGTTTGAGAAATTTTCCTCATTCGGTTCCGCCAAATCCGTAATGAAACATATCTGCGTACTATTCTGCTGATAATCTGCTCTATCGTCAGACACCCAAACCTGAATATTATTAACTCGGAATGGCGTATTTAGATACGGCAGATTACTTAGTGTATTTTCATACGTATCTCTGTGGTAGTGGGATAAAAAGAAGTGTCTATTTTCGTCATATTCATCCGGTCTTATTTCAAACTCTTGGACAGAGCTACCGTTTTGAATATTCAAACTTTCGTTTTGAGACTTTTGCTGCGAAGCAATAGCCGTTAATCGCAGTTTACCAAACTGCAATTCGGTCTTAAGACCAAACAGCGATTGTGCGCCCTGAATAAGTGTACTTCTTAGAGGAAGACTCACGTTACCTGCTTCTAGTTTCTTGATGATATCATCTTCTGAGAAAGCTTCTGTATCGTATTCTAATTTTATTTTTCTGTCAAAATCAAATGTCGCTTGTGTATCGTAATTAAAACCCAGCTTCATTTTTTTTCCTATCGTTCCATCCACGTTCATCTTGATATCCATGTCAAAATCAAAACCACCGTTGGTTTGATTTCTTAAAGGAATATTGGGATTCTGAATTTTCTGATAATCCCCACCAAAGGTGAGATCTATATTACCCTGCGGTTGCAAGTCTACACCCGTTCCTCCAAAGAGGCGGTCTACCAAATTATCTTGGATATCTATTTTGGAAATGGGATCTACAATCCCGCTCGAACTCTTGTACTCCGTATTAATTCCCGCGAGCTGCTGAAAGTAGAGTTTTTCTTGTTCCTTGTTCTGCCACTCCACGTATTCCTCAAAGGTCATTACAGTAGGAGTTCTGAAATATTCCTCTCCTATTTTTTCATAAATGATGTAATTCCCGCTTACTGGATCGTACTCGGCTGTCTGAACTATATTCGTAGGCTTTATATCGAAAGGGTTCTCGTAACTATCATAAATCGAATTATCATAGTTATCCATAAGAGGGATGGTATCCACGACAAGTCCTGTGTCGTAACTCCATGGTGCTGGTACATTATTCCCTGTCCCAAAAACACTAATTACCCCCACCAAAGCCACGATAGCTGTGGAAATCAACTTTAATCTCAAATGCAACATTCTAATTTATAAATACAAGTAACTAAGACCGCATTAAAAGCAGTCGGAAACATAACGCAAATATACTTTGCAGAGTATGTTGATATTATGATAATTGCTTCAAAACTTCTTTGATAATCTGCTCTACTTCCAATTCGCCCTCTCCTGACTGCACAACTTGCCCTATTTTCTTCTCCACCAGCGCTTTTTGGAAGCCTAGAGCTTGGAGTGCTGCAGACGCCTCATCCCTTACATTACGGGTAGTTTCACCTGCTATTTCCAGTTCTAAATCAGAATCTGACAATTTTGTCACCTTATCCTTTAAATCCAACAAAATCTGCTTGGCCGTTTTAGGACCTATCCCCTTAACGCTTTTAAACGCGCCAACGTTCTCATGCATAATAGCCCTTTTCACCTCTTTAGGGTTCATATATGACAAAATCACCCGTGCTGTATTCCCTCCGACACCTTTCACAGACAGCAATAGCACAAATAAATCCCGTTCGTCCATCGTAGAAAAACCGAAAATCGTATCACTATCCTCCTTTACAATCATATGTGTATACACCCGCGCCTTCGTTTTACCCTCTAGATCCGAGTAACTATTCAGACTGATATTCACATGATATCCTATTCCCGCCACCTCTAAATATATAAACGTGGGCGTCTTATGCGTAATCTCTCCTTTCAGATATCCAATCATATTTTTTTATAATCTCTTGTTTCTCAAAACATTGGGCGTGCCCCTGCCTACCTGCGTTCCCTGCCTGCATGCGCAAGCAGGCAAGCTTGGAAGGCACGGTCGGGTCGTCCGTAGCGCGGTCCTCACGGACTCCTTCGGACTACTCCCACCCCTCACGCGGTCCACCTACTTACAAAGTAGAAGAATCACAAGCAGTAAACCTACAACAATTGAGCCAACATATTACAAATTATTGTAATATGTTTAACGTTAGTTCACCATGCTGTTGCAAGCTTGCAGCTTAAAAATACTATTACGCCGCTGTTTTAAGCTTTTAGCTTAAAACCACAATTACTACAAATTTAAGCTCGCAACCAACACAACTTAAAACCCTAAATAACCCTCCTCACATCCAAAATCAATAACATCAACTTCCAACAAGCATCCCTCCATAGCAAGATAACTTCTCGCACTACTATAACAGTAGTCCTCTGCCCGATCTACAATACCATCAACTACAGGATTGTTATGGATATAATTTATTTTCTGATTCGTAAATTTTGGATGTATGCATTCTTTTGGCCTATTATTCTGCTGCCAGACCTGATATTTCGAATTATTAGAATTGAACTTAGCATGATACGCGAAAGCCACTTTTAACCAATTCCTTCTACTCTCTTTTCTACTTCCAACTATCCATTTTAACAATGCCTTCGCAGTATACGTTTTCAAATCTCTAATAATATTTGACAACCCTGCACTGTTTTCTTCAGCAGAAAGGACTAAATGAATATGATTAGTCATTACAACATACGCATGAACATTTAGACCTTTGTTTTTCTTACAATACTTTAAGGATTCTATTATAATATCTCTACATTCCTTTCGCGAAAATAAATCAACCCAACCAACAATCGTAAATGTTAAAAAGTAACACGAATATTGATTCCCAATTATGTACCCTTTAGAATTAGACATGTATCTAGTTTATCTATTATGTCCAAAAAACCGATAAGTAACGCTGTTTTTAATTTGTAGTTGCTGCTTTAACTGCTGTTTTAAGCTTGTAGCTTAAAACTATAATTACTACGAAAAAAAACATCAGTAACCATTCCAGCATCTAAAAGTTAACGTGCAAGCTAAAAGCTTGCACAAATAATCCAACTTCTTCTATCAGCTTTTACAATAAGATTCGCAAGCTACAAGCTTGCGAAAACGGGGTCTGCTTATAGACTTATGCAGAAAATAATATCTAGGTAAACAAACGTTGCAAGACTTTGGCCAACCCAGCCAACATTTGTGCATGTAACAAAATGGGCTGCATATTTATCTACTATTTTGTATCGAATTGACATAAATTTGTTTATTAACTTATGCAACAAAAAACATCCTGGTAAACAAATACGTTGCATTAAGTCAGTTGTTGCATTAAGTCTGTAGACTTAATGCGCGTAAGAAAAAACTGAATTATGAGTAACCAATTCAATCCTACATACATTAATCATTAATAAAACATGAATTGCATGCGATCGCAAACAAATCTAATTTTGAGCATATTTGCTATTATTTGCTCTTTTACATTAAGCACAGCCCAAACTTTAGAAGAGAACATTCCACTAAAAAAGAATATTATTTATGTAGATGCGACAAGTCCTTTAGTTGCAACTCTATCTATAAATTATGAACGTCACCTCAAAAGCATCAATTCTGAAAAAATACACTTTAAATTAAAAGCTGGCTATGGAGGAATTTCGGTTTTTTTGAATGGTCAAGGTTCTGGCGGCTTTCTTGCTCTTTCTGCCCTTCTGGGTGGTCCTGAACATTTCATAGAAATATCTGGGGGTAATTTTATAGGAAGCTTTAGAGAATTTGATGGAAGGGGTACCTATGAGACAAGTGTCTTACCGTTAGTTAATATTGGCTATAGGTACCAACATCCAGAAAGATACATGCTACGATTATATATAGGTACGGTTTCCTTAGGTGCAAGCATGGGTTTAGCCTTTTAACTGATTATTCACTGAATCTAGGCATAATCACATAGGCATACAGAATCAATCCTTTATTTTTCTGACAGTATTTCAATGATTCAATTATAATTTCCTTACAAGCCACACACTGTTTTAAGCTTCTAGCTCAAAACTATAATTACTACGAAAAAAAACATCAGCAACCATTCCAGCATCTAAAATTTAACGTGCAAGCTAAAAGCTTGCACTAATGATTCAACTTCTTCTGTCTGCTTTTACCATAGGATTCGCAAGCTACAAGCTTGCGAAAACGAGTCTAGCTTACTACTAATATCACTCCTGATTTACAACACGAATATCCTAAAGCCTCCGCTGTTTTAAGCTTGTAGCTTAAAACTAATATTACTACTAATGAAATTATACTCGCAGCCAAATACTGTTTTAAGCTTGTAGCTTAAAAACTACATTAGTACGAAAAAAACATCAGCAACCACTCCAGCATCTAAAAGTTAACGTGCAAGCTAACAGCTTGCACAAATGATCCAACTTCTTCTGTCAGCTTTTACCATAGGATTCGCAAGCTACAAGCTTGCGAAAACGGGGGTTATTTACTTGGTGAGACTAAAGACTCAGATTTATTCAAAGACCCTAAGATGTTGCAACGATTTCAAGACATCGTTGCTTTACCTGAAGAACAAAGAAAATCACTTCTACTTAATACTGATCACTTTATTCGATCGGCTAAGATTTCTATGATATAAAAAAGCCACCCCAGAAGGATGGCTCTTAACTTAATTATCTGTATCGTAAATAATCTCGGTGCATAAAAAAGGCTGCAGCTACTCCCATCAAGAGAAAAGTCATATAAAGAATTGGGAATCCATAACCATCAAAATCAGGTAACAAGACTTCTTTAGGATTACGCTCAAGGTAAAATACCTTAACCTTCTCTCCCACCTTCAAATCACTTCTATGATATATACCTTCTGTGGAAGTTAAATATTCTTCGCCATCATCAGCATAATATTTTACTCTTGTTACAGGTGCTTCAAATTCATATACTATTCCTTGTGTTATAGTCTTAAACACTTGAAAGTAAGCAGATGGACCGAATAAGATAAACATACCAAAAGCAAACGCATAGTATAATATAACTACTCCCAGACTTGGTCTTTTTTTAGTTGCCATTCCACCAACTTTTTACTCGCGAAATAACGCTCTTATTACCTTCTGAAGCAGTTTTGGTTGCTCCAGCTGCACCCACTCC
>Ga0209828_1002267_pt1 | contig 16120 bp, 8 predicted proteins | sample MaitaG_FD_187429 | JGI IMG/M metagenome (GOLD analysis project Ga0209828, IMG submission 187429) | Marine algal microbial communities from Maine, USA - Maine_Asex2 metaG (SPAdes) (version 2) | ecosystem: Host-associated > Algae > Red algae > Unclassified | place: Maine, USA | collected 2015-01-05 | reverse complement strand
TTAGGGTCGTCATTATCATGGTCGTCATTTTCGCCAGGGACATTCCGGTCTTCGTAATCTGCCAAGCCTTCGGGACCCGGTTGCGCAGGAATACCTCCCCGCGCGTTTGCGCCCAATCCTCGGTAGCCATTGACCCCGCCATTCCCCGCCCGTGCGCCGGCCCAGAATGGAACCGCGGCTGGCAGATCGGGCGACGCATTGCCGCGCTTGGGACGAACGTCGGACTGTTTGCCTGCTCTGGCTCGCTGTCCGCGGTTTCCGTTTTTGGATGAGGATGCCAAGGGCTTCGATCGCTCGGAAAGCGTCCGAACTTGGCCGTGCGAGTAGGCGGTGTCCGCACCCGGTGAAATGGTCGGGACTGAAGCGGACTGCGACGGTGAAGTGGCAGGCTTGGAGCCACGAACCGGACTCGCTGGGCGGGTTGGACGGGTTGCTTTGGCTGGATTTCCCCGATCACCAGCAATTTTTGTCGTTGTGACAGTCGGGAATGCCGGACTCCGCATTTCGGGCGCTGGAATGGAGGAAAATGTGGGTTTTGATTGATCCAATTTCCCGAGGCTAGCGGCTTCTTTGCCAGCCACCTCGACTTCGAGACCCTCCGAATCCTTGTCGTTGGTACAACCCCACGCGAAAATGAGCGCGCCCACGCCAATTCCTATCCCAATCCAATTATTTCGCTTCATCATTCGTCTATTTCCAGGATGGAAAAAAGTTCCATATTTTCACGGTTTGTCTAGTAGAATTGGTCATATTTGTCCTTCCATCTGCCCCAAACTACTCAATTTCAGCGATTTACAATACCAACCGTGCAAAAAACTGAAATGAAATATCCAGTAATGACGTGTATAATGGAGGAATTTTTCATTATTTTTGGGTGATATTGACCCTGAAAAAGATCCGCGTGAGATCGTCCTGCGGGATGCAATAGGTGACATATTTCGAACCAGACGGGAGGTCCGGCAGGTTTTGCGGGTTGGCGAGTTTTTGCATGTTCAGCGTCCACGTTTCGAGATCGGTGGAAAAGCATGGTTCGTAATCATTGCCACTGGTCGTTTCTCCGCTGGGCATCCGGGTGGCCGAGTTTGGGACGAGAAAGGAGATGCCGTAGTAATTTCCGATCTGGACTGGTAAGACCTTCATCGTGGCCAAGCTGGTGCTGCCTTCAACCAGCTCAAGGAACTGATTCGCGGTCACGGGTTCGATGGTGTCGACTTGCCCCGAGGGCCAACGGATCACCAGTTTTTCGGCCTGGGCAACCGTGCCCATGCCAAATCGCTGACTCAAGGAATGGGTTACGCCGTAGCCTTCGCCAGTTCGAACTTCGCGCAGCTGAACGCCCCAAGGTCCGTGGAGTTCGAGGCGGGCACCGGAGGCCGAACGGTTGCTTTGGGTACCCCGCAGGCTGACCGAGAGAAAGTTGTTGCCGTTCGGCACCGAGAGGAACATCCGGTCGGGGCGGGCGGCCTGTGGCGAATTGTACAGCCGGGCATAGCCCGCGTAAACATCCGGGAAGCCGTCGCGGTTGAGGTCACCGACCGCGCAGGATTCCATCGCCGCGCCGGCGAACGGGTTCTCGGCCAGAGTGAAGGTTTGGTTGCCCTGGTTGAGCCACAGATTTTGTTCTTCGCCGGCCAGCAGCAAGTCAATCCAACCATCGTTGTTGAAGTCGCGGAACACCGCTTGGATGACGCGCCAGTCGACCGCGATGCCACTCGCCGCGGTGATCTCGGTGAAGGTCCCGGCGCCATCGTTTTCCAACAGCCGACTGGGTCCGCTGTGGTTGCCGATGAAGCAGTCTAGGTCGCCGTCGTTGTCGATGTCGGCAAAATCGGCGGTCCAGCTTTGCGCACCGTCGGCGAGTCCGGCGGCGGCGGCCACTTCGGTAAAACTGCCGTCAGCATTTCGGCGGAACAGTTGGTTGATCCGGCGCGGGTCGAGTGGGCTGTTGGCGCCGCCGCGGCACTTGGAGATGTACAGGTCTTGGTCGCCGTCATTGTCGTAGTCGGTCCAGGTGAGGCCGTAGTTGCCGGAGTTGTCGGAGGCTGGCGTGGTGGTGGTGTCGATCAGTCCGGGATCGTGGACGAAGGTGCCGTTGCCATTGTTGCGGAACGGCGGATTGAGTCCTTCGTCGTGCGTCGGAAACAGATCCAGCCAGCCGTCGTTGTCCATGTCGGCGAAGCTTGCGCCCTGGAGGAAAATGCTCGGCGAGTTGAGTGTGACGGTGCTGTAGTTGCTGCCGATACTGTTGGCGCGTTGCACGTGCAACCCGTCGTAGAACCCGCCGGTGACAATGTCGGGAACACCGTTGTTGTCGATATCGCCGACCGCCATGCCCCACTGCGCCTCCGAACTCGGTCGACCGAGCGAGAGCGTGCTAAACACGCTGGTGGCATTGTCGGGCTGGTAGTCGACATTCAAATCCCGGGCGTTTTTCAGGCGGACAATGTCGTCGCGGCCGTCGTTGTTCATGTCGACAACGGCCATCGCGACGCCGCTGGCGCTGGTCGGATCGGCGAGGCGGTTGCTGGCGTCGGTGAAAGTGATGTCGGTGGTGGCCCCCCCGGGTCCGGTGTTCGTAACAACGCCGTCGTTGCCCGGATCCTGAACTTCCTCGATCCATTGCCGAACCAAGGCGACCGCTTGGTCGTCCACTAAGTTGCGACCGATCGGCGGCATTTTGTGAACATCGGTGGCTTCCATGCGCAGCAGCAAAACGCTGGCGTCCGGACTCCCGGGTTTGACCACGCGGGCGTCGTTCACGCCGAGATCGTACAAGGGGACGCCGTTGACCATGCGGGTCTCGGCCAGCGTGTTCCAGAAGCTCAAATCGAAGTCGGCATTGAGATCTTCCTCGCTGCGGTCGTTGTGACAGTTGGCACAGTTCGAGGCGAGATAAGAACGGACGCGCGTCTCCAGCGGTGCCGTGGTGTCGTCCAACGGGGCGGCGGCGGGAAGGTAGGCCGGCGAACCAATCGGCGCATTAAACAGTTCGGACACGGCCCAGATATCCAGTTGGTTGCGCGGGGTACCGGCACCATTTATGGCACGGTTGAGCTGCCAGGTGGTCAAACCCAAAAACACGCCGCCACCTTTATTGTGGCAGGTCCGACAATCGGAGCGCGATGGGAAATCCCAACGTTGAACGCGGGAACTGCCGTCGGCCTCGGTGACCGTGTAGTTCGCGCTGGCACCGGCTTCGGACACCAAATCGGCATCCGAACCATTAAGCCGCCAGCGGTAGGTGAGCCCGTAGAAATCGCCGTTGCCTGTGGCCACCAGAAAACGGGTTTCGAGGCGGCGGCGCTGCAAGGGATTGTTGGCGTTGGTCGGCAGTTCGAAGTGTTTCACCGCGACGGTGCCAGCGGGATAGGTCCAAGGGAGTTCGGGGCGAAATTGGATTTGTTCGGTGGCGCTGTCGCGGTTGCCGTCGGTGGGAATGCTGACCCAACGCAGCTTTTCGGCATTGTCGGAAAACAACGGGCTGTTGAGTTCGTAGGGGATCAAACCGGCCGCTGGAGCCAGCGTTGCAAGATCAGTGAACGCGCCAGTGCCGGAGAGGGTGGCCGGCGGGCTGGCACCACCGTTGTCCGGATCGAGAGCAGGGAAGACGTTGTTGAAATAGGGACCAACAGGTGTGGTTCCGACAAGGCTGTCGGTGAGCACTTCGTAGGTCACGACGAGATCGACTTGATCGATTTGCACGTCCGCCCCCTCGTCGTTGTAGTCGTCGCCGACCGCAATCAAATAGCGACCTTCGGCAACTTGTCCGGCGACATTTTGCACCGGTAGTTCGGTCGTGTCGAACGGCGAGGTGTTGTCGGGATAGCCGAGCACCTCACCGAAATCATAGAGGAAGGCATCGCCCGAAGGCAGGATCAGGTACAACTGGATTTCCGACAAATAGCTGGGCGCGAGACTGGCTCCCTGCACGCGCAGGGTCATCGATTGGATGCTCGCGCCGATCGGCAGATCCGGCGAGTCAAAGCCCAGTTGCAAATAGGTTTCCGCATCGGCCAACCAAGGAGCGCCTTGGTTGTTGTCGGCATCACCGACCACCTCTGCTGGGACCGAGAGGGTCATCACCTGGGCAGTGGCGGGAAGGAGGGAACTGGCGAGAACCAGCAGAAGAATCCTGAGGCAATGTTTCATTGAAATAACGAAGAAGAGAGGTCCGAGAGAGGAGAAGGGAGATTAGCGGGGGCTCAGACCGACCCGGAAAAAGATCCGCGTGTCCTGTTCGGGAACGCCGTAGGTCACGTATCGCAAGCCGGCTTGGGGCAGCGGCGGCAGACCGGGCGGATTGGACAACAACTGTGTGCCGCCGGTCCATATTTGCAGATCCGCCGACTGGGTGGGTTCGAAACTTGTTAAGGTCGTGGCTTGACCAGATTGAATCGCGGTGGCGGCGGTCGAAACAGCGAAGGAGACGGCTTGGAAGGCACCGACCTGCACCGGAAACAAAACCGGGACGAACTCGTAGGTCAGCTCCAAATCCACTTGGTCGATTTGCACATCGAACCCGTCGTCGTTTAAATCATCGCCGATGATCAACAAATAGGTGCCAAACGCCTGCTGGCCGAAGATGTCCGGGACTTCAAGTTGCTCCGTGTCGAACGGACCGGGCGCCTCGGGATAACCCAGCGTCTCTCCGAAATCCCACAAGAAAGCCTCTTCGCTGGGAAGACCGAGCACCATTTGGATTTCCGAAAGATAGCTGGGCGGGACGGTTTGACCTTGAACCCGCAAGGTAAGCGAGACGATCATCGCCCGTTCGGGCAGGTCCGAGGCATCAAATGCCAGTTGCAAATCATCAACCCCATCGGCAACCCAAGGTGCGCCCTCCACGCCATCGGCGTCGCCGGCAGATGCCTGCGGAGTAAGTGTGATCACCCCCGCATTCGACCAGGTGACCAACGTCAGCAGGGTAAGTAGATAGTGGAAGGAACGGAGGAGTGAGGAGGTCGGTTTCACAATAATGGAGGGGGTTGATGTCTGTAACCAACTCTTCGTCATTATTGGAAGTTCTGCAACCAGAAATTATGGAAAAACTTTACATTTATCTTGTTTCAGTTCCAATGAACTGAATATCACTTAGTAGGACCATGGAAAAAACCCTTTAAACTAAGTATTTAGAGACAGTAAAACGGCGCAGTTAAAAAAATGGCAATATTTTCCATTGTAAAACTAGAAGCTTGGGCCATGTTGTAACGAACGTACTGTCCGGTGAAACGGACGATAAACAAAAACCACTAAAACAAACAGAACATGAACAAATACAAACTCACCATCCTGCTTGGCATGACGGGCGCCTTCGTTGCGACCAACGCCCAAGCCCAATTCAAAAAGCCGGTGTTTCAGAAACCGGTCGTACAAAAACCGGTCTTCCAGAAGCCGGTCTTCCAGAAGCCGGTCGTCCAGAAGCCGGTTTTTCAGAAGCCGGTGAATTTGGTCGTGCCAGGCCAAGACGGCCAAGACGGCCAAGACGGTGCTGCCAGTAGTTACGAGTTCGGTTTCGGTAGCAGCTTCGACTTTAGTTTCGACAACATTGACGCACCTGCCGAGCCAGGCATGGACTTCTTCAGCGGGCTGTTTAACTTCCCGACCCAACCGATCTTGGGCGCTCCGCAAGACCCGAACGTGGAAAAGCCGGACCTCAGCGGACTGCTCGACGGCATCTTCGGTGGTTTCAACAAACCGAAACCGGCCCCGATCAAAGACATCCAAATTCCGGCCAAGCCGATCAAGGGCGCAGGCCCGGTTGCCGGATTAATCGGCAATCTGCTTGGCGGTCTCGAACAAAAGCTCCCCGAACTGGGCGATCTCGACCATGAATCCTGCATGTCCTCGGCCATCATTGACGGCTCGGCGCTTGTTAATTGGGAAATGGACTGGCAGAACAGCGATTTCGCTTGCCAAATCTGGGGCGGCGACGCTGACGGCCCGCTGAACAAAGTCGGTGGCCTGACCCGCCGGTGGTTCCAGTTCGGTAACGTTGGCTACAACCTCGTCGACCCGAACCCGACCTCGCACTACTGGCTCGAGATTCTCGGCAACGACGGCTTGAGCGATTTTGTCGACTTCACCCGCTGCATCATCGATAGCAAACCAGTAATCGAGAAACCCGTTCAAGACGAAGAAAATACCCAAGCCGGTGAAGATGGTGAAGATGGTGAAGACGGAGCAATCATGGTTCCGGCCAAAGATCTGTTGAACGGCTTCGACGTTCCGAAACTCGGCAACTTCCTGTTCCACGGCTTCGTAGCACCGCCGGTCATTGTCGACCAGAAAGGGTTCGAATACAACTACGAACTGCTTGAAGTCGGTGACGAATTCGGTGCCTACCTCAACGTTGGACCGGGCAACTTCCTGTCCTTCCTCGACGGCTTCAAGAAGCCGGACCTCGGCGACATCGCCAAGCCCGACCTCGGCGGACTCCTGGATGGCATTGCCAAGCCGGATCTCGGCGGCATCGCACCGATCAAACCTGTCAAGCCAGACTTCGATGGTTTCGACTTCGATTTCACGCCGGTCAAGCCTACGCCGGTTAAGCCGAAACTCGGTGAATTCGACTTCGATTTCACGCCGGTCAAGCCTATTCCGGTTGAGCCGAAACTCGGTGAATTTGACTTCGATTTCACGCCGGTCAAGCCTACTCCGGCTGTGCCGAAGCTCGGTGAATTCGACTTCGATCTCCCTCCGGTCAAGCCTACTCCGGTTAAGCCGAAGCTCGGTGAATTTGACTTCGATTTCACGCCGGTCAAGCCTACTCCGGTTGTGCCGAAGCTCGGTGAATTCGACTTCGATCTCCCTCCGGTCAAGCCTACTCCGGTTGTGCCGAAGCTCGGTGAATTCGACTTCGATCTCACGCCAGTCAAGCCTACTCCGGTTAAGCCGAACCTCGGTGAATTCGACTTCGACGGTTTCGATGTTATCCAACCCGCTCCGATTAAGCCTACTCCGGTTAAGCCGAACCTCGGTGAATTCGACTTCAACGGTTTCGATGTTATCCAACCCGCTCCGATTAAGCCTACTCCGGTCAAGCCGAACCTCGGTGAATTCGACTTCAACGGTTTCGATGTTGTCCAACCCGCTCCGATTAAGCCTACTCCGGTCAAGCCGAAAGTCGGTGAATTCGACCTCGGCGGCTTCAAGTTCTAAAAGAAACAACAGCAAAACAACGACCGCGCTGCGGTCACCTAACCCGGGCTGAAAAGGCCCGGGTTTTTCGCTTAAAACAGCGAAGGCGGAGAGGTTCCAGGCCGCTGCCCAAAGCTGGCGCGTCCGTGCACCCGAAATAGGGTTCTTGGAACCACGGAAACGGTTTGTTCCGAACGACACAAGACCGCAGACACAGACGACGTTGTACCTGTTTTTTTCCATTCTGTCATTTTACAAAAGACCCCGCGTCGTTTAGAATGGATGAATCTTTCAAAAAAATATCAATGCTTGGATTCCCCTTGAAATTTACCTTTTTTCCGCTGCTTTTCGCCTCATTCCTCCTCTCACAGCCCAGCGTTGCCCAAGAAAACACGATCCGGCTGAACTCGCCCTACACGTATCGCATGCTGGATCACACGACCGAAGTGAACCGCAAGCACGAGGTACTGCTCGACGCTCGTTCGAACGGGAGCATCGGCGAAAAGGAGCTGGTGATTGGATTAAACATGAACGTGATCGCGGACGCGCAGAGCACCAACCGCGATGCGAAGTTCGGCTATTTGATGCGCCACCCCACCCAGGGCAACCAAGGCGGCAAGTCCTCGTCCGAGGTGATCGTACACGACGTCAATCTGCAGTTGACGGCCACCCCTCTACCTTGGGCGACCGCCTACGCCGAAATCCTGTACAACCCCGAACAGAGTTTCGGCCGAGGCACCATTACCGATCTCAATCGCAACCAACTGCAAATGCGCAAAGCCTACGCCTTGATCGGCGACCTTAACGAATACCCCGTCTACGGCGCGTTCGGAAAAATGACCACGCCGTTTGGTCTGACCGATACCGTCAGTCCCTTTACGTCGTCGACACTGTGGCACTCGTTCGGCGGTCTCGTCTACGGCGGCCTGCTCGGCTACGACAAGGGCGGACTCAATCTGTCCGCCATGGCGATCCAAGGTGGGCCGCAGTTCCGCGCCGCCAACTCCGGCGACGACCTGCCTGACAAAATCGCCAACTACACCATCAACGGCTCTTATACGCACACGTTCGACCAAGACCGAACGGTGCGCGTCGGCGGAGGTTACCTTGATGGTTCGGCGTATTGCCAACCATGGCCCGTGACCCACTTTTCGTCCTGCGAGGGATTTACCAATCCGGCCTGGGGCGCGCACCTGCTCGCCAATTGGGACCGGTTCACCTTGCTCGCCGATTTTGCGGAGACCACCGAGGACTGGCCTGGCACCCAGAACCCAACGCCGCCGCTGGACGTGTTCGAACCCGTCGGCGTCAGTTCGCAAACGCTCGGCGCAAAATATGATCTGCCCATCGCCGCCCTCGGCGGACGCGATCTGGGCATCTCGCTCGAGTATAGTGATTTCGAAGCCGGCGCCGAGGGCTCGCCCTGGGAACGCCAAGAGCAACTGGTGTTCGGTCTCGAGATGAACTGGAACCAGAACGCCAAAATTTTCGGCGAATACATCAAAACCAACGGCTACGTGCCGCTCAACTTTCTCAGCGGACCCGACCCGTTCGACGAGACCGAGAACCCGGCGACCACGCACAGCGATGCCGACGCCGAAAGCGACGTGTTCGTGATTGGTTTGCGTTTGGCGATGTAAGCGACAGTCCGCATTCGTGATGGTTTCGGGCGAGGTGTTGTCGTGATCCGGACCGAGCACCTTCGGCCGATCACGGGCGTTCAGGGACGCGCAAAACAAGAGGGTCAACAGGGCGTATTTCGTGGTGCAAAGTCTCCGCGAGCTTGGTTTGGGTCAAAAGGATTCAGCATCCAAAATCTCGTGCCGGCGGCGTGTACCATTTATGGTTCGGGTTTCTATCGTCTTGGCTGGCCATGGCGATTAAGGTGCTTTGGTAAGCGGGCGTTCGAATGATCAAAGAGGGCGTTCGACCTCAAAGGAATTGAATGAAGCCTCAAACCATCACGTTATATTTAGTCGGAAATCGAAAGGCCATTGAAGATCATGGTGTTCCTCACCAACAACTTGGAGTGGTCCGCGATGAGCGTCGCCGAACTCTACGCGGCGCGCTGGTCGATCGAGGTCTTCTTCAAACGGATCAAGGGCGCACTCAAACTCAGCGGATTCCTCGGGCACAACGAGAATGCCATCCGCTGGCAGATCTGGACGGCGCTCATCACCTATATAAGAACTGCGATTGGCGGCCCTAGCCTTGCGTGAGTCGGCACCTTAGAAAATAGGCTCATCGCCAACCTGTGTGGAAGCTAAGGTTTTCCGGCCTGGCGCTTAGGTCAGCCCCTGCTGAATTCTGGGTAGACTCCTTTCCTTTCTATTCTTCTTCGCCGGACGCGTCCGGGTCGGTGTCAGGTTCCGCGTCGTCGGCCGGCGCATTTTCTTCGCCTTCCGCTTTTGCTTCACCATCTGCTTTCGCTTCGCCATCCGCAGCGCCTTCGCCCTCTGCACCTTCTTCACCCTCTTCACCTTCGGGTTCGTCCTCGTCGGAAATCAGGCGGGCGACGGCGATGAGTTTGTCGCCGTCCTTCAGGCGCATGATGCGAACGCCGGCAGTGCTGCGGCCGATCTCGCGGAATTCTTCGACACGGGTTTTCACGGTGATGCCGCCTTCGGTGATCAGCATGACGGAGAACTCGTCGGTGACTGGAACGGCGCCGACGATGGGGCCGTTGCGTTCGAGGTTTTTGATCGCGATGACGCCGAGGCCGCCGCGGTTGACCTTGAGCGGGTAGTCGGAGAACGCGGTTCGTTTGCCGTAGCCGTTTTCGCAGGCGATGAACAAACTGGCTTCGGGTTGCACCACCACGGCGGCGACGACGGCATCGGTCTCGGACTTGAGTTTGATGCCGCGCACGCCGCGGGCGGTCCGGCCCATGGAGCGGACCTTGCTCTCGTGAAAGTGGATCGACATGCCGTTGCGGGTGATCAAAATGATGGTGTCATCGCCGGTGGTTAGGTAAACGCCGATCAATTGGTCGTCGTCGTCGATGCCGATGGCGCGGATGCCGGTGACGCGAACATTCTTGAACGCGGCCAGATTGGTTTTCTTGACCACGCCGTTGCGGGTGCAGAAGAAGATGTACTGGTCTTCGCTGAACTCGGTGATGCGCAGGCAGGTGTCGATTTTCTCACCTTCCTGGAGTTCGAGCAAGTTGGACATGGCGCGGCCCTTGGCGGTGCGTCCGCCTTCCGGAACTTGGTACACTTTCTTGCGGAACATGCGTCCGTCACTGGTTAAAAACAGCAGGGTGTCGTGGGTGGAGGCCATGAACAATTGTTCGACGAAGTCCTCGTCTTTGGTGTCCATGCCTTTCACGCCTTTGCCGCCGCGGCGTTGTTCGCGGTAGGTCTCGGCGGGCACGCGCTTGATGTAGCCGGTGTGCGAAATGGTGATGACGGTCGGCTTGTTTTCGATCAGGTCTTCGATGTCGATCTCGGACTCGTCGAGGGTGAGTTCGGTGATCCTCGGCGTGCCGTACTTGGCTTTGATTTCGCCGAGTTCTTCTTTGATTACATCGTAGATCATTTCGTCGCTGGCGAGCAGCGCTTCGAGGTAGTCGATGCGCTCTTTGATCTCGGCGTATTCCTTCTCGATCTTGCCGCGTTCGAGGCCGGTCAGCTGGTACAGGCGCATGTCGAGAATGGCGTTGGCTTGGCGTTTGCTGAGGCCGAAGCGGGGCATCATTTTCTCGCGGGCTTCTTCGCGGTTGGCCGAGGCACGGATGAGTTTTACCAGCTCGTCGAGGTTGTCGAGGGCGATCAGGTAGCCCTCGAGAATGTGCGCGCGGTCCTTGGCCTTTTGCAGGTCGTATTGGGCGCGGCGCACGACCACTTCGTAGCGGTGGGCGACGAAGCAGTTGAGCAGCTCTTTGAGGTTCATCACCCGCGGACGGTTGTTGTCGAGCGCGAGCATGTTGGCGCCGAACGAAGTCGCGAGGGCGCTGTGTTTGTAAATCTGGTTGAGCACGACGCGCGGCATGGCGTTACGCTTGAGTTCGATGACGACGCGGATGCCTTTCTTGTTGGACTCGTCCCACAGGTCGCGGATGCCTTCGATGACCTTGTTGTTCACCAAGTCGGCGATCTTGGCGATCATGTTGGCTTTGTTGACCGCGTAGGGAACCGAGGTGATGATGATCCGGTCGGCTTTTTTGTCGTGTTCCTCGATCTCGGCGTGACCGCGCATACGGATGATGCCTTTGCCTTCGGTGTACATCGTTTTGATGCCGTTGAAGCCGGTGATTTGGCAGCCGGTGGGGAAGTCGGGACCTTTGATGAACTGCATCAGATCGGCGATCTCGCAGTCCGGGTTGTCGATCAGGTGGATGGTGCCGTCGACCAGTTCGTTGAGGTTGTGCGGCGGGATGTTGGTCGCCATGCCGACGGCGATGCCGGTCGAGCCGTTGAGCAGCAGGTTGGGCACGCGGGTCGGCAGGACGGTGGGTTCCCAGAGCTTCTCGTCGAAGTTGAGGCGCATGTCGACGGTCTCTTTGTCGATGTCGGCGAGCATTTCCTCGGCGAGGCGCTTGAGGCGGCACTCGGTGTAACGATAGGCGGCCGCGCGGTCGCCGTCGATCGAACCAAAGTTGCCTTGTCCGTCGATCAGCGGGGCGCGCATGGCAAAGTCCTGGGCCATACGAACGAGCGCGTCGTACACCGAATTATCGCCGTGCGGGTGGTATTTGCCCATGACCTCGCCGACCACGCGGGCGCATTTGACGAAGGGCTTGTTGTGGTTCCAGCCGCCTTGGGACATGCCGTAGAGAATGCGTCGATTGCAGGGTTTTAGGCCGTCGCGGGCGTCGGGCAGCGCGCGTCCGATGATCACCGACATCGAGTAGTCGATGTAGGCCTTCTTCATCTCGTCTTCGATGTTGACGAGTTCGAACACTTCGCCTGATCCGCCGTCGCCGCCATCGGCTACTTCGCCGGTGCCGTCTTTTGGTGGTTCTTCAGGTGGGGCAGCGCTCGATTTGGCTGCTTTTCCACCCTTTTTGGCGTCTTTCCCACCGTCTTTTTCGGACCCTTTCGGGTCGGTTTCGGCGGTGTTTTCCCCTGCTTCGGGGACTTCGTTTTCTTCAGGAGCTTCCGGTTCGTCTGGCATCCATATGATATGCGATTTTCGCAAGGTCGACGCAACGAAATAGACCGCTTTTTAACTAGAAAAGAGTCATATTTTGACGCATCGAGTCGTTGGCGTCGCAGCTTTGGCTGTTGATGCGCTTTTTTCGCTGCGAAGCAGGTGGATTGGCGGTGGATTTCCAAGCATCCGCCGCGATTGTGAGGCAGAGCGAACGTGGCTTTTCAGGCTTTGGCGCTATTTCAGATCGGTGGCTTTGAGGTTTCGGGACGAGATCGACATCTTGCGGTTGCCGTGCAGTTGGATGCCGAGCGGACCTTCCTCGGCGGCGGTGGGAGGCCTGGACGCCCCACAACTTTTACACCCCTTAACAGGCTGTCGGGCTTCGGTTTTCTCCGCCGCTTTCCGCGACGTGATGGTCGAACGCAATTACCACATTTCAAACTGGCAGGGCCGGGCGCGCTTGAATAGGTCGGAGCGATGAAGCTTTCCGGGTTTTCCACGGCCCTGTTTTCGACGTGGTACTTTCTCGAAGAACTCGGCCTCTTGTTTGACGCCGGGGACGGGGTGGCGAGCTGCCTGTTGCAGAAGTCGGGCAGGGTTCGGCATATCTTCATCACGCACGCGGACCGGGACCATGTGTGCGGCCTGCTGCAGCTCGTTCAGTTGAATGCTGCGGGCGCCGCGTTGCAGATCCATTATCCCAAAGACGCGGGCAGCTTTCCGGCGTTCGCGGATTTCAGTTGCCGCTTTGACCACCACGTCACGCCGCCGACTTGGGTGCCGCTGGCCGAAGGTGACGAGGTGGAAATCAAGCCAGGCGTTTTTGTTCGCGCGATTGCCAACCAGCACATTCAAGTGCCGGGAAAAACCAAAAGCCTCAGCTTCGCGGTCGAACGCCGAACCTGGAAATTGAAGCCGGCGTTCCACGGCTTGCAAGGGCCGGAAATTGCCGCACTCCGAACCGAACACGGCGACACGCATGTCTGCGATTTGCAAACCCTGACCTTGCTTGGTTACGCGGGCGACACGCCGGTGGAGGGTCCGGACTTTTGGCGGGCCGGTGGCACGGGTTGCGGCGCGGGCGAACGCTGCGAGGTGTTGATTCATGAAGCGACGTTTTTCACCGCCGCTGAGATTTCGTCCGGAGGCAAACACAACCTGCATAGTTCTTTGGACGCGTTATGGGAACGCGCGCGAGACTGGGCGCCCGGCTGTCTGGTGCTGAGTCATTTTTCTTCGCGCTATCGTATTCCAGAGGTTCGGGCTGCGGTTCGGGCGATGCACGAACGGGCACCTTTGCCGTTCCCGGTGAAGGTTCTGCTGCCGGGCCTGTACGAACGCGATATTCTGGGCTTGCCGGATGTCGGCGGCGTTCGGGATTGAGTGCTCTCTTAGCGACCGGTTTGTCGGTCGGCGTGTGCACTAGCCACCCGGTGCTTTGTATTTTAAATATTTATGGGCTCGCTTGATCCCAAGCGAACGGGCTGAACCCCGAATCAACGTCCGCCACCATCTCGGTCGACCTCAATCGCACCGGCTCGGGAGGCCCCTCGCCCTCCAGGTTTTGAACTTGAGCGATCCAGAAATACTGCCGAGTCAAAGAACGCTGTCCCCGACATAGCTCATTCCATTGCCCCAAATTCTTTTGCCTTCGCGCAGCGGCCAAGACGTACACGGATCATAGCTCCACGGGTACTGGCGGGTTCTCGGCTGCCCCTATCCATAAATAATACTTGGACAGAGCTCGAATTCTCTCATTGCGGTCATTGCGGATCGTCGCCCGGGCGGGGCCGGCCTCCCGCTTTAATCGCCGGATCAGTATATGAATCTGCCGCGTTGCGGAACTAGCGCAGCAAGCCGGCCGCTTCGGACTGGATCGCCGGGGTGACCATTGGCACGGCTTTGGCGGCACCGAGATCGAGGCGGTAGGGCGCGGACTCGTCGAGCGCGTCGAACACGCCGTCGCCGTTGGTGTCGCGACGGACTTGCAGGAACACGAGTTCGGTATCCTCGTTCCAGCGGTAGGAGACACAGTCCATGCGCGGTGGGGTGACGGCGCGGATGTTGCCGCCGTCGGGGTCGGCGACGAGCAGGGTGGTGGCGTCGTCCGAGGTGAGGGCGCCGTCTTTGTCGGTGTCCGAACGGGTGGCATCAAACAACAGGATCTTCGGGGTGAATTCCCATTCGTCGTCGACCTTCTTGCGGGTGCTGGCCACTTGATATTTGGTGATGATGCCGCGCCGGTCGAGCAGCAGCCATTCTTGGCCGGAGTCCAAGTTCTTGAAGATCACGTTGTGCCAGCGCACAGAGCTGCCGTGGGTGGCAGCGTGATAGGAGGGTTGGCTGTACGAGTACGAACTGTAGGCGCCGCTCCGCTTCTCCTGATACTGATCCGGTCTCTCCAACCAGCGCTTCTGGTATTCCAAGGCGAAGGGCATCATCACCACCCGTTGCTTCTCAATCGTGATCGGCAAACCAACCGACGGTCGCCCCTCCACCGCCTCGTCCACCGTGACTCTCGCTGGAATCATCTGCTTGGTTTTCGGCAGGCCGTACTTAGCGGTAAAAATCTGGTTGAAACTGGCGCAACCGGTGAACAGGAACGATGCAAGCAAGAGGAGGCAGGGCGTTGTGAGCTTCATGGAAGAAGGATGTTGAGAATAGTTCTCCGGTCAACCAAACTCCGTCCGAGGACTTCACCGCGCTGCTTTCTCCTTTTCCCCGCGGTCGTTCCTGCGCTCGTTGCCGCGTTTGTTCTTCTGCCCTGCCACGCTCAGGAACTGCCGATCTCGAACACCTTTCTCACCTATCCCGGCACCGCCGGACTGCCCGGGGCCGGCAAACGAATCGTGTTGATCATCGCCGACCAAGAAAACCGCAGCGAGCAGTCGATGCCGATGATGGCGAAGATTTTGTCCGAGCGGCACGGCTTCGACTGCTTGGTATTGTTCGGCGTTAATGAGGACGGCCTCGTCGACCCGACACTGCCGGTGTATCCGAAAAAGGGGCAGGAGGCCGCGTTCAAAAAGCACGACATTCCCGAACTCGGGGCCTGCTCGCCGACGCCGATCTGGTGCTCTTTTTCACCCGGCTGCTCACGCTGCCCGAGGACAAGCTCAAGCACATCGTCAGCTACCTCGATTCCGGCAAACCGATCCTCGGCCTGCCACCGGCAATCACGGATTTCGCGGCCCCTGCTCTACACGATTGGTGACAAACCTAAGGTCCGTTTTGGCGATGAGATCCCCATAATGAAACGTTGCCAGACCCGGCATGGAAACCAGCAATAAGTCCTCTGCCATACCAAAATCAAGCCACCAACGTTAATCTTTAGATCGTTTATCATAGCAAGTTTTCCTTGCCTGTGGCTGTTTTTGTTGGTAGGGAATTAATAGGTTAATTAAAAAAGAGGAATAGTTATGGCTCGTATTGGTACGTTTGAGATGTTGATCCAGCGGATTGCTCCGGGGCCGGAGTCGCCGTTGAATCGGCTGGTGGTGACTGGCTATTTCCTGACGGTAAGCAATCCGAACAATCGGCCGGTCGGTTTCAATATTAGTGCGACGTATCCGAACGCTCCAGCACCGGCAGCGGGATCTCCTGAGACGAGAGAGATCACGCCGACGAATCACGACGCTATCTGGGACGTTGTAGGCGGGTCACAGGCCGGCCAAACGGTGTTCAGCACGATGGGACCTGCTGTGAGTGTTTGGTCTGCGTTACGTCGCCGGTCGTTCTTTATGTGTTTGGGTGCTCATCAAACTGGGTTGTTCACGTTGCTACCGAGGGTGAGACCGCCTGGCGGGTTGGGTACACCTCTTGAGGTACGTGGCTATGTCGATATCCATCAAGTTGTGCTGGGCACGTTCCCAAGGTTTGAGCCCAG
>Ga0209828_1002266_pt1 | contig 16123 bp, 9 predicted proteins | sample MaitaG_FD_187429 | JGI IMG/M metagenome (GOLD analysis project Ga0209828, IMG submission 187429) | Marine algal microbial communities from Maine, USA - Maine_Asex2 metaG (SPAdes) (version 2) | ecosystem: Host-associated > Algae > Red algae > Unclassified | place: Maine, USA | collected 2015-01-05 | reverse complement strand
CGCAGCCTTGCGACAATTGATAGCACCAGGATTTTTTGAAGATCAGGAGTTTCGGACCAAATACTTTATTTCGATTTTGCAGGATCATTGCACAGAGAAAAAATATCCAGTGCATTTCCCTACCATTGGTTCTATCTTCTGGATTGCTTTTACAGCAACGAGGATTCAGCGAGCCGATCAGATTGATGCGGCCAAAATGGAATTGTTTAAAGTGCTACACCACGAGCTTTTGCAGAGAGGTTGCTATCTTGGACCTTCTGGTTACGAAGTAGGATTTGTCTCGGCAGCGCATGGAATAGCGGATCTGGAAGAGGCGGCCACCTTGATTTGTGAAGCGATGGATTTGGTGTTTGTTGGGAAATAAGTCAAGGACTGATTCACTAAAATACAAAAGAAAGTCGCATCAAACGGATTCGATACGACTTTATCATCACAGAAAACTAACTATCAACTAATTTAAGAACATACGGAGGAAAAGGATTACAACGCCTGTCATTTCACTATTATCTGAGTAATCCGTGGTTGGTTTTTCGCCTCGTATAATCTTGTTATCAATTTTTTTTCTACAAAAAGAGAATTGTAAAAACTAAATTGTACCTTCAAAACGGCGGAAGGTCATATTTCGCTGCCTCGAACGTGTTGTTTAATTTATTTTGAATCAAAAAAATTAACCCTCCTCTCATGACTGAAGGTCCTTCAAAGAAATCAAGTATTGTTTCAAATATGTTTATGTTGCTGATTATTAGTACGTTATGCGTACTGGGATATAAGTATGTACAGAACAATGGCGGAATGAGCAGTTTTACCAAATCCGGAGGATTAAAAACGATTCCGGAGGAAATGAAAATAAATTATGTTCCTGCCGATTTTGATTTTGAATTTGAGGATGAAAATGCCATGGCTATTCTGGCCAATCCACATCGCTATCATCGCGAATTTGATAATTTAATTAAAAACTTTAATCTGGCACTATTAGGACACGTCGCCAATCGGATGGCTTTACCGGATAGTTTAAAAAACCGACTTCCTCAGGAGTACGAAAAACATCACAGTTATCTTAAACAACTCTATTTCAATGATTTTACCAATATTCGGGATACGACCGCTAATATATACGAAACCTGGTATAATAACGAAGGCAAAAGCGCCGTGGGTGCCATGCAGGAAGTGGCTGGAAAGTACACTTGCTTTATGGTTAATCACGTGATCACGACTTTATTAGAAAATTCGGATGGACAATTCATGGTGACGGGCCGACAGATTGATACGCCCTGCGGAATTGCCATGACGGAAGGTCTTGCACCGCTCATTGCCCGATTACAAAATCGGGCAGCAGTCAACGACTTCTCCCGTTCTAAAGGACTCATGAAAGAAAAAGTGGAAAGAGTCATTGCTGAACTGGCGACCATGGAGATTCGCGACAAAAAAGGAATCAGCAAACAGTTACAAACCAAAATCTGGGGTTTTAATGTTTCTTCGACCGATATTGAGATCTCTGCAATTAGTATTCTGAAAGTAGGATTTCGACTGGATGAATATTTTGATATCAATCTCGATAGCCGTAAAAGACGCGTAAAAGTTACGCTTCCCGAACCAACGATCTTGAGCCATGAGGTCTATCCAAAAGTTGATAAAATGGATATTGGCTGGATGCGAGAAATAAACACGGATGATTTTAATGAAAATTTCAATATTCTGCGTAGTGAATTTCGTCGCGATGCGTACGCTGATAATGTGATGGAGAAAGCGAAAGACCAAGCAACGGAATTGATGGAAATGATGATGATGCCGCTGGTCGCTTCGGTTGGGAATGGGTATAAGCTCGAAGTAAGTTATCGGGGATCGCAGCCGGTATTGAATTGATAAGATTTATAATAACTTCTCTTTAATGATACCTATAAATCGCAACCAGTGGGAAGAACAAGCCATTAAGGCCTTACTTCAGAAAATGATGCAGCTAGTAATTGTCGCTTGTGTTATCACTTTAATTTTTGAATATTTTTTTCCTCATGAGCTAGACTTCATAGTGACGATTAGTGTATTGATTATTAATATCCTGGGCCTTTCACTGAGTTTAAATGGCTACGAAAAGATCGCATACCACGCTTTAATCCTGGCTTTCCTTTCAGTATTTATGATCATGGATTGGGGATTTGGGCATCGTTACTACTCTGCTTTTAAAGTTTTTGCGCTTGGTGTTGTGTTTGTTTTTGTGGTATTAAAAAACAATAAGATAATCCTGTTCTACGTCGGGCTAATTACTTTATTGGAATGTATCACGGTTTATTCATTCGTTGAAAACGAGGCTGATGGTGATCATATTTTATTGGTTTACGAATGGATCCATGTAATTGCCTATAACTTTGCGCTAGCTTTTATGTGTTATTTTTTTGTAAATCATTTGGCGACCCAACGTAAAAAAAATCATCAAAAAGATATCGACTTTCAAAAGGTGCAAGTCCAGCTTTCTCAAGAACAAACCCAAGCTTACAAAAATATTCTTATCGGTCAGGAAAAAGAACGCCAACGGCTTTCACAAGATATACACGACGGATTAAGTATTCATTTACATCAATTAAAAGCAAAGGTAAAAACTGCCATTAAAAACAAAAAATTTTCCAATAATTTTATAACAGAGTTTGAAGTATTACAAGAAGATCTTCGTAATATTTCCCATGCCTTGAATCCCGCAATGCTTAAAGACTTTGGATTGAAAAAAGCCATTAACGATCTCATTTTTCAAATCGAAACGATTGACAACAATATAGATTTAAACTTTAAATACTCCTCTGCTATTTCTCTAGACGACGAACAACAAAAACATCTTTTTTACATCATTCAAGAATTGTTAAATAACGCAATCAAACACAGCGGCGCTAAAAAAATAAGTATTTCGCTAGATCTCCAAGACGAGGAAGTCTGTCTTTTATTTACGGACGATGGAAAAGGGTATAATTATTCTCAAACAAATGGAACCGGTATTGGTCTTGATAACATTTCTTCCAGAGTAGCGGTGTTAGGAGGTGCGTTTGAGGTGGTACGCAAGTCGAAAGGCATGGAACACCGTGTAGTTTTTTAGGTACTACTTGATTTTCAACCTCTGAAAGATAACTTTTTGCCAAAATAGCGTTCCACTAAACCAGCCCTTTTTCGTAGGCATATTGAATCATCTCTGCCACCGACTTTAGCTTCAATTTGGCCAGAATATTTTTCCGATGCCACTGAACCGTATGCTTGCTAACAAATAGTAGCTCGGCGATTTGTTGGCTGGTATTTCCGTGTGCAACCAATTTAAGGATTTCCAGTTGCCGGTCAGAGAGTATGCCTTCTGTCATAAAGAAATCGGGGGTAACAGATTTTTTTTTGAGTTGTCCGCATTGGTATAATTGATTATCAACTGGCTTGGCTAGCACCTCTGTAATGGTTTCCAGTAGTTTTTCTTTGTTGGCGCCTTTTGTCAAAAAAGCATGTGCTCCGGCGGCGGCGGCCTCTCGTCTTAAGGCGGGAGAATTATAGGAAGTAAAAAGAATGATTTTAAGTTGTGGGAATCGAGCACGCAAGTCCGGTATTGAATTAATCGAATTGACCTTTCCAATATTAACATCCAGTAAAATTATATCCGTTGACTTATTCAGCTTTAAATCCAGTTTGGATAACGTATTAGCCGTCTGAAAATTAAAAGAGTCATGTTCTAACATGTTAATGATTCCATTGAGTATTACCTCATGATCATCTACTATGATAATATTATGGGGCATAATAGAAAATTTATTATTCGACCATTACCTGGACCAATAGTTTATGCAGACTAAAATACAGTCTTATTGTTTAGGATATAAAATTAATAAAAAATGAGATAGATTGGTGGTACCACTTGTGGTACTTTTAGTTTACATGCCTGAATAAATAGCCTATTTGTAAAATATATCTGGCATAAAAGGCTAACAGTAGATGAATGACGACTGGAAGGAGATGAGAACCCTACTTGTTCTTGAACTCAAATTCACCAAGCAAAAGGAATTTACTTGTGAATTTGAGGTTCAAGTTATCATGGGAACATATGGTTTTAAGGTCTTGTAAAGGTGACAATTTTTCCTCTGATTAAGACCACCCAAAGTAGTAGTTTTTGGTAACATCAAGTGAAGATAGCTTTTATCAACGAATAATACCCCAACCTCTGCGAATACTAGTCCCTGCCTCCAAAAACTAGCGCTTCCCCTTAATTTTGAAAGTGTAAACAAGTTTTAACTCACTTTTAAATTTTAATCTCATGAACTCAATTATCTCGTTTTTAATCAACAGCACCTTTATTCTATCTTTCTTTTTGATCTCTTCTTCGGTAAAAGCCAACGATCAGATTGATTATGCGGCAAATTTAGTCGAAGAAGATGGATACGCATTTTTTGCATCCAACCTGAATTTTGCTCCTGGTTTGGATCAATCTTCAATTAAAACTCCCCAAAAGCAAGTATCCCACATATCCGAAATTACTCCTCCAAAAACACTCCAAATGCACGGTCGTCAAAGCATCACCTTTATTTTAGGAAAAGACAGAAACTATGACCTTCCATTTTACGAAGAGGCGTTCTATTATTTTGCCAATCACCCTTATGATCAAACAGAATATATCATTACCTCTTGTAACTCATTACTGGATGTTCGTAATTATCTGGCCGCTTATCCGACCGGAAATGCGTTACCCTGGAGTACCATCAATGTGGTATTGTCTCCGGATCAGGTCACCAAAGATTTGAAGGTTCCCGTTTTTCCGCAAGGAATTAAATCAGATCTGGAAGGGTTGGAGATAGTTACTAGAGAAAACGACTTCCCCAGTTTATCAAGTAATCAATTCGATCAGTATACAACGCTCTATATCCACGGTGCAACGGTGAAAAAAGATTCTAAATTAAGTAATGCCTGGAGGGGTTTGTTGATCGCACCAGACAACGTCGCAATAAATCCGATTTTTCTGGATGATACCTTTGTGGTCGAAACGCTTTAAAAACATATTGAATGTCGAATATTGATTTGGTGGATGCGATAACCTCCGTTTGATAAAACAGGGATATTTATTCGGACCACCAAATCAATATTCATTATTCCCTACCCGCGCCACGCCTTTTTAAAATAAGTTTCCACCTGTTCCGCCGCTTCTCTTCCCTCTGCCAAGGCCCAGACCACCAGGGACTGTCCCCGTCGCATATCACCCGCCACAAAAACTTTTTCTACATTGGTTTGATATTTATTATCTTCTACCAGATTACGTTCGTTGGTCGCTACGCCTAAAGATGACAAGACTCCTTCCAGTTGAGGATTTGTAAAACCGATGGCCAGCAAAACCAAATCACATTCTATGATCACCTCCGTACCGGGAATCTCCGTAAACTTTTGGCCTTTCCAGTCAACCTTGACCGTTTTAATAGCTTTGATTGAGCCATCTGGATTTTTTAGAAATTCTTTAGTTAGAATAGTCCATTGTCGATCGCAACCTTCTTCGTGTGAGGAAGAAGTTCGCAGTTGCATTGGCCATAACGGCCATGGTGTGGATTCGTCTCTGGTCGCTGGAGGTTGAATTAATAATTCTATCTGCGTAACCGAAGTTGCACCGTGCCGGTTTGAAGTTCCGACACAATCTGCGCCCGTGTCTCCCCCACCGATCACGACTACTTTTTTACCTTTAGCCGAGAGCGGTTCATCTGTGATTTCGTTTCCAGCAATTCTTTTGTTATTTTGTTCTAGAAAATCCATGGCATAATGAATACCTTTAGCGGACCTTCCCTTTATAGGTAAATCTCTTGGAATGGTTGATCCTCCACAAAGCACCATGGCATCCGAAGCTTGTAAAAGTTTTTTGGCATCTATGTTTACCCCGATATTGGCACCTGTTTTAAATTTTATACCTTCGGCTTCCATAATATTAAGTCGTCGATCTACCACTGTTTTTTCTAATTTAAAATCAGGAATACCATAGCGCAGCAAGCCACCAATCCGGTCGTTCCGTTCGTAAACAGTAACCGTGTGCCCCGCTTTATTCAATTGTGCTGCCGCTGCCAGTCCCGCAGGACCCGACCCCACAACGGCCACCTTGCGACCGGTCCGCAGCGTAGGCGGTTCGGGGCGAACCCATCCTTTTTCGAAAGCCATTTCAATAATAGACTTTTCGATATGTTCGATGGTTACAGGACTTTCGTTGATACCCAATACACAAGAAGACTCACAGGGTGCCGGACAAATTCTACCCGTAAATTCTGGAAAATTATTGGTTTTACTCAACGTTAAATAAGCATCCTCCCATTTTCCTTCCGTAACGGCTTCATTAAAATCCGGGATTAGATTTCCGAGTGGACATCCATTGTGACAAAAGGGAACTCCACAATCCATACAGCGATTGGCTTGTTCTTTTATTTTATCAATTGGTTGTGGCAAATAGATTTCCTGATAGTCTTTTACTCGTTCCTCGGCAGCTCTCCTGGGAGGTGTCTCTCTTGCTATTTTTAAAAATGCTTTTGGATCGTTTATCATAATAATATTTTTTAAAACTTAAAACAGACCAGGTAGATCCTGGCAATTCATCGGGAGAATAATTTATTTTTCATGCCTAAGTAGTGCCTCATCCCTTGGTCGTTTTAACCAATTCCTTTTTCTTGCGCGCCAGCAACGCTTTATACTCCCTACCCATAACCCGTTTAAAATTCCCGCTTGCTTCTTTCCAGTTATTTAAAATTTCCAGTGCAACATCACTTCCAGTAAATAAAAAGTGACGGCGTAGTAAATATCTGAGGTCTTCTTTATCCGCTGCGTTGAGTGGATCAAGATCCACCAGTTCCCGATTTAGATTTTTATGAAAATTATTTTCCCGATCAATTACGTACGCAACACCACCACTCATTCCAGCCGCAAAATTTTTCCCGGTAGGACCCAGAATTACGACTTTACCACCAGTCATATATTCACAACCATGATCGCCAATTCCTTCAATAACCGTTTTTACACCTGAGTTACGAACCGCAAATCTTTCACCTGCCCGGCCCCGGATGTAAGCTTCCCCGGAAGTCGCTCCGTAAAATGCAACATTTCCGATTATAATGTTTTCACTTGCCTCAAATTTAGCTTTTCGGTCCGGAATGATGGAGAGTTTTGCCCCGGATAATCCTTTTCCAAAATAGTCGTTGGCTTCACCTTCCAGCGTAAATGCCAGACCAGGTGCACCAAAGGCACCAAAACTTTGTCCTGCAGAACCCCTAAAGTGATACTTGATAGTATCCTCCGGCAAGCCTTCACTGCCATGCAGTAAGGAAATCTGATGAGACAGCATGGTACCTACCGCACGATCTGTATTTTTAATAGGAAATACCGCATTTACTTCTTGTTTATCCTCCAGAGAAGCTTGCGCATATTCGATCAATCGCCGATCCAGCACATGCTTGATGCCGTGATCCTGTTCTACTTTTTTATATTGACCAACCGTAATATCTGCGGGTTCTTTGTATAAAATCGGGCTCAAATCCAGTTCTTTGTATTTCCAGTGCTGAATGCCTTTTTTCAATTTTAATAATTCTACTTTGCCAACCATTTCATTGACCGTACGGAATCCCAACTGTGCCATATACCCACGTAAATCTTCCGCCAAAAAGGTGAAGAAATTAATCAGGTGTTCAGGTTTAGCCGTAAATTTTTTACGCAGATCAGGATTTTGGGTAGCGATACCCACTGGGCAAGTATTCATGTGACACTTACGCATCATAATACAACCTTCCACCACTAAAGCAGCCGTGGCAACTCCCCATTCTTCGGCTCCCAACAAGGTCGCAATGGCTAGATCACGTCCTGTTCGAATTTGTCCGTCCGTCTGAAGCGTAACTCTGTCCCTTAATTTATTTTTGACCAATGTCTGATGAGATTCCGCCAGACCTAGTTCCCACGGAAGGCCAGCGTGACGGATCGAAGTAATCGGAGAAGCGCCGGTACCACCATCGTGACCCGATATCAGAATCGCATCGGCATGTGCTTTGGCCACACCCGAAGCGATAATTCCAACGCCCGCTTTGGAAACCAGTTTTACATTTATTCTGGCTCGTTCGTTGGCATTTTTAAGATCAAAAATAAGTTGGGCCAAATCCTCAATAGAATAAATATCGTGGTGTGGTGGCGGAGAAATCAAACCTACACCCGGCGTGCTGTGTCGTACTCTTCCAATCCACTCGTCCACTTTTGTTCCTGGCAACTGTCCACCTTCTCCTGGTTTTGCCCCCTGGGCCATTTTAATTTGAATTTCGTCCGCATTGGCAAGGTAATAACTCGTCACGCCAAATCTTCCGGAAGCTACTTGTTTGGTAGCGGAGCGTTCCCAGTCTCCGTTTGGTTTTGGTTGGTAACGAATTGGATCTTCTCCACCTTCTCCGCTATTACTGCGACCACCGATCCGATTCATGGCAATGGCCAGTGTACTATGCGCTTCGTGCGAAATAGAACCGAAAGACATGGCTCCCGTAGCAAATCTTTTTAGAATGTTTTCAACCGGTTCGACCTCCTCGACCGGAATAGGAGTTCCTCTTCGAAAAGTAAGCAACCCCCGCAAAGTACAAGCCTGCGTAAGTTGGTCATTAATCAATTTGGCGTAAGCCTGGTAAGACTTAGTATCATTTTTACGAGCAGCCTGTTGTAGTAAATGAATTGTTTGTGGATTAAACAAGTGAAACTCTCCGTCCTTTTTCCATTGGAACAGCCCACCGGTAACCAGATTTCCATCAGGCTTCAAATTCGGAGCAAATGCCAGGCGATGTCTGGAGACTACTTCCCTGGCAATACCATCAAAACCAATCCCTTCAATTCTGGAAACCGTTCCTTTAAAGCAAAAATCAACTACCTCCCGGTTGACACCTAACGCTTCAAAAATCTGCGCGCCCTGATAAGATTGCAAAGTAGAAATACCATTTTTGGAAAATATTTTTAGTAACCCTTTCCCGATGGCCTTGATATAAATTTCTTTTGCTTCTTTACTACTCATCTCGGAAGAAAAAACATGCTTTGCCTGCAAATGGTCAATCGTATTAAAGACCAGATACGGATGAATAGCGTTGACACCGTAACCTATCAAGGTAGCAAAATGATGGGTTTCCCAGATATCACCCGCTTCAACCAGCAGACTGGTGGCATTTCTGAGTCCACGTTTTATCAAGTGATGATGTACGGCACCGGCCGCCAGTAAAGAAGGTACCGGCGCAACGTTTGGACCAGCATTCCGATCCGAAAGGATGATGATATTTGTATTATTTCTTGCGAGGTCTTCGGCTGTCGCACAAATATGATCCAGGGCAGCCTTGAGACGGCCTTTTTGTTCATCTGCTACAAAGATTAAATCTACTTTTCCTGATTTGTACTTTGCGTGATGAATGTATTTTATTTTTGTAAAATCTTCTGCGTTTAGCACCGGTTGATCCAGATGAATATACTGCGCATGTACCGGATCATCTGACAATAGATTTCCTTTGTCGCCCAACGTTGAAAATAAAGACATAACCGCTCTTTCCCGAATTGGATCAATTGGAGGATTGGTTACCTGAGCAAATAATTGTTTGAAATAGTTGGCCAAATGTTGTGCGTGATGAGAAAGCACCGCTAGTGGCGTGTCTGTCCCCATGGAGCCAATCGGATCTTTTCCATTTTGGATCATGGGAGAAATGATCATTTTCAAATCTTCTCGGCTATAGCCAAATAGTTGCTGTCGATTGACCAAAGAGCGTATATCCATGACCATTCCACTGTCGGGTCGGCCGGGCAATTCTTCCATGGTCGTCCGGTGCTCTTTTAACCAGTCTTTGTAAGGCAGTCGTTGACAAACAATTCGCTTCACTTCTTCGTCGCCAATGATTCTTTTTTCATCCATATCTGCGATCAGCATTTTCCCCGGTTGTAATCGACCTTTCAGAATAATACTTCCCTGATCTACGGGTAAAGCTCCTGCTTCAGAAGCTACAATTAAGGTGTTCTGATCCGTTAGACAATACCGGGAAGGTCGCAATCCATTACGATCCAGAGTGGCACCTACCAGTATTCCATTGGTAAAACAAATAGAAGCTGGACCATCCCACGGCTCCATCATGTTTTTGTGATATTGATAAAAATGCTTTTTATATTCCGGCATCAACTCATCGTGTTGCCACGCTTCCGGTATCATCATCATCAATGCGTGTGGCAGAGATCGACCAGATAAAACCAAAAATTCTAACACATTGTCAAAGTTACCGGAATCAGAATGTCCTTGTCCGCAAATTGGTTTTAAGCGATTCATTTCTTCTTCACTGAATAAATCGGAAATTAGCTGATCTTCTTTAGATTTCCACCAGTTGAGATTTCCACGAATGGTATTGATTTCTCCGTTGTGTGCTACGTAGCGAAATGGCTGCGCAAGTTTCCATTTGGGAACTGTATTGGTAGAAAACCTGGAATGTATTTGTGCAATGGCCGAAGTGTAATTCTTCTCACCTAAGTCGGGGTAATATTCTCCCAGTTGGTGGGTAGTGAGTTGTCCTTTGTAAACAATAGTTTTGTAAGAAAAGGAGGGAATGTAAAACATGTCCTGCGTCTGAGGATAGACCTGATGAATATTGTGGATCGCGTATTTTCTTAATACAAAAAGACGTCGTTCCAAAACCAGTAAATCCAGCGGCTCCTTTGGTCGCACAAACACTTGCTCGATGTATGGTTCGCTAGCCACGGCTGATGCGCCAAGGCTATTATTGTTGGTAGGAACAGCACGATAAGCGATCAGTTCAAAACCCAAATCGTCGATATAATCATTAAAAAGTACACGGCACTGATCCTGGAGACGTTCGTTTTTAGGAAAGAAAATCATTCCGACACCATAGCCTCCAAAATCCGGTAATGTTATCTTTTGTTTGCTCAGTTGATCTACAAAAAAGTCGTGCGGGATTTGTGTCAAGATACCAGCTCCGTCTCCCGTATTGGGTTCACAACCACAAGCTCCCCGATGCTCCATATTGGTCAACATAAGAATCGCGTCTTGTACTAATTGGTGGGTTTTGTTGCCATTTAGATTGGCAATAAGACCTGTACCGCAGGAATCTTTTTCCAGTTCTGGTACATACAGGCTTTTTTCCGTGGAATCTTTCGTTTGTGGGATTGGGTTAGTTTTCTCCATCTTAAATCGTTTTGAAGAATTATTTTCTGTCAGGAAAATAATTCAGTTAAAAAGGTCGATTTAATTTGGTAAAGCTTTCGTCTCCTTACATCTATTCCCGATGGGGGTAATAGATGTGAGTAAATACACTCCGCGATGTTATTGCGAACTTCAAATATTAGGCTTTTTTGGCAAAAAACCAAATATTAATTTACTAAATAAAGAAGGGGCAGTTTATAGTTTTGGGGTTGATTAAATATTTGATTTAGAATTTTAGAATAAAAATGAAGATAAAACAGGTTTCGGCAAAATTAAATTTTCGTAATTTAAAAATAAGCTATAATTTTTATGATTTCAGTAATAGGAAAAATTTACCTATGTCATTATATTTTAATTAATTTTTTCAGGATTTTTTTGTCCTTTTCCTGAATACTTAACCAATAAATGCCTGATTCTCTAAAAATCTCCTCATTTAACGAATAATGATAAGCAAGTGCACTTGGCGAAATTTGTTTTTCAAAGACCGACTGTCCCAGTTGGTTGAGCACCTTGATCGTTACTGGATTTTCCGGATGTGGACTTAACAAAATACGGGTAGTACGGACAAATGGATTTGGGGCAATTGTCACAGTCTGTAAAGGTGGGACAACCGCAATGACTGGTTTACCCGTAAATTCCAGGACCAGTGGACGCCGCTCCTGACTGGTCATCAGCGCATGGGATGGATAATTTGGCGTAAGTCGAATGGCATCACTTAGATAACCAGATTTTTTAGCAATGATTTTCCACGAGTAAGTGCTGGATAGTTTATCCAACGATTGCTCAGTTAAGCTGCCGGCGATACCAGTCCAGATTCCATTAGCGATATCATTTATTTTGTCAGATAATAAAAAATTCTGCGACTCGTGCGAGCCTTTTGCTACTTCCAGCAAGGAAACAACGGATGGATCAAATACCAGTTGCGAAGCAAAACCCATGACACCACTTAGTGACGATTTGGGAATGCTAAAGGTATATTCCTTACCTGCCATTATTTCCTGATCCGGAATGCTAAAAATAACTGGTTCACGGGTATCTCCCTGCTGCAATAACTCTGGATCAGCATTGCCGCTAACATCTCCCATTTTTATCGCAACAAAATTTATGGTATCCGCAGCCTGACTGATATCACTACAGTTTCCATTCCATGGAATCTCTGCCAACCAGGGATTCAAGGAATCTGTAAAGATAAACTCATCTGGCACAAACCGCCAGCTTTCCGTTGCACTAAAGACCGTATCAATAACAAGGATGACCCGTCGAATGGAAATTAAATCCAGGGGTGTCAACGAACGACTGAGGTTGACATCAGCTGCCAGCCACTGGTACGGACTTTTCAAGGTATCGTATTCCAGTAAATGCCGTTGTAATTCAATAATATCCAGTATTCCTACGCCATTGACGGCTCTGGTATTTTTACGCAAGTTAATTTCACAGGCTGCTGCATCCACTGGAATACGAGCAAAATTATATTGACCATCTGCTCCCGTAACCTGAGTAGCAATCGCGGGATGCGTAGTGCTTACCGCAACATTCGGGATGGTCCGATCCTGCCAATCCCTTACCGCTCCGGTAATTTGTATTGATTCAAACAAACCAATATTATCTAATTCAAAACTGAGAATCGAACGCCCATGACTTCCCGCTACTACTTGATTATTTTTAACATTATAAACCAAATCATACACCGGAACCGTCGGAAAATTACCACCGAGCCTTTCCCAGTTCAAGCCCGCATTGACGGAAGCATAAACGCCCGCATCATTGCCCACGATCAAAACAGTATCCTGGTGTCCCGGTAAAATAATAATGTCATTCACTGCAATTGGTGGAAGATCTCCCGCAATATTTTCCCAGGTATTTCCGCCATTATCTGACCGAAATACATAAGGTGTATTCTCATTGTCCCGGTATCCGGAAAACGTTGTATAAACCATTTCTGAAAAAACAGGGCTGGCCTTAACACTGGTCACGTACCTTTCTGGTAAGCCTTGCTTTATTTCTTCCCAGTTTTCACCATCATCCGTCGTACGCCATACATTCGCATCCGTTGTACCCACATAAATGGTCCCCTGGTCGGTTGGAGATTCATCTATGGCGGAGACAGTATGAAAATTGGGAGAAAAAATAACGCCATCGGTTAGATCAGGACTGATGGGCGTCCAGTTTAATCCCCTTTCGGTTGTCTTGTAAACCCGGAAGGTTCCGGTGTACAAGCTATTGGAATTGTGAGGACTGATAAAATATTGCATATCCCAGTTACGTCGATCACTACTGATAATTCCGCCGCTGCCACTGGAAAAGTTAGATCCGTTATTGGTTACTCCGATACCACCATTTTGAGTTTGTGCATAATAATTGAGGGAATCATCCGGATTAAACGCAGTCTGAAAACCATCGGCGCCACGAATAAGCGTCCAGTCATTGATAGTGCTAGCTGCTCCACTTTGGGTTCCGTTGTCCTGAAAACCACCATAATACGTATCTGGTTCAAAAGGATTATACCCAACCCGATAAACCTGGGTAGCAGGAATATTTTCGATATCTTCCCAAACGGTGCCGCCACCCGGTGGACGTCGGTAAGCACCTCCATCATTGCCCAGGATAACACTACCATCATTGGCGAATGCGATACCATGGTTGTCAACGTGAACATTAAAGGGAGCCGCTTCGCCCCAGGTTACACCACCATCCACCGAAGAAACCAATGGTACCCCGAGCACAAACATCTCGTCTTCATTAAACGGATTGACGCGCAGGCGGCCTAGATACCAACCAAAACCAAAGAGGCAATTACTAACAAAAGGCGTATTGGGATCTGCTATTTCTGTCCAGGAATCTCCGTTATCTGTTGTTTTAAATATCCCGTCAAATTGATGACTGAGACTGGTAAAGCAAGCGAAAAAAGTATTGGAATTTTGTTGGGACTGTGATAATGAAATTCTGCCACCATTACCGATGGGCAGTCCATTACCAATGGGTTGCCAATTGGCTCCGGCGTCGGTGGACCGATATACTTTATGACCCAGACCGGTCAGTTTACTTTCCTGGTTGTTGCGAATTCTGGTCCAGATACCTGCAAAAATAATATCTGGATTAGCGGGATGAATTACCAGATCAATAATGCCCGTTTCATTGTCAATAAAAAGGACCTGATTCCAGGTTTGCCCTCCGTCGGATGATTTATAGAGCCCCCGATCATTGTTTCTTTCAAAAGGCAGTCCCATTGTTCCGGCGTAAATGATATCCGGATTAGCAGGATGAACAATAATTTTAGAAATAATATACGTTTCTGAAAGACCGAGATTGGTCCAGGTATTTCCACCGTCCGTGGTTTTGTAAATTCCATTACCGATAAAAGGATATCCGGTAATAGATGGATCGCCCGTTCCAACAAAAATAGTCTCTGGATCATTGGGATGAAAAGCCATATCTCCAATGGCAAGGTAAGGTTGATCGTCAAAGACGGGATTCCAGGTAGTACCGTTATCAGTGGTTTTGAATAAACCACCGCCGGAATATCCAAGATAAATGGTCGCTGGGTCATTGGGGTGTACGAGTACCACATTTACCCGTGCACCGGCATTTCCGGGACCCTGGGTTGTCCAATCCGTATCGAATCCAGGGGAAGGATCTCTTTGTCGAGCTTGTTCCGTGACAGATTTCATACCATTCAAATATGCTTTCTGTGAAAACTTGTTATCAGGATATGTCTTTTGCAGGAAATAGTGATCTGCGGGTCCGTGCTTGGCAGCGACGCCGAGGTTTTCCTGCGGTGCTGATATGGGTGTGTTTTGAAATTGCTGGTCACGAGTACCGTAGAAGGTGGCCAATGCCAGCAGTATCAATATAGTCGACAAGATAATTTTTTTCATGGGCCACCTATTTATGTTTGGACAAAGAAAATTGCTGTGGAGGTTCTTTAATGAATAAGTTAATAATAACTATCCATTCTGATTAAGTCTGATTATAACGGTGACCAGCATCATAAGCACTGACCACGTTTTCGTTGATGACATCCTCCTCTACCAAGCCATCCCGAAGGCGAATGATGCGATGGGCATGCTCGGCGATATCAGGTTCGTGGGTAACGAGAATAATGGTATTTCCCTGTTTGTGAATCTCTTCGAGAATGGCCATGATTTCGATGGAAGTTTTGGTATCGAGGTTACCCGTCGGTTCATCGGCGAGGATGATCGCAGGATTATTGACGAGTGCGCGGGCGATGGCCACCCTTTGACGTTGTCCACCGGAGAGCTCATTGGGTTTGTGGTCTACCCTATCCCCGAGATTTACAGCCGTCAGGGCTTCATTGGCTTTTTCGTGACGACGGGTTTTATCAAGACCGCTATAAACCAGCGGTAAAGCTACATTATCGAGAGAAGTCAAACGAGGTAACAGGTTGAAGGTCTGGAAGACAAAGCCAATTTCCTTATTTCTTACTTCCGCCAAATCATCGTCTTCCATGGTGCTAACATCGGTACCGTTGAGGAGATATTTGCCCTTGGTAGGCGTATCCAAACATCCGAGCAGATTCATCAACGTAGATTTGCCAGAACCAGAGGGACCCATCAGCGCAACGTATTCATTTTTTTTTATGTTGAGTGATACTGATTTTAGTGCATGAACTTTTTCGGCTCCCATAATGTAGGTTTTTCCGAGGTCAGATATTTGAATGATCGGGTCTTTCATAGTGTTTGGAGTTATCGAGTATATTCTAATGGTTCGGGTGGTGAATTGGTGATTTAGTGAATTAGTGATTAGCTCGACTTTACTATTTTTATTAAACAGTAGATATTTACATTCAAGCATTTTTCTTTTTATAGTTCATTTTTTTGCAGAAAAAAAACGAAACCCCGCCTGACTGACATCAGTCGGGCAGGAAAAAATCTGCCGCCTGTCGCATTTTTCCCTGTCTGACTGGTCATCCAGGCAGGGAATTCG
>Ga0209828_1002264_pt1 | contig 16128 bp, 10 predicted proteins | sample MaitaG_FD_187429 | JGI IMG/M metagenome (GOLD analysis project Ga0209828, IMG submission 187429) | Marine algal microbial communities from Maine, USA - Maine_Asex2 metaG (SPAdes) (version 2) | ecosystem: Host-associated > Algae > Red algae > Unclassified | place: Maine, USA | collected 2015-01-05 | reverse complement strand
TTGCGTCGTCAGATTGTAAAAGTGAGATTGATGGAGGGATATATCGTACATCGAGGGTAGCTTTGGGGCAGATAAGAATCGAAGGGTTTATCTAACGGTTTATCTAGGGATTTATCTAGGGATTTAGTGAGCCGCTGGGACTGCTGAGGACTGTGCCTGCGCGATAAGCTGACCAACTAAAGGCAAAGTGGGCTTTGACCGATCACGATTAGCACCTTGCTGAAATCCGTCCCACTGCGCCTCAAAGGCGGCGATGATTTCAGGATCGAAGTGTTCGCCGGTTTCCGAAAGGATCAGCATTCTGGCATCTTCGGCTGACATGGCTTTTTTGTATACGCGTTCGGAGGTCAGCGCGTCAAAGACATCAGCGACGGCGACGATACGTGCCGAAAGCGGGATATCATTTCCGGAGAGTCCATGCGGATACCCTGATCCATTGAATTTCTCATGATGATAGCGAGCGATTTCGGCGGCCAATAGCAGGAAGTCGCATGAACTGGATTGCAGGGCCGAATCCTCAAGCGCCTCAGCGCCGATGCGGGAATGTTCCTTCATAACCTCGAACTCGTCGCGTGTGAGTCTGCAGGGCTTTAATAATACCGTGTCAGGAATTCCAACTTTTCCGATGTCATGCAAGACGCTGGAGCGGCAAATTTGATCGCAATGATATTCGGTCAGTTCATTCTGATAAGGGCCGTTTTTAGATAGCCATTGGGTTAGAAGTCGCGTGTATCCTTCGATTCGTTCGAGGTGTTCGCCCGTTTCAGGGTCACGCGATTCTGCCAATCGAGCAAGAGTGAAGAAGACCAGTTCGCGCGTTTCGAAAATTTCATTGGTCCGTTCAATTACACGCGTTTCCAATGTCTGGGTGTGTTGATTGACGATCTTTGAAAGGTTCCAACGCGCTGTTTGAGCCGCAGCGACCTGCCGAAGTTCCAACGGGTCAAATGGTTTTTTCAAGATCAATAGTTTATCAGTACGATCCAATTGGCTGGAAATTTCTTCCCAAGAGTGATCCGAATAAGCTGTACAAAGAACGATCGGAAGATCTGGATCAATCTCCCAGATACGTTTAGATGTTTCGACACCATCAATTCCCGGAGGCATCCGCACGTCAATAAGCGCGCAAGCATATTGTTCACCTTCGGCGACGCTTTTTTTGACCAGCTCAATTCCGCGTTCGCCTTGAAGGGCCGAATCAATCTGATAGCTGGGGCCGCCGTGAATTTTTTGGGTTCTCTCCTGAGTTTCACCGAACAGGAACTCGGTTGCTTCGGTTAGTTTAGAGTCCACTGAAGATTCGCAGAGGACTTTGCGATAGTCGTCGTGAATCGCTTCGTTGTCATCAATCGTTATTATTCGAAATCGTTGCTGAGCCATAGTGAAATTGAAATGAAAAGATAATTTTGGGTACCGAATTTTAGATAAGGAAGTAGTACCGATTTTCCGTCGTTACATGAAATTTAGTACGCAACTTAGCGACGGAGAGGCTTGAGGAGCCAAGGAATCAGAATTCGAAATTGACGCTACCGTTTTATACAGGTGGTTAGCGTTGTGAGTGTTAATCTGATTGGAGCCTTCTGTGAGGTGTGGCGAGTTGTGGCGGTTATATGGGTCGAGCTGTATTCGGGGATTGCCGATGTCAGCAATGCAGATTTGACAATACGAGTTAATATTGGGTTACTCCGCTGCCATGCCATCGAATTTCAAATTTGTTTTTGTTTCATGAATCTGTAGGACAGCGCCATTGATCTGGCGCCTTGCCGCTCGCAGTTTCGTTACCTTGTTAAAAACCAGTGTTTTGATTCAATTGTGGCGCTGTTTGATTGGGGCGGCAGTTTTTTTAAAATTAGGGATGAAATGAAGATACTTGTCAGTAACGATGATGGTTGGGACGCACCGGGGATAAATCTCTTGGAGTCCGTTCTAGAAGAGGTGGCGGAAGTATGGACGGTCGCCCCCCAATCGCCACAGTCTGGCATCAGCCACCAGATGACTTTCGAGCGACCGATGCAACTGACGCAGTATGCCGATCGGAGATATCATTTAGACGGCACGCCTGCAGATTGCGCGCGTGTAGGGCTGACTCAGTTAGGCGAAGACTTCGACTGGGTGTTTTCGGGGGTCAACAACGGGGGAAATTTAGGTGTCGATTTCTACATTTCCGGCACCGTTGCAGCGGCGCGTGAAGCGACGTTTTTCGGAAAAAAAGCGGTTGCGATTTCTCAGCACCGCTTAAATTACCCAGCAGATTTTGACTGGGACTCAGTGCGTCCGCTGCTCAGCCGCGTGGTAGAAGATTTGCTCAATCGCGTAGGCTTCATCTCTGGCGATTTAGTCAACGTGAATCTCCCCGACTGCACAGATCGAGATATCCAATCGGTCCAAATCGTAGACTGCGATTTGGATCTTAGTCCGTTACCGTATGACTATGGTCTCGCAGCTGAAAAAATTATCGATAAGACCGGTCAATTTTCAGAGCAAAGGTCGTTGCTGTATCAAGGCAGCTATAACGATCGCCATCGCGTGCCAGACAAGGATGTGGCAGTTTGCATGGGTGGCGATATATCGGTGGTGAAGAATCCTTAGGAGCAGCCAGCGTTTTCACAGCGACCGTTTAAGTTTGACGACGTCGCTGAGCCGAAACGCCGATAGCTAAGAATACCAGGACCGCTAAAGACGATGGTTCAGGGATCTGCGAGATCGAAATCGAAGTACTTCGGAATGCGAGTCCATAGTCGGTGGAAAAGTTGAAGGTGTTGAAAGGGTTGAAAGGGTTGTTCTGGGAAAGATTGCTGACGATTATCTGGTAGGTGCCTGCACTCAATTCCGGTGCAAAAATATGTTCGACATTATCGAGTTCGCTGTTACTGAAGTCGATCAAATTGCCAGAAGCGTCCCGAAGTTCGAGTGACAGATCGACCAAAGGATTGTAAGTCGCCTGGAAGGCATTGGATCCAGGAAGTCCATCGACAACCTCTCGATTCCAAGCAAGAGCGATCGACAGATCTTCCAACGTTTCATTACTGTCTACGATAAACTCGTAAAAACGTTTGTCATTGGCGAGAATCACTTCCTTGTAGTCCCAACCGTTGCGGCCGATTGATGTCGCGGTTGCCGAACTAGTACCACCAGACACCTCGCCGCCGGTCTGGATCAAATGATTATTGAGTACGTTCAGCTCTCCGGCGCCATACACAAGATCCAGTGGTTGGTCTGTGGTGCGAGTCCACGGTCCTGAAAGGTCGTCTTTGGTGGCACCAGCAAGGATCGTGGCCTTAATAACTTCTTGCTTTACCGCGTCGGTTCCGGCACCCGTTTGATGGAGAATCGCCGCCCCGCCGCTGACAACCGCAGTGGCGTTACTCGGTGACGTCCCCTGATCGGCGACCACATGAATTACAAGTCTGTCCTCACCGTTGAGTGTCGTGCGGCCTGCGGTATGTTGGCCATCGCTCAGTCCAACATTAATCGTGTTATAGGCTTGGACTAAACCGGCAGGTAGTGGGTCATTCACCCCAAGACCAGTACCCACGACGGTTGTCGTATTGCCTTCGTTAATCGAGTAATCCAAGCGTCGCAGTCTGTCCTCAGCGCTGGCGATCTTGGCAGCTTCAGGCACATTAGGATCTGTTGACAGATTAAAAACGTAGCTGTGATTAGAAACCGCTTGGGATTGAATCTCTGGAGTTTGGTTTCCAGAGCCGAGTCGATCATTGAGAAACTCATTGGCCCCCAAAATGTCGATTGGCGGGTTGCCTGTAGAACCAAGTGCGGGTGCTATGCCGAAGCGATTTACAGCTGATTCGCTTGTACGCGACCCATAAAAAATTCTACCTACATCCCGCGCGTGGTTTAGAACACCAGTACTCTGAGTATTTCCGATGTCATTGAAATTGTTGGTAGTTAGAAATGAATCGTTCGGATCGGGGCTATAGTTTCCGTTGAGTGCTGCCTCGACCTGTAGCACTCTAACGCCGGTGCCATCAACATTGGCGGCACCAGCAAAGTTTCGCAGTTCGATCAAGTCGACACCAGATGAGGCACCCGACTGCTGAGCTTGGGCATGACTTGAAAGAAACGAAAAACCCAATAAGGCTGCACTCAAGAAAGCAAATGCGGAAAGAGAGTGAACTATGTATTTCATGTTGGCTGGTCCAGGTGAGAAGTAACGGAATAGATTCATCTGATATCTTGGAGGTGGAAGAGGGAGCCTCCTGTGATAAGCATATCGGAATGTCAAAGAGGATGGATTTTGGGAATTATCCTCTAATTCTCAAAGAATATACATTGATTGTGCTTGAGTCAAATTATAGCACCTTAAAACGGGTCGTTCTGTACGATGCTTCTCTTTTCACGCTTGGAATTTAGTTTTGGCCGAGTTTACGGCCGGACAATTACGTGATTTAAACCTCGATATTGTGAGCGTTGTCTCAATTGATGCTCTTGCATATTTTTCGAAGAAACTGCGGTCGAATATTATTATTGGAAATGCAACCAAATAGTTTGTCACAGTTCAATATTAGGAACATCCGCATTGGCAATAGGGACTTGTTGATTAAGTCGGCTTTCGATTTAAATGTGAGCCATTAATGTGAGCCGTTTGGGCGATAGCCCCGGTTTTGCGATGACCAAACCGAGGCTAGCGCATAAACGGCTCACTTAATCTACAAGACCATAGCCACGGTTTTGATGTGAATGGCCGTAGCAAACGCTATCGCGTCTGAAGTCCTTAACTCGAACATTCAACAGGAACAAGCCGCAGGGCATTTAGAAATTTGAGAGCTGATAGCTCAGTTTTTCCTCTTCAGAAAGTTTGACACCTCAGTCGCGATGCGTTGAGCTGCATGACCGTCACCGTAGGGATTTTTTGCTTGGGCCATTTCTTCATAGGCCGAAGGGTCGGTGATGAGCTTCTCAACGCTCGAAATGATACTGGCAGAATTTGCTCCAACCAATTTTACGGTTCCTGCAGAGACGCCTTCTGGTCGTTCGGTGGTATCACGCATGACAAGCACAGGTTTCCCTAAAGAGGGCGCCTCCTCCTGCACTCCGCCGGAATCTGTGAGGACGATGTTACTGTGATTCATCAGCATTACAAATTCGGAATACGGCTGAGGCGATATCAATTTAATATTGTCGTAGGATCCCAGCGAATCATAGACAGGTTTTTGAACCTTTGGATTTAAGTGTACCGGGTAAATAAACAGATATTCGGGATGGTTCTGCGCCAGTGTAGAAAGTGCTTTGCAAATGTCGTCAAAACCTCCGCCAAAATTTTCACGACGATGACCGGTGATTAACACGTATTTGCGTTGCGTAAAATCTTCACCGATGACATCGATTAAATTTGACCTCAAGACCGATTCATTTTCGGGTTGTTGCTGTCTGTCAATTTCTAAATGCAGCGCATCGATCACCGTGTTGCCCGTTACGTGGATCGAGTCTTTGTTGACCCATTCCCTAAGCAGATTGTCGCGGCTGGTTTCGGTTGGAGGAAAGTGTAGGCTGACCAAGGGACAAGCCAGTTTACGATTGGCTTCTTCGGGGAAAGGTGATCTCATATTTCCTGTTCGCAAGCCAGCTTCGACGTGCCCGACGGGTATGCCCCGATAGAAACAACAAAGGGCCGCAGTGAAAACGGTGGTGGTGTCGCCTTGAACAAGTGCCATATCGGGATTGGTCTTGTCCAGTAGATCCTCAATCCGTGTGATGAGTCTGGCGGTTAAACCGGGGAGCGTTTGGTTGGGACGCATCACTTCAAGATCATGATCGACCTCAATTTCGAACAGATCGACCACTTGTTGCAACATTTCTTTGTGTTGCCCTGTAGAGACCACCATGGCGGAAAGCCCATCGGTAGATTTAATGGCCTTTACAACAGGGGCCATCTTGATTCCCTCGGGACGCGTGCCCATGAAGACTGCAACTTTTTTCATGATATCTCTGTAGGTATGTTTGGAAAGATCGTTGGCTCAGGTATCGAGACCATTGGCTATAACAAATTGTTGTATCAGCGGTTGAGTGCGCCGCAGGTATCAATAAGTATCTTTTCAGCGATTCTGCTTTGGGGTAATTTCAAGAAAGCTGAGTGCCCGACTAGAATCAAGACAATGTCGGCTGCATCGAGTGCATCGGCCAAGGACGTCAGTTCAAACTCTTCGTGTGATTCAAGGTTAGGTTCAACAATCTTGAGTTCACCCACCTTCCGCTGTTTCAGTTCTCTTACGATTTCAACGGCTGGCGACTCCCTTAAGTCATCAATGTCTGGTTTGTAAGCCAACCCAAGACAGGCGATGGTTGGATTTTTGTAGCGATCCGCTTTCGCGACAACCCGGTCGACGACCCAGTTTGGTTTCGCTTCGTTTACTTCGCGCGCCGTCCGAATCAGACGCGTCACATCTGGGGCGCAGTCGACTAAGAACCAAGGGTCAACAGCGATGCAATGCCCACCCACGCCGGGGCCGGGGCTGAGTATGTTGACACGCGGATGATGGTTGGCCAATTGAATCAACTCCCACACATCAAGATTCATCTTTTCGCTGAACAGAGACAATTCATTGGCGAAGGCAATGTTCGTGTCGCGAAATGCGTTCTCTACGAGTTTGGCCGTTTCCGCGGTTCGGCAATGTGTCTTTAAAAGTTTGCCAGTGACGAAACTGCCATAGAACTCCGCTGCATTTTCTGTGGAAGCATCGTCGATCCCTCCAATGATACGATCGTTTTCGACGACTTCACGAAGAATTTTTCCTGGCAATACGCGTTCGGGAGCGTGGGCAAAATGTATCTCACCTTTGGCAAAATCGCTTCCTTCAAGAACGATCGCCTCGATCATTTCAGTCGTGCCCGGCGGCGACGTTGACTCGAGCACGATCAGATTTCCCGTTTTCAAATAGGGAAGGATCGATTTGGTTGCAGAGCGGACGTATTGCAAGTCTGGCTTGTTCTCTGATGTCAGCGGCGTCGGTACGCAGATCATAAAAATATCAGCAGCGGCCGGTTCGGTGTGAGCTTTCAGGTTTCCTGTTGTCACAACGGCTCTGACGAGAATGTCGAGATCTGGTTCGACGATGTGAGCCTTGCCCGAGTTGATCGTTTCAACAGCTTTGGGATTAATTTCGACGCCGTGAATCTGATACCCGCGCGAACCGAGTACTGCAGCGGTAGGAAGGCCAATGTATCCCAGCCCGATCACACAGATTTTTTTGTTGCTGTCAACCTTCATGCATCTACTCAATAAATATTCGAAATGTAGTCGTCTGGAAGACCTGAGTGAGGTCTTGGAATGTTGGCTGCCGTTAATTCAGTGCCTGTCTTAAAACCAAGTTTTGGGCAGCAATGCCCCACCTAAGGAATAGGTTTGGGTTTGGGTTTGGGGATTGTGCTGGGGCGTACTTACCACCCTGTCACCCCATTAGTTTACTTCGTTTGCCGAATCTTAACATGCGTTTGGTGCGTTAACTTTCGGTCTTGGCCAGGGATTTGGCAAGCTTGAGGAATTCGGCTGACTGGACGTCGCGGTTGAAATGCTCGGACACATAGCACCGGCCACGGCGCCCCATCTCTTGGGCTTGGTCGAAATTTTCTTTCATCCACCGCACAGAATCCGCCAGTTGTTGGTCGTCACCGGGAGTAATGAAACGCCCGCAATCGCTTTTTTCGACCACAGCGCGAATCACGCCATCGATACCCATGATGATGGGTTTTCCGGCGGCCATGTAGTCAAAAATTTTATTTGGGTAGACCGTTTTGAACATCGGAATATTCAGGAGGGTGGCCACACAAATATCAGACGCGGCCAAAACTTCGGACATTTCGGATTTGGGACGCGTGCCCGGCATCACGATGTTCGTTAGCCCTTTGCCTTCGATTAGCTGTTTAACCTTGCCCTCGGCTTTGCCGCCGCCGAGTATGAGAAATCGAATTTCGGGATCATCGGCTAAGCGTTCCGCAGCCCGCACAATCGTTAGGAAGTCATTGGCTTGACCGATCGCACCTGCATAGGTCACAACAAACTTGTCTTCCAATCCCAGCTCTTGGCGGATGCGGCCGCCATCGGCATCAACGTCAAACATAGCCGGATCAACACCGTTGGGAATCAGTGAGACCTTTCTGGAGTCGATTCCACGATCATGCATGTAATCGACGTAGGCGGGAGAATTTACGAGTATATGATCGGCTCGCCAGTAGATAAAGCTTTCAACCCACCGTGCGAGTATAATCAGAACTTTTGATTTTAAGACGCCCATGTCGATTGCGAAGTCTGGCCACAGGTCGCGTACCTCTAACAGAAACGGCTTGCGTCTAAACAGCGCGACCAACGCTGCCGAAGTCGCTTGGAATAGTGACGGCGATGTGCCCATCACCAAATCAATTTTGGGTTCTCGAATTCCGGCCCAAAATGAATTCAGCATGTACACCACATAAGCAACGCATCGCCAGAGATAGCCTTTATGAATAAAATGGGGAATGCGGACACGCACAACATCGACACCCGACAGCGTGGTCCGGCGTTGATCATCTCGTTTAGCATCCATATAGTTGACGTTGCTTGCTACGACGACAAACTCGTTGCCGTGTTTGACAAATGCTTTGCCGAATTCAAAATGCCGCGTTCCGCCTGCTCCGCTCTCGGGTTGGAAAGCCTGATGAATTAAAAGTACTTTCATGTATTTAAACGCAGCCCATTTCTTGAACAAATTTGGCAACCGAGGAGTCAGAATCGTTTTTGCTGCCGTTGCAATCTAATAAGCCAAGATCAAAGGCAGCCGGATCTTTATGGGCAATCTGTTCTAAGGATTCCAGATTGGGACCAAATAGACTTACGAACTGAGTCGTCGTTGCGGTGGTTTCCAATGCAAACGAATTCGCTGTAGCGAGTTGTAAGTACTTGGGTGCAAAAAATCCTCGACCTGTGCTGCTATCCGCGGTCACCATTGATGATTCGGCGATATCCGAACAGGCGAAGATCATATTGTATTTTCGACCGTTGCTAAATCGGAGTGAAATTTCTCCGTTGCGACGGGAGTTCTGAATTTCTCCTCCCAGCAGCCAGTGCAGCCGATAGTCGTGCAGATTTTTGCCTTCCATTCTATCCAAAACGAGCCAGCTATCTTCGACGTTTTTCACCAACAATCGCCAGTGAACCACCGAATCAGCAGTCTCAAAGCTCATTGTCCGTTTGAACAACATGAACGATTCACTCTGTTGGACGAGCTGTGCTTGGGGCCAAGGTACAAATAAGAAATTAGAAACTCGTCTGGCCGGTTCTTTTCCATCAACGGTCAATGAGTTGTGATAATCGCCGCGTGAGAAAGGTATGTTTTTCCAAATACCATCGCCATTATAAGAATAGGTCCCCGCATCAATCGCGACATTGTTTCCCGCAGACCAAAGGTCAACGTGCATCATGTCCAACTGGCACGGTCGATGAACGAAGCCTCCGGCGCGAACGAAGGCGAAGCTTTCCGCGCTGCGGAGTGTATGGCAGCCAGCGGTCAGCGCGTTAAATGAATGAGATTGTTTCGGCTCGCTTTCGGATTCAGGAAGTGCGCTCAGGCCAAACCAAAATAGGTCTTCATCCCAAGGCCCTCGTCCGGCGACTTTGCAACGGTCTAGAATAGCGCAAGAAAGCCATACGACAGGGCGGAAATCTTGATAGTCGCAATCGCTGAGAGGGAATAATAGTGCTCCGTCGTCATTTCCATACCGAGGGACTCGACCAGAATTCAGGTCCATCAATTCCAGTATAAACTGAGTCGCAAGTTTGAATCGGGAAGTAATCGTGCTGGGGACCTCAACGTTGTTGACGTTTGCAAGTTCAACGTGCCAAGCCAAAAGATGAAGGAGTAGGCGGTGATAATTTGCTGAGTGTTGGCAAAAACCGCCATCGTCATAGATTAACTCTTGGCATAATCGCTGGAGCACACTGATGCCGCGCGATTGCCATCGTGAAGCCGATTTTAAATTCGGAAACAGAGTGCCGATTGTGCAAAGTGCGACCGCCTCTGATATTCCATGATTGTTTTTCTGGCTGATTGCGTAAGAAATATGCCGCTCAATTCGCATCCCCGTCGCCGCGAGGAAGTTCATCAGTTTGCGGGGCAATTCACCAGTGAACGATGGATGATGCCGGAAAGTGAAATAGCCAAACACGACCGCCAGCATCCGCAGTCCTGACTCTTGGCCACACTTCCAATTCACGCCATTGTAGGGCGTGTTATTTTCATACCAATGCTCAAACAGTTCCCAAAAACGTTCTCCACAACGTGGGTCGCCGGTTCGCGCGTAGGACCTGGCGAGATCGAAAACGAAGGTGAAACGGTTGAGCTCCCAAATCGCTTTGATATCGCCGCCGATACCAAACTCATTGATCTTGCTGAAGTGAATGTCTTGGGGCGTGGCAGCGTCAGTGATCGGATTGCGGAACCAATTAGGTAGTTTCTGATAAGCTTGATAAGGCCCAGAAAAGAACGGAAACTTGCCATCTAAGTTTTGCGTAAGCAAGTTCATCGCGGAGTTCTCTGCGCTCGCTTCGGGCAACTGAATCCAGTTCGCTGGCAGTGTCTTACCGTCAAAGAAGAAGCGGGCTCCCCGCGCATCAATTGCCTCGTTGAGTTCGGTCCCGCTGCTCCAATTCGTAGGGTCGCCATACTGTTTTCCAATCTCTTCCCAGTCGGAAGATGGAATGCGTTTTTCCCAATATCCGAATCTTTCACTGAGCGATTTCCAGCAGCGAAACGCAACCCAACCAGGGCCAAGACATCTAACCAGAGAGATTACACTTTTGATTTGCATTGAATGGGCAGTTACGACGAAACGACTGTGATCGCGATTTGAATTGCGTGGAGAATTTAAAGTCCTCGCAGTCTCATGATTTCGCCATCGGCCGGTGGGCTGGGGAGGTCAGGGAACAACGTCTCGTACATTTTTGATTGGCTGAACAGGACAACCCAAGCGGTGCAGAAAAGCACTTTTAAGTCCAACCAAAACGAACGATGTTTGTTGTACCAGAGCTCAAGTTCGCCTTTGTGCGGGGCGATGTCCTCTGTGTAGAGTTCAAGTGGTTCTTTGTTGGATTTCTCAACAAGTTCTTCTTCGTCACGGAAAAAGATTGAACCGATACCTGTCAGCCCAGGTTTGGCTTCGATGATTTGTTGCTGCACATGTTGAGGATAATATGAGAAACTTTTCTCGACCAGCGGACGCCAGCCAACAAGGCTCATATCACCCTTGAAAACGTTAAACAACTGAGGCAGTTCGTTAAGTTTTGTCTTGCGGAGAAAACGTCCGACAGGCAAGACACGCGGGTCATTGCGAACGGTGATATCTTTATTGCCAATGTTCAAGCTGTTGGCAACCATCGTGGCGAGCTTATAGACCTTAAATCGTTTGCCGCCTAACCCGACCCGCGGCTGAAGGTAAAACACCTTCCCCTCGCCCGTGAACCGAAGCAGGATCAAAACAAACATCCCCGGTATTAGCAGAAGCAGCAAAAGAATGCCGGAAACAAATATATCTAAAAGCCTTTTCATGCATTACATCTTTTGGTCAAGGTTTTTATTTTTTTCTTCGTGTTCAAAGTTTGGAACTAACGTTGTGAACAAGTCGACTAGGTCACTCTTGCTCCAGCCTTTAGCTGGTAGTCGATTGAGAATCTGGTCTTCAAAATCGACCAAGGCCGCATTGTCGACGGGTAAGTTATTTTTGACGATTCCCATTTCTGAGAAACGTTCCCAATCGACTTCTTCGGTCTCCGTGAAGAACTCTTCGAACGGCTTTTCGCCTGTTGTGTCACTTTGGAAAAAACTGCAAGGCCATTTGCCTTGGGCTGCTAATTCCTCTACGCGTGACCTGGCCTCTTGTTCGCTGTCGCAAACATGCCCTTGAAGCCCCAGCGATTCAAGATAGCGCAGTGCGATCTTGTCAAAGGTTTCTAAATGCAAGTCGGCGGTCAGCTTCGGGAAGAAGATATCTTTGTCTTGCCCAAAGAACGTGGAAAATAGGCAGAGGATCGCGCCTTCGGTTTCGGTTACGAAATATCGTTTGACGTCACTTGGAGCAGAAATGGGTTGGCGTTTGGCAATGCGATTTCGGAAACTGTGCAAGAGACTCCCATCCGAAAAAGCCACGTTCGCGAAACGAGCACTTGAGACATCGACTTGGCCGTACTTAAGCAAAAACATTTCCATGATCCGCTTGGAAGCACCCATCATGTTGACTGGATTGGTCGCTTTGTCGGTTGAGACGCAAAAGTATTTCTTTGCTCCACAGCGGTTGGCAAATTCCAAGCTGTTTTTGGTTAAAAAGATGTTCGTCTTAATCAATCGCATGAGCGTGAATGGATCTTTTTCGCTGCGAACATGCTTGAGGGCTGAGAAATTTAAAACGTAATCAAACGTTGGATAGGCGGTGCATAGTGCTTCGAACTCAGGCGAAAGCGCGTCCAGAGCGTACGTTTCAAATTTCCCTGAAATGTATCCCACGCTGCTTCGTAAATGACGAACCAGTTCTGCTAAGTTATTTTCTGAGATGTCGACCGCAATCAGACGCTTTGGATTGCGCGCAAATATCTCACGCGTGACGGCGCTTCCAATGGTTCCCGCAGCTCCAATGACCAAGAAGCTGGAATCGCCGATGGTGCCGGAGATTTCCTCCTCATGGTCGGCGAGATCGCCCATGAAAATTGGTTTTTCTCGACCGATGATTTTCAGAATGTCGTTCATAAACTGTCTGTGTGTGAGTGGTGTAAATGGAGGGTGGAATTGCGTTGCGGCAACGATCGCTAACGTGGCTTCGCTGGAATTCCGGTAACGATCAAATCGTCTGGAACATCTCTGATAACTGTTGCGCCACTTCCGACCACGACTCGATTTCCAATTTTGATCGATTGAATTATGCAAGCTCCAGTTCCAACGTGGCAGAGGTCTCCTGTCGCAACAGAGCCGCTGATCGTTACGCCCGGCGCAATATGGCAATGTTCGCCAATCGAGCAATCGTGATCTATTGAAGCGCGCGTGTTGACGATCGAATTGGCACCAACATTAGCCGAAGTTTGAACGACTGCTCCGGCCATTATCTGAGTCCCCAGACCAAGGTTGGCAGTGGGCGAAACAAAGGCGGTTGGGTGAACAATCGTTGAAAATTCAAATCCTTTTTCGGTCCACTCAGAGTAAATCTTTTTACGTAACGCTGGTACGCCAATTGAACCAAGCCCGTTGGCCAGATAGACGTCAGTCGGTGATTGATCGTCAATGAGGTCGTCGTGGCCAGCGACCCGTACATCACACACCTTAACGCCGCAGCGTGATTCATTGACATCGGTGCAAAACAGAATTGAATGACCTATCGCATGAAGCGTATCGATCACGACTTTGGCGTGCCCACCGGATCCGATAACGATAAAAGGTCTTGAATGGGCCAAATTTAATCCAGTGACGGCGTGCTCGGGAGATTGATGATTCGATTGCCAAGATCCAGCGTAACACTTAGATCCATCTGAGGGCATCCGGCAAAGATATCCAGCTTGTGTAGGGGTTCCCAGATCGGACGTACAAATACCTTGTGCTGATGCATTAAATTGATAATCTCTCCCGATTTTAACGCAAAATCAGGATTTAACACCAAGGCATTAAGCCAATAATTGCTGCGGCAGTCGGCAGGTTCTTTGAAAATCTGGCAAACCTCATTGGATTCAAACGCCTTAAGATATCGATCGGCAATGCCGCGTTTACAGGAAATCAAAGCTTCGATGTCTTCAAGCTGCGAACATCCCAGCGCCGCGTTGATATTTGGCATGCGATAGTTGTAGGCAACGGTGTCATGAAAATAGCGATAAGGATGCGAAATCTTTGCTGTCGTCGTGATATGTTTGGCGCGATCGGCCAACGATTCATCGTTTGTAAGCAGTGCACCGCCACCACCGGTCGTGATTGTTTTATTTCCGTTGAAACTAATGATTCCGACATCACCAAAGCCACCGGTGTGTTGATTTTTATAATACGATCCAATCGATTCTGCGGCGTCCTCGACGAACTTCAATCCAAACTTTGCACAAACAGTTTGCACGCCTTCGATGTCGAATGGATGCCCAAACGCATGCATGCCGACGATTGCCCGAATTGGCGATCCCGTATTTCGGTTTATACAAACTCCTTCTTTCACGTCAGCAATTTCACTTAAGTAGCCGTCCAGTTTGACGGGATCCACGCCGAGTGTCTTTGGGCAGACGTCGATAAAGTGAGGTGTCGCGTTGCAGTACTTTACTGAGTTCGCGGTTGCAACGAACGTTAGTGAGGGGATTAAGACCTCATCGCCGGGCTGCACGCCAACCATCAACTGTGCGATATGAAGGGCCGCAGTTCCGTTGACAACCGCAACCGCTCTTTTAACACCTGTATATCTTGCGAGGTCTTCCTCAAACCGATCGACAAATTTACCGACCGAAGAAACCCAGCCGGTTCGCACACACTCAACAACATAGGATTCAGCGTTTTTCCCAAACACCGGAATATGAAGGGGAAGCCCTGCCTCAGGTTCGTTCATTACTTGGCGAACCGAGCTGACAATGTTTTCTACGATGGATTCTAACATTTGGCTGCGCCTGTTTGTGCTGCTTTTTCAATTGTTGATTCGGATCGCGCCGTTTACAGGTCAAACGGTGTGCCTTCACGAAGGCTGCGAACGGCAAGAATGGAAGCTAAGGTGGTTGCCCGGATCTCTTCCCAGGCAATGGGCGCCGGACCACCGGAAGTGAGCGATTTCTCCAGCTCAATGATCTCCTGCTGATGGCCCTTGTCCAGCTTCGACTGCGTCTTTTGAATTTTGCCGTTGGAGCTTAACGTTACTTCTTTGAAATCGTCGATCACGCCAACCTTACCGCCGCCGAATACTTCGATACGCTCTTTGGGGAATCCTTTATCACCACCAGCGACATAGCCGATGCTGGAAATGCTTCCATTTTTATGTCTCAATGTGATAAAACACTGATCATCGGTGATCGCGTCAGTATCGTCAGTGGCAACAGATTCCGCGTAAACACGTACCACAATTGAGCCTGCGAGATAGGTCGCCAGATCGATGGCGTGGCAGGCTTCCCCAATGATCCGGCCGCCACCTTCGTCATCGTTTTGCGTCCAGTGATCTGCGGGTATGTCGCCCGCATTGAACCGAATCATGATCGTCAAAGGCTGGGGTGTGTTTGCGAAATGTGATTTAACAGATTTTGCGGCAGGTGAAAACCTGCGGTTGAAACCCACCATTACCATCGGTGCGTTGGCGTCATTAGATTTTTTTTCTAATTGTGCCTCAATCTCAGCCAATTCATCCGTCGTCAAGCAAAGGGGTTTTTCGACAAAGATGTTTTTCCCGTGTTCAATCGCTTTTACCACATGTCTGGCATGTTGGTCGTGACGTGTCAGGGAAAAAACAGTGTTAATCGAACCGTCTTGGAAAATCGCGTCTTCGTCGGTTGCCGAGTTTTCGAATTGACCTAATTTCCCAGCGTGCGTACCGGTGACTCCCTTAGCGGTACAAATCGTGACGGGATGAAACAAATCGCATTTTCCAATGGCAGGCAGCATGACCATTCTGGCAAAGTTTCCTGCTCCAAAGACACCGTAGCGAATTTTTCCCTCTGGCGACGCAGGGGCTTTGAGGCTGATTTTATTGCTGGGTGCGGTGTCGGTAAATTTGGGATAGTTCAGCACGATCCCAAGATAGGGTGCGCTATTAGTTTCGATCAATTCATAAGCGGAGGTCGCTTGTTCAATTTCAAAACGATGCGAGACCAATGGCTCAACATTCAGCCAACCTCCTGCCATCAAATCAATAACGGACTGAATGTTTCGTTGTTGCGTCCAGCGTACGTAGGGGGCCGGATAGTCTATCCCACGGTCTTCGTAATTCGGATCGTAACGGCCTGGACCATAGGAACAGGAAACAACAAATTCGGCTTCCTTAAAGTAGAACGGACGTCGATCAATTTCTAACCCAACAACTCCGACCAAGACGACTCTACCTTTTTGTCTGACCGCCGCGGCGGCCAATTCGATCGGCCCATTTGATTTGGTACTGGCGGTAATCAAAATCGCATCGGCGCCTAAGCCACCGGTCGCGGTCATCACTGCC
>Ga0209828_1002255_pt1 | contig 16148 bp, 10 predicted proteins | sample MaitaG_FD_187429 | JGI IMG/M metagenome (GOLD analysis project Ga0209828, IMG submission 187429) | Marine algal microbial communities from Maine, USA - Maine_Asex2 metaG (SPAdes) (version 2) | ecosystem: Host-associated > Algae > Red algae > Unclassified | place: Maine, USA | collected 2015-01-05 | reverse complement strand
GCCTGGTGAATATGAAGTTGCCATACAAGGCGATTTTCCAAGGATTTATTTTTCAGAACTAGAACAAGAAACAGATCATGAAAAAATTATAGATATCCTTCAATGGGGTGATATCCAATGGTCTTCAATGGATTTTGCATTTTTCAACTGTGACTCTCTTATAATGTCGGCTTTAGATATACCTGACTTATCAGATGTAAATTCTTTACAATCTATGTTTCAATGGTGTATTATATTCAATGGAGATTTAAGTAATTGGAATGTTTCTAATGTTACAGACATGTCAAGTATGTTTAGCGGCGCATCTTCTTTCAATCAGGACTTAAATAATTGGGACGTCTCTAGTGTTAAAGATATGTCGAGTATGTTTTCAGTATCACCCTTTAATGGTGATATAAGTGAATGGGATGTCTCAAATGTTATGAATATGTTCGGAATGTTTACGGATGCCAAAAATTTTGATAGAGATTTAAGCCAATGGGATGTTTCGAACGTAATAAATATGAAATCGATGTTTATTGGCTGTGACAACTTCAAAAGTGACTTAGCAAATTGGAATGTTTCGAATGTTACAGATATGTCAGGAATGTTTGCACTGACAGATAACTTTAATGGAAATATATCTGATTGGGATGTTTCGAATGTTAAAACAATGGGTGGAATGTTTAATAAAGCTATATTATTTAATAGAAGTTTAGAAAGGTGGAATCTTTTCAAAATAGAAATTAGTGAAGATGAATTTACACTTAACTTCATGTTAGAAAATTCAGGCATGTCTCAAAAAACTTACGAAGCTACATTACTTGGTTGGGCTCAAAATCCCAATACTCCAGATAATCTTGATTTAGGTGCACTCAATATTGAGTATTGTGACGAGGAAGGAAGAGATATATTGATCATTGAAAAAGGCTGGACAATCGAAGGAGACATCAAACTAAATACAGGCGACTCTTGCGACGATGGCGATCCCAATACAGATAATGAACAAATCCAAGAAGACTGTTCCTGTGGAACAGCTTGTGCATCTAATTCTAATCAAGTATTAACCATCTGCGAAGGAGAATTCATAAACATAGGAGAATCAAATTTCACACAGTCAGGACAATTTAGCGTGGCCCTTACTTCTGAACAAGGCTGTGACAGCATCATTAATCTTGATTTAACTGTAATACCTCGTAGAAATATATTTATTCTGATTGCTGATCAATTTTTGTGTCCGAATGAAACAGACTTTCATTCTATAGAATTAGATGATTCATTATATAGTTTTAGCTGGGAAAGTGCAACTGCTGAATTTACTGATCCAGATAAAAATATGACTGAGATAATAAATTTAGCTTCTGGACAAAATATAATTCAATATACCTACACAACATTAGATGATTGCTCATTTGTTTATTCAATAGATTTTACCATTTTCGTAGACGATCTCCCGGTGTTACAAGAAGACCTTATAGAAGCCATCTACGGCCAGCCAGTGAGTATATCAGATCCACTAATCAATGATGATTTATCTGCTATCTCAGATGATTATACGATCAAGGTAGATCAAGCAAGCTTACCAGGTGATCTAGAATCGACAGGCCAGAATCAATGGAACTGGATACCAGCACCAGGCTGCTTAGGCGAGTTTAGACTGCCTTATACAGTCTGTAATGAAGCTTGTACTGATCTATGCAGCACATCTGAAATCATCATCAATATCACCCCTGCTGCTGGAGATGCAGCGGCTCTCATACCCACAGGCATATCACCTAATGGTGATGGGGTCAATGATTCATTCGTCATCCCCATCTTAAAGTCCTTTCCACAGAACTACCAAAATAATCAATTGAGAATCATCAATCGATGGGGACAGACCCTTTACAACGCTCAGCCATACACTAATGACTGGGAAGGCACGTATAGGTCTGGGAGTCCTTTAGTACAAGGCACTTATTACTATCACTGGGATCCTGGCAATGGGGAAGAGGTGGTGACTGGAAGGGTTTCTATCCTTCGATAAAGAAGTACTTTATAAAATTTTCATTGAGCTGATCACAAATCGAAAGATACTACACTAATTGGTGTAGTTCTTTGACATATTCTTTATATCTGGATTTAACAAATCACATGAAAGACGTAAAGATGAATGCCTGCCAGGGGTGGTTCCTTCACAGTCCGACGTTATCAAAAGCGACGGTATCCACTTTAACAAAAAGAAGGCGATGGACAATTCTATTAGTTATTGTTTAGTAGCAATTCAAGAATTGGACTTGGTGTAAGACATCGATAAGGGCTTACACACAATCAGAGGTATCGAGCGAATATAGACCGCGAAGACGTACACTACTACTCTGATGTTTAAGTATAGATTTTGTGCCTTAGACTAAATCTGAAATTATTTTTCAACTACAAATTTAAACAAGATGTACAAACACGTCAATCAATCGAAAGGATTGATTCCAACATGGGTATTATGCTTAAAGCTTTTGCCCATTATTTTATTAGTTATTGTCTGGGTAGCTAGTTGATAAATCATTTTTCGCTCGGCACCAGATTAGCCGAGCACTCACCAAAATTTATAAATATGATCAGATTGATGATAATAATCATCTTTTATTGTGGTATCCAATACCCAATAATTTATTCTCAATCACCTTCAGGGTTGCAAGGGATTGAGCAACCAGTTCAGGATCTAATTGAAATGAGTGAAGAAGCTGGAGCTAGAGATGCAGAGTTAGATGGTGTACGCCAAACAATTTTTCAAAAATTAGAACCAGCGATTGAAGCAGCGCGCAAAACAGATGAGTTCATAAAATCCAGAAATGGAAATATGAGCGCAGCTGATAAAGCCAAAGTAGTTCAAATTGTTGAAAAAATTCATGAGGTTTTCTATGAGTTGAGTTTGGACAAAGAAGGTCTTAAAAATGAATTAGAAGAAACCTATGACAGTACAGTGGACTTGCTACGAACTGGAGCTAATAAAGCAAAAGAGTATGACAAGGATGCTGTGAAGGAGCAAAGGAGATATGAGGAAGCGGTAAGAGCTGGAGAGGCTTCAGAAGGAAGACTATCTCTAATGCAGACCAATGTAGAGCTTAAAAAAGTCCTCTCTCAAAGATTTGCAGACTTCTTTCAAGGCATTCAGCAATTTAGCGATATAAGTGAAGGAGCTAAAGATAAAATCAATGAAGCGAGTAATGTTACCAAGTCAATGTTAGCATTGCTTCACATAGATGCAGAATCAGACAGGCTACTGAATAACCTAGAAGGCATCATGAATATCGAACAGAAAACTCATGAAATAAATGAGGTACTACAAAACCTTGGAGAATCTTTAATGGATTTGCAGCGACAAGCTGACCAAGTGGCTTTATAGAATTTACTAACGGCATAGCTCGACAGTCTGAGCTATGCTGTTATTGAATTAGCAATTTTAACCAAAAAAATTATATGTAAATGAAATTAAAAATCATGATATTGCTATGTTTCATTTTGATGATTCAAGCCAATAGTATATCACAACAAACAAACTATGTGATAAATTATCGAGCGGTCAATTTTAGATCAGGCCCTGGACTTTACCAACATAAAATTGGCCTACTTACTCCAAAAGATACAGTTTGTTTACTTGAAAAGACAAAGGTAGGCTTCAGATATTCCGATGGCGTGTACTACCATTGGATTAAAGTAAAACAATTATCATCACAGACGATTGGATATGTCTATGGAAAGTATTTGACTAAAATCAGTGCGGAATTTGAAGACAGTCAAATTGAAAACTTCGTAGTTAATAATATCCCTACATATTTAAGCATACTGTATGAGCAAGATGAATTTGATGATATTGATAATAGAGACGAAATAGAGAATCTATCTTCCTATAAACCCAAGACTTATGTTATAAGTATTGGTATATCAAAATATGAAGAATCAGAATCGAGTCCCAAAAATTTGCAATACGCACATCGGGACGCAATCGATTTTGCAAAAATATTCTCACGAGACTCATCAAATTCGAAATCAATCATCTTGACTGATGAAGACGCGACTAGTGAAAATTTGAAAGGTGCTATTACGGCACAATTGAAACACGCTAATCCACTCGACATTTTTATCCTAAACTTTTCAGGACATGGCAATAAAAATAGCCTTTGCATGATTGATCGAAGTATCAACATCTTGACTGAATTATTTCCATTGTTGAAAGAAGAAAATAGAGCTGTTAAGAAGTTGTTGTTTTTAGATAGTTGTCATTCGGGTAAAGAAGTAAATCAGTCAAATGACTTTGATACTGCAGTGCAAGAATTTGCTGATAATATCAGCATCTTCTCTTCCTCTGGATTTGAGGATTACTCCTATGAATCCACCCTTTTTAGAAATGGCGTATTCACTGAATATTTACTTCTTGGATTAAGAGGGAGTGCTGATAAAAATAGAAATTCAATTATAGAATATGGTGAGCTTGTCAGTTATACAACGAGAAGGGTTCATTCATACACATCTAAAAATTATGAGTTTCCACAAGTACCGCAAACATCTGGCAATGATTTATCTAATTTACCATTAGTGCAGTCTACAGGTATTCTCTGATTTAAAAGATTAAGTAATAAAGTATAAGATTAAAAGCAGAAATCTATACAAATAGACTTTACACACTCTGCATTTTATAACCACTAAGGGTCCAAGTATTTAATTGCTTGGGCCCTTTTAATTAAACTTAATTATGAAAAATTCAATAAGTCGAATTAAGAGACTATTTATAAAAATAGGAAGATTTGACGAAGAAGTTATTTCGCGTGTCCCTTCAAATGTTGTAAACAAAATGTCAGTCCTAGGAGGTGCACTACTCATTCCAGTTATTGTGGCAACATTTTCCTTTGGTTTTGCAGGCACGTATATATTTGATGAAGTGTGGCAAGCGATACTCTTTGGATGTGTGGTAGGCTTTCTAGTGTTGTTGGCTGAACAAGCTTTAGCAAATATTGGAGAACCTGGAAAATTCGATTTACCTATGGCAGCAAGAATTATCAGTATAGTTGTTGCTTCATTCCTCTTTGGAGAATTTCTAGTATTAGAATGGTTTGATAGTGAAATTGAAGAAATCTTATATAAAGATCTAAAGATTGAAATTGACTCAATAGATCTTGTTTATGATGCACATTTAGCTGACCAAGATTTGAAACTGTCCTTAGCTCAATCCAGAGTTGACGATAAATGGAAAATATTGCAAGATGAAATAGATGGTAGAGCAGCTTCTGGAATTCGAGGTTTAGGTCCAGTAGGTATTGAAAAGCAAAAGCAGTTCAATATTGAAACTAATGCATTCAAGGTAGCTAAAGAACAAATTGATTTGGAGAAACATGTTATCCAAGTGTCAAGAGAATCAGATATAAAGAACTTAACTGAGGCGACTGGAACAGGATTATTGAGTCGCATTAGAGCTTTACATTCTATTAAAGATCCTGCCGTAATCTGGGTCTCATGGGGACTAAGATTATTCTTGGTGTTTTTTGAATTGACGCCTGTTTTGCTAAAAATGAGTAGGTACTCTAGAAGTGTTTATCATGATATAGCAGCCATGGAAAATAATTTAGCACAAGAAGCTGAGCTTGAAAATTCTTCTTTTAGAATGGAGATATTGAGAATGAGGGCAGATACAATCGCAGTGAAAGAGCGAGAGGAGGAAAAACTGAGGCAATTGAAACTTGTACTGTCAGGACAAAAGGAGCGAAGTTCATTTCTTATAAATGAGATGAAGTCTTCTGTAGAGGATAAATTAAAACTTATATCAGAAATGGAAAATTCCAACATGAGTACATCGGACAAAGATGAAATTCTTAGGAAATTAAATTAGCTCTTCAAAGGCATATCAGACAATATTGATATCCTAATTCGAAACAACAGTGCTGGGCCAAACCCAGCAAATATTTAATCACTTATTAAACAATTTAATTTATGAAGTATTTGGTAATGCTTTTCATTGCCCTGGCTAACCCTATGACAGGGTTAGCTACTGGCACATTAGACACATTGAATAACATTATTTACAATGAGGATTACCCTATCCTTGATGGAATGGAAATGATGTGTAAACTAGACATTTTTATACCAGACAAAGATGATGAACGAAATGTAATTCCAGTATTCCTTATTCATGGTTGCGCATATACAGTATGGTATGATAAGGGATCTATGGAACCTATTTGTCAATATTTGCGACACAAAGGGTACACCGTATTTAACATTGAATACGAAGGACGAGGTTTTCTCCCATTAGGATTAAGGAAAAAGGGATATAAAGCTACGCAGTCTATTGCCGCAGCAATTAAGTATGTCCTTACGATGAGCGATGAGTTTGCAATTAATCCCGATCAAGCAACCTTGATTGGTGTTAGTGCTGGAGGCATATCGTCGCTTTTCTTAGGCTTATACGACGAGTTAAATGATCAGGAATACTCATTATTTAAGGATCTTGAAGATCAGTTTGGTGGTATTTATAGCAACAGTCCATTTATTTCTACTGAGGTAAAACCAGCTGCAGTTGTCAGTATTGGTTCAGCATTGCCTTCTTTAGACATAATTGATTTTACTGATTTAGAGGAGACTAGTTTTTTAATGATCCATGGAGAAGAGGATGAAATGGTAAGCATAGATGAGGACACCCCATTTGGTGCTATAGGGGATTCATTTAATGAAGGGTTGAGAAGATTTCGATCAAACTATTCTAATAGAAATAGGACAGAATTGACAGAAGCTTTGGTTGATCTGTTTGAACCGGATAAGCTTGCTGAAGATTTAATCATACCCGATATTTTTGGATCTAGAGCGATTGTAAATAGAATGGTAAGTATAAATCCTGAAGCTGTGGATTCACTCTTTCTGAATAATGAAGATCATTCTATGTTATTCGGAGAAAGAAGAAATATTCCTAAACGGGCATTTATTAACATTATGGAGAAGATAGATGTATTTATACAAGAGTCTACCTTAAAGTATCGGAAACGATTCACTGCAGGCGATTTCATTTTACATCCAACGACGAGGGTGGTGGCGACATCCATCATTGGATTAGGGTTAGTTATATTATTCATTAAAGCCCTAATACTGTAATTCCAGAATCCCCCAGTTTAATCGAGCACTATTTTTAATTAAATAAATAGAAATATAAAAATGGAAACACAAAAAGAATTTCAACAAGTAGACTTTAAAAATATTTTTGAATCTCAAAATCAAAAAAGAACAAATTTAATCAGAAGAACCAAGTCTGAACTTGCTACTCAATCTTCAACAGTTGATCAAGAAACAGCAGAATTGAACCAGATTGAGCGCAATACAAATGAGGTTGATCGTATTTATCAAGCTCAAATTGATAAGAAGTGGAGTTTCATGGACAAATTCAAAGACAGAGGTATGTTCGAACAGGTAAGTGCTGTGAAGTCTGATTTAATCAAACAATCTGGACATTTCAGAATCGCCTATTACTCAACCGTTTTAGAAGCCCGATTGGAAAGTTTATCAGAAAAAGCAAATGCTGGATTGAAAATGATGAAAGGGCATTACAGAAAAGAAGTCAGTTCTTTTTTGATGCAAAAGATGGAAGAGATGGCTATAGAAGTAAAAGACAGGCAATTCAGATTTGCTTCGATGATGCTAGACAAGTACGATTTTTTGGAAACCTTGACGAAGTCAGCAACACTCTATCAACGATTTGAGGATCAATTAGTCACTGAAGAGCATCGGTATCTTGACTTTCTTGATCGACAGTTGGTCCATTTTGAATCAATCGTCACAGAGCAAATTCGTAAATATCATTAAGATGAAGAAGCGAGTTTGATTAACACATGCTTTTATTTCATTTAATTGGAGGGAGTCTGATTTAGGCTTCTTCCATTTTTTTTGATTTAAACTTATAAAAACAGATGTTATACTGATCACAATCTCTATTTGAACGCACTTATAAGAAAAAATATATACAAAATGAAAGACAGAATATTTATAAAAGTAAGAGATTACTATGAACTGATCCTTATCAAGGATATTATATACATAGAAGCAGCTGGCCCTAATACAATGCTATATACTGTAAACAGAAGATTAACTACTTCATGTAATCTTCAAGTATTACTTACCAAGATTAATAGGGCTGAAATAGTAAGAATTCATAGATCTTACGCAGTAAACTTGAATTGGATAATTGCCTTAAATCTTAGATCTCTACGTATAAAAGGTGCACTTAAAAAGAATGTTCCTTTACCAATTTCAAAGAAATACCAAAAGAGTGTGCAAAGTAAAGTGACAGTTATCTAATTCTTTAAAGAGCGATTTCTATTCATTCATACTGAATATCATACCATTCGAAAATAAATTGAACATAGATTTTTATAATATTATAAATTGAATTTTAATTTCAAACACAATAAATAACATGAAGAATTCAAACATATTTATAGTCGTATTTCTAATTGGCTTCAGTTATATTGGTGGCTATTCACAGGACTTTTGTCCAACTTGTTCTGATCCATCAAACCTTAGTTGGAGCACAGCTCCAATGCATAGAATAGATCTAGCAAATTCTGTTGTAGCTGTTCAACTAGATAATTGCACTCAGGATTGGACTAATCAACCACATGGATCAGCAGTATTAATCAATAATTCAAAAGACCCTGGCATACCATATTTGCTTTCGGCCAGACATAATTTTGACTTAAAGGACTCTAGCTGCAATGACATATGCAACCCATCTAATAATCCAATCATATCTGCTGGTAATATTATCGAAGGATTTTCATTTTGGTTTGGATATAACGATGATGAAGTTAATGTAACTAAAATTACTTCCTCAGCTGAAATTTTGTACGAAAGCGAGCAATATGATATCATTTTATTAAAACTAAGCGAACTCCCACCAGACCGATATGCTTACGCTGGTTATAAATACACTAGTACCTCATATGGACAAACATATGATTATTGTGTAGACAGTTCCAACCCAATTTTGGTTAGCTCAGAATTAAATGATGATTATTCGAATGTATATTCATTTCACCATCCGGGTGGATCTTTAAAAAAATATATAGAAAGTAATTCAATAACTAATCAAGCAAGTTGCATAATTAGTACAGCAGGATGTCAAAGTCAAATTTCAAACCCAATTGTTGTCAATTCTTTTGTAGCAGGTATTGTCGAAGTAGGTTCCTCTGGAGCCCCATTGTTTTACAATAACAAAGTCATCGGAATTCAATCAAAAGGCTTAGGTCAACTGGCAGTATATGGTAGTTTTGCATTTGCTTTTGAAGATGGCCTTAGTATGATATTAGGAACTGATACAAACACTATCGGTCTTTCATCAACTCCTCCTATTATTATAGATGAATCTTCGTTGCCCAATACTGCTCAAATCGGCACGAATATTCAAATTGAATTCTATGTAACAGATATTTCTGCAGTTGATGTATATCTTTCATCAAGTAATTGCAATTCTGATCAATTATTGGAACAAAATTTAAGCGTAACTCCTTATTCATTAAATATAGAATCACTATTTATTAATGGGTATTTAAATGACGGTACATATAATCTTAAAATCGTAAGGTCTGGGAATCCTTCACAGTCAGATTGCACAGTAAAAACAATTGAAGTGATTGGTAATAATACTCCTACTGGAGATGTGTGTGAGGTGAATACAACCTCAAATCAAAATGCTCAACTAGTAGGACGAATACTAAAATCGGTAAGTAATCAAGACTTGAATATTTCTCTTTTACAAGAATGTGACCAAAATAACTATGATGTAGTTGTAGATATCAATTCAAATCAGAACTACAATTTATCTTTAGATGTATATTCAGATGGTAATTATTTAGGTAATCAAACATACAGTCAGAATTCGAACTTTCCATTAACTGTAATTAGTAATGTTTCATTTGAAGAGGATATAGTCTTGGATATATCTGGCAATTCTGATAACCAATGTTCAATCAATGAGACTGCGACTATTTATGGTAGCTCTTGCCCAGTAAGCAACACCACCTGCGAAATCCCAACTAACCTTGGGACAATTCAAAGCGGAAACCAAGTAACCATGTCCTGGACACAAGTCTCCTTATCAACTTCATACGATATCCAATATAGCAGTGATGGTATCAATCATAATAATGGCGGCTCAAATGGATACACATTAACCAGTATTTCAGCGAACTTCTCCAGTTGCAACACTCATTATTTTAGAGTAAGATCAAACTGCACCAATGGATCTAGTTCATTGTCTCCGTGGCATTCATTCTATATCTCAAATGGATCAAATGGAGGCTGTTCCACTCCTTCGCTAGCAATTACTGAAAATGGCAACTATGTTCAAACAAACTGGAATAATGTAAGTGGAGAAACAGGCTATGAACTTCAGCATAGAGTTGATGGAGGTAGTTGGTCTGGTGTTACGATGACTGCCAATAGTAACAGTAATTTATACCCTTCAGACGACTGTCTGCTTTATGAGGCACGAATAAGATCGATTTGCAACTGCGTTACAAGCGGCTGGTCAACTATTGCATCTGTAACTACATCTGGTTGCTTTTCCAACCCAACATGTATTGATGGTGTTCAAAATGGTAATGAAACAGGAGTGGACTGTGGTGGATCATGTCCTAATTGTCCATCAGCTAGCTGCAATTCACTGCAGATTACTTGGCCTGATCCAAACGGCTGCAACCAGCAAATAGCACTTGTAACTTCAGTAAAATATATAAGATGGTCTCCTCTGAATTGTGGTAGCGGGCTAGTAAATATTCAGTATTCAATCAATGGAGGTTCGTCTTGGATACCCCAGGCTGTTAATGAATCAGATGATGGTATTTATACTTTTAATGTTACTCAAAACCATGTATCAAATCAGTTCCGCGTGAGAGTGCAGTGCACTGATGGTTCATATTGTGGAGAGACTTGTAATTATAAAATATTTGGTGATTCTGTTTTTGGATGTTCTGATCAGGCCGGACATAACTATAATCCAGCAGTGACTCATGATAATGGCACATGTGAGACTTGTAATGATGGTGTTTTAAACGGTGATGAAGGTGGTATAGATTGTGGCGGATCAAATCCTGCTTGTACACCTTGTAATCCAGGAAATAGTATTCAATTTGATAACAACACTTGTAACGGGATATATGCTTGGGATGAAGATATTATTATTACATGGGATCCAGGAAGTAATGCATGTGGAAACGTTTTCTTTTATGCCTCAGATGACGGTGGACAAAACTGGCAAATATTTTTTAACCAAGCAACTGGTATTACTAATGATGGAGAAGTCGATTTTCAAGGTATTTCAAGTTACATGCAAGGTGATTTGCTTTTTAAACTCGTCTGTGTGAATAATCCATCTAACTATACTATCACTTCTTGTACAACCACAGTTACTACTTGTGGAGGTACTCCACCTAATAACAACACTCCATGCGGAGCAACGAATCTATCAGTCGGAAATAATAACAATTGTAATTATCATAATTTCAGTAATTGTAACTCAAGTTTATCCTATATAGGTGATCAAGGTTGTGGTGGTACCTTAACGTATGATAATTGGTTCAAATTCACAGTCCCAAGTTCTGGAAAAGTAAGCATAGAAACATTTAGTAATACTGTATCGTGGAATCAATATGGATTATATAGCGGTCCTTGCTCCAATTTAGTACTATATTCTTGTGCGGATTCAAACAACTCGACATCTTCACAAGGCTTTTTCGAAAATCTACCAGTGGGATCAACAATGTATATTCAGTTTTACACAATTGACAATTTGCCTGATAATGCAGAACTATGTGTCTACGAACCCCAAGTTTGTAGTGGAGAAAGTATTCTATTTCCTACAGATGTGACTATCGATTGTGCAACTATATCTAACAACCTTACTTTTACAGGAGATGTATTAGGGGAGTCAACATTATGCCCTTCATGTAATGAAGCCAGTTATACGGATACAGATAACTACACATACTGCGGAGGTGGTACGATCAATCGTATATGGACTTATGTCGATGAATGTGGAATTAGCAATACGTATAATCAAGTCATTTCCATAGAGCCTGACTTTAGCTTGATTGATTATGATGTTCCAATAGATATTGTGATTGGATGCGATGAGAATCATCATGACCTTACCTTGACAGGTGCCCCAACTAATTGGGTTGGAGCTTGTGGACCTAGCACAATATCATATAACGATAATCTTGACAACCTTAACTACTGCTCTAATACAGGACATATTATAAGATTCTGGAAACTTCAAGATGATGAATGTGGAATAGGAGTTACGAAAATTCAAAATATTTATTTGACAGATAATGGTTGCCTAAGTACGAGATGTGAAGGAGAAACTTGTTCTACAGCCCAAGAAATTAGCTATAATGGAACGTATTTTTGTGATGGTGCCTCTTTTGGAGATTCTGCAAATGCAGGTGATGCTACACATGCTGACTGGTATGTTTTCACCCCAGAAGAGGATGGATTCATATCAATAAATTCCTGTTATAATAATGTAGACTCCAGACTTTTCGTCCATGAAGGAAGCTGTAACAATGTCATTGATAATAATGATGATGCTTGTCCTATTTCTGTTGGTGGGCAAGGATGGGCATCAAGAATAGACAATATTCCGGTTGTATGTGGGCAGACTTATTATTTTGAGTGGGATAGTAGATGGGCAGAAGAAGAGTTCTTTTTTGATTTTGAATTCCTCGATAATGCTGAAATTATAACTGAGTATCCAGATGCTGAAGAGAGTTTTGAGAATAGTGATTTGGGGAATTGGATTCAATCATGCAATGATGATTTTGATTGGACGATACATTCTGGAACAACCCCTTCAAACAACACCGGGCCATCGAATGCTAAAGATGGTAATTTATATATATATACAGAGGCTTCTGGAAATTCCAATAAGAAGGCAATTATACTTTCTCCAACATTTGACTTGGCTGGGTTGGCAAATCCTGCATTCTTCTATTATTATCATATGGAAGGGGATGACATTGGCACACTTAAGATTGAAATATCAATAGAGGGGTCTGACCAATGGTTTTTGATAGGTCAGCATAATCATACTCAAACGAATGGCTGGTACTCCTCAAGCAACCAATTAGGAATCAATTATTTAGATAAAAAGATTCGATTCAGAATAACTGGTACAATGAGTGATGGATATCAAAGTGATATAGCTTTAGATAGACTTCACGTTTACGACTTTTGCGCACCGTGGAGAAGTCATATGGGATCTTATAATAATAATAGCTTACTCTATTTAGAAGCTGACACATTAGTCTATTCAGATGCAAAAATCTTCAATGGTAATGTTGTCTATGATTCTGGTAGAGAAATAATTCTCTACCCAGGCTTTGAATGTAATTTAGGAGCTGAAGTAGAATTGAAAATTGATGGTTGCGATGTCTTTCCAAACTCAATTAGGGCAGATCAATTGAAAGAATAAAAATCTCTGTAGAATTGGAAAAGGAATGCCATTGGTGTTCCTTTTTCTAATTGCTCTGCTTTCATAGCTTTTAATTAGTACCCTTAACTACATTAACTTATTAGAAGTATTATTTACGTTATTTTCCAGGAATCCCAAGCACAACCTTTACCTTCTCCTCATCAAATCAATAACTATCGATATATGATAATAAGCCCATCCCGAGAGGATCATTTGCATTCGAAACAGTATCCGCCCAGTTAAGCCAGTTGTTAACTTTGGGATTATCTATGCCGAGCTTCTTTATATAATTAATGTAACTATTCAATCTCATCCAGTTTTCCCACAAAGCAGCATCCTTAAGAATTTTTGTCTTTTTATCTTCCTCCCACTGGGTTCGGTACAGCTCTAAGGATTCCAGTTTTCTTTCGTATTCCAACTCTTCATTTCTCCTTCTTCTCTCTTCATCCTCTATTTTGATTTCTTTAGCCTTGAGCTCTAGGTAAGCCACAATTTTAGCCAATTGTTCCTCTAACAAGGTATAGCCATCATTCCAATGTTTATCGTTAAACTTGACTTTGACCCTTATGGATAGTTTTCCGGTGGGGACTAACATGGTTGAACTCCATCTGGAATCTGGATCATCTTTTCTAACACACTTTTCTCTGAATTTTATTTCAAACTTCTCTCCGTAAATTGTCAGTATCGAAACCTTATGATCTCGTGTTTTGATGGAATGTCCTCTCTTTTCTATAAGTAATATAAAGGTCTCGATAAGTCTTAAGAATCTACTTGCATGCTTATTGGAAACCGAGATACTCAAGTTGCCGGAATAGAAGCCGATCAGACTTTCACTTCTCCAGTAACTATTTGCTTTTGAACTATCTAATTCTGCTTTTGCTTTTATGATTAAAGGGTGCTTATTCTTTAATCGTTTGGGTACTTTGAGATCTCTATCATATTCCGATTGAATGTTATTTATTCTTTCTTCTAATAGATGCTTAAATGAAGATCTTGTTAGCTCCCTGTATACCTTTAAATCTATATTCAGCTGCGGGTCTCCTTCCAATTTTTCTATAGGTGGTTGTTTCCCATATTTCAATTGCACCCAATAACCTGGCTTTGGTCTTGGTATATCATACTCTTTTGAGATTTTATATAAAGTGTAATATTTTACCTCAAGCTTTTGAGCGATTTCGGTCAATGTTTTAGACCAAAGCAAATTGTAGATTTCGATTCTTTTCATCAATCATTAGTTTCCTAATAAGATAACAAGAATAGCTTTAATGAAAGATCGTAGGAATAGTAACCAATAAGTTGACAGAAGCAAGAAGTCCTTTATGTAATACTTAAACTCGCTTCAAACCAAAAATGACAGCCCCTCACGGAGCTGCCATAGCTATTTGTAATAAAACTTATTACTTCACAAAGATATGAATCTCAGTTGATATTAAGATATTGAGCTCATGTTAGATCAGATAGTTAGACTATGCGAGTCCGGGGATTATAGTGAAGCGATGAAAGCAATCTCTTCTTGCATAGCTGATGGATCTGCTAACAGCGAAATCTACAGGCTGAGAGGACAAATCGAATTTGATAGAGAAGAACATGATAAAGCAGTCAATAGCTTGATAGAGAGCTTAAAACTGGATGATAAGAACCAGTCTGCTTTAATCTTGATCGGCAATATCTATGCTTTGCATAAAGATGATTATGAGACAGCCATGACTTACTTTACGCAAGTCTTAGAGCTCAATTCAGATAACTATGTGGGCTTGAATAATATAGCTGGTATTATAGCAAAGCATGGCGACTATCAAACCGCTATTCCTTATTTCGATAAAGCCATGGAGGTAAAACCTGGATACCCTAATGCACTCTATGGATCAGCATTATGTCATCTCTATATAGAAGACTATAGAGAAAAAAGTCTTAGTACATGATGATCAAGCAGGCCTTGTTCTTGAAATATGTAGAGCTTTTATAAAAGGAGAAACCAGAGGCGAATTACTAAAGATCTATGGAAAGAGTTGGATTGAAGAAGAATGCTTTCTATAACATGTTTACAAACCCTTTATATGTTGGCAAAGTATTTTGCAAAGCATATAAAAACTTTATAGAAGAGACAATCGAAGGCAAACATCAAGGCATAATTACTGACAAAGAATATCTTGATGTCCAAAGAAGATTAAAAGAAGATGAATCAAGTAAAAAGGGCAAAACCTGGTTCCAGCAAGGACATCAAGCAATGAGCAATTCTATCTAAAGGGTTTCATTAAATGTGCTAAATCTGGAAAGCTAATGACTGCAGGCATGAGTACAGGAAGGAATAAAAAGTATGGGTATTATCAAACGCCAAGTGGAAAAAAAAGAACATCTATACCCTCAGAATTAGCACACTATATAGTTCGTAATACAATCGCTGATATTTCTATTCAGTTCAATATAGAGGACTTAAGATTCATCAATGAGGAAATAGAAACAATACAAGGACCAAAGCGTAAAATAGTAGCTGCTCAACATTTTGAAATATTGTCGGTCCCCGCCAAATTTTTTATTCACCCAAACATTTATGTCAGCAAGCTGCCAACAGTTTATATAAATAAAAAAAGACCTCGCTTTAGCGAAGTCTTTCAAAATATTGGGGTGGAAGATGGGATTGACTTTGTCGATCCCTGCATGAAAGGCCTGCTCAACATTT
>Ga0209828_1002253_pt1 | contig 16157 bp, 7 predicted proteins | sample MaitaG_FD_187429 | JGI IMG/M metagenome (GOLD analysis project Ga0209828, IMG submission 187429) | Marine algal microbial communities from Maine, USA - Maine_Asex2 metaG (SPAdes) (version 2) | ecosystem: Host-associated > Algae > Red algae > Unclassified | place: Maine, USA | collected 2015-01-05 | reverse complement strand
CCTAGGCGAGCTGATCGACGAGTTCGGCGCGGCCGCACGGCACGAATGCGAGACCATGAAGGCCGACGACTCGATCTTCGAGATCTGGCCACGATTCGTCGCAGCGGGTGAGGCGGTCGGTGCCTTGCGCCCCGCTCTCAAACCGATCTGTACACGTGAATGCAGCTACGTGATGGAGGAGGCGTACAACACGCTCTGCGCTGGCCGCGACCTGATCAACTGGGTTGCCCGCGCCCGTGTGCCCATGCCCGAGAGCACGCGCCAGTTCATGCACCGCTGCGAATCCTTGAAAGATCGTTTGCTGACCTGCTAGCGACCTGAACGCCCGATCATGCGTCATTACGTTGACGTCGAACGCGCCCTATGCTTGTAAAACTTTCGTACTCATGCATGTGAGCTGCATGAGTTCGCATTCTGCATCGGTCTATAATGCGCGCGCGGTTCTTGGCACAGTTCCGGCAGGCTCAGAGCTTGTTCGACGCCATTCTGCCGCTCCGAATTCGTTGTATGACCGGGACTGATCTACGCCACCGGCTACATCGTTCTGCTCGAATGGATGACGCGCTCTCCATCCCAAAGGATCAAACATGAAAGTAACCATCTACGGCTCGGGCTATGTGGGCCTGGTCACCGGTGCTCTGATCGCCGACGTGGGCAATGAGGTGCTCTGCGTCGATGTCGACGAGACCAAGGTCGCCAACCTGAAGAAAGGCATCATCCCGATATTCGAACCGGGTCTCGATGACGTCATCAAGCGCAACGTCGACGCCGAACGTCTGGACTTCACGACCGACATGGATCGTGCCGTCGCACACAGCGAAGTGCAGTTCATTGCCGTCGGCACCCCACCCGGCGAAGACGGCTCGGCCGACATGCAATACGTTGCGGCCGTTGCCAAGACCATCAGCGAGCGCATGAACGACAGCAAGATCGTCGTCAACAAGTCGACGGTGCCGGTCGGCACCGGAGACATGGTCGAGAGCGTCATCGCGGAAGGCCTGAAGGCCCGGGGCGAGAAGATCGAGTACCACGTCATCTCGAACCCCGAATTCCTCAAGGAAGGTGCCGCCATCGAGGATTTCATGAAGCCTGATCGCATTGTCATCGGCACCGATAGCGAGCACGCCATCGAGGTCATGCGCGATCTCTACGCGCCGTTCTGCCGGAACCGCCGCGATCGTCTCATCTTCATGAGCCGCAAGTCCTCCGAACTGACCAAATACGCCGCCAACTCGTTGCTTGCCACCAAGATCAGCTTCATGAACGAGCTCTCGAACATCGCCGATCGCCTGGGCGCCGATATCGAGGACGTCCGCGTCGGCATCGGTTCCGACCCGCGCATCGGCTACCACTTCATCTACCCCGGTTGTGGCTACGGGGGTTCGTGCTTCCCGAAAGACGTCAAGGCGCTCGTGTCCACCGCACGCAGCTCGGGCTACGAGGCTGAACTCCTCGCCGCTGTCGAAAGCGTCAACGATCGGCAGAAGCACGTGCTCTTCGCCAAGCTCACACGCCAGCTCGGCGATGATCTCGCCGGCAAGACCTTTGCGGTCTGGGGTTTGTCGTTCAAGCCGAACACGGACGACCTGCGCGAAGCGCCGAGCCGGGTTCTGATCGAAGCCATCTTCGCCGCCGGCGGACGCGTCCGTGCCTACGATCCCGTCGCCATGAAGGAAATGCGGCACTTCTACCCCGATGAAAAGCGCCTTGAACTCGTCGGCACCGCCATGGATACGCTCGAGGGCTGCGATGCGCTCCTGATCAACACCGAGTGGCGTGAGTTCCGCAGCGTCGATCTCGTGAAGGTCAAGGATAGCCTTGCCAATCCGTTGATCATCGATGGCCGCAACCTGTACGAACCGGAACAGGTCGTCGAAGCGGGTCTCGTCTACGACTGCATCGGCCGACCGGGAGCGCATTCCGAAGCGGCTCCTTTGCAAGCGGTAAAGAGCGCCTGACGTCTCTGCCGGGTCATTCTCAGGGAAGGCAGCAGCTACGGGCGGGTAGCCTGTAGTGATCGTCCACGACCGCTATTCGCTGCGCACATCGAACACACTCGGGTTCGATGTGTGCGCCGAACACTATGCGGGCGTTGCGAGCGAAGACGAACTGCAGGAAGCCGTCGAGTACGCAGCACATCGCCGCTGGCCCGTGTTCGTGCTCGGTGGCGGCAGCAATATCGTTCTGACCCGGAACGTACCCGGCCTGGTGATTCGCCAGACGAGCGCGACGTTAACCCGCGACGGCGAGAAACTCACGGCGAGCGCCGGTGTCGCCTGGGACAATCTGGTCCGGCAGAGCCTCGACATGGGCCTCAACGGGCTTGAGAATCTCAGCCTGATTCCGGGTGATACCGGTGCCGCGCCCATGCAGAACATCGGCGCCTACGGTGTTGAACTGGCTGATCGATTGCTGCAGCTGCGTGTTTTCCACCTGCCGAGTCGCGAGTGGCGCATCCACGATCGCGACGATTGCCGTTTCGGTTACCGCGACAGCCTCTTCAAACAGGAACGCGGCAAGCACGTGATCACCTCGATAACGCTGGGTCTCGGCAGCAGCTGCGCGCTGGTGGCCGACTACACGAGTCTTGCCCGCGAGCTCGAACAACAAGAGATAGAGCATCCACAGGCCGGCGACATTGCCGCCGCCGTGGTTCGCATCCGACGCTCGAAACTACCCGATCCGACCCGCATCGGGAATGCCGGCAGCTTCTTCAAGAACCCGCTGGTCGACGCCGATCGCTTCGCGTCGCTCGAGCGCCTCACACCCGGCCTCATCGGTCATCCCGACGGGATGGGCCGCGTCAAGCTCGCCGCTGCCCAGCTCATCGAGGCCTGTGGTTTCAAGGGCGTGAGCCGCGGAGCGGTTGGTGTCCACACCGAACAGGCCCTGGTACTCGTGCACCACGGACGGGGCAAGGGCGCCGAACTGCTTGCGCTTGCGGGTGAAATAACCGACGCCGTGCGCGAACGCTACGGCGTCGACCTGATCATCGAGCCGGTCGTGCTCTGATCATCTCCCGCTAGAGGATATCGAGATCGTCGCTCAGTCGACGTGGCTCGTTCGGGTCTTGACGCCGTCTGTCGCGCGAGTCCGAGGATCGATCATAGTCCGTGCGCTGGGTGGTATCGAAACCCGCCCTTTCAGGTGCTCGTCGCTGATGGTCTTCCGCGAAGCCCTCGAACATGTCGTCGGTACGGTCATGGTCGTCGACTCGGCCATTTCCGGATCGACGATCGACGCCCTGCTCGGTCTCGACGACTCGTGTTCGCTCGACGCGCGCCTCTTCGGAACGCCGTGGTCGATCTACGGACGGACCCTGTTCGGACGGATTCCGATCCGACGGACCACGATCGGACGAGCCACGCTCCGCCGGGCCACCGTTGCCATACCCGTAGTCGAGATCGAGGGCCACGTCACGGTCGTCGCTCTTGATGCTGATCAGTTCGTCATGGCTCAAGTGCAACCGATCGCCGCCGACCTTGTCGCCATTGTCGTTGTACCCGTAGTAGTCGTAGTAACCCTGGTAGTAGTGATCCCCCCCGTAGGAGACGATCTTGTCGATATCGACTTGCGTTATGACCACACCCGCAATGTTGGCATTGACCTGGCCGAGCCGCTGCAGACCACGTCTCGCGAGTTCGATCGAGGTGTCGTGCGACTTGATCGCGAAAACCACGGAATCGGCAATCTTGCTGATAACGAGGGCGTCCGAGACGGCCTGCGTCGGTGCGCAGTCGAGCACGATCCGATCGTAGTGTTCGCAGAGCTGTTCGATGATCTTCGCGAAGCGCTTCGACGACAGCAGCTCGAGCGGCTGGTCTACCGGCCGGCCGGCCGGCAGCACATCCATCGAGCCATCGAACATGCCGCGCTTGATGCAATCGCGCGCCGGTGCCGCTCCCATGATGAGATCGGTCAAGCCGCTGGAAACGCGGTCGAGACCCGCTACCTTGCCCATCGTCGGGCGGCGCAGGTCGCAGTCGACGATGAGCACCCGTTCGAGTTGCGCCATCGAGTACGCAAGGTTCAACGACACGGTGGACTTGCCTTCGCCCGGAATCGACGAGGTCACCATTATCACCTTGCGCGGCGCATCGCCGTCACCAAGGCTCAGCGCAGTGCGGACGGTATTGACCGACTCGGCAAAGGTGCCTTTCTTGTCGGCGACCGTCGTCGGATCCAGTGGTAGCCCGGACGCATCACGCTTTCCGAACACACCCGTCTTGATCAGCGGCAGAATGCCGAGCAGGTTCACGCCGAGCTTGCGCTCGACATCACTGGTGCCCTTGATGGTGTCGTCCATCTGCTCGTAGAGGAAAGCCATCAGCATCGACAGCACCAGCGAGGCGAGCGCGGCCAGGGCGATGATCAGCTGCTTCTTCGGCTTGACCGGCTGCAAGGGCGCCACCGCGTAGTCGGCAACACGCGCGTTCGCGTTGTCCAGGCCATCGGCTGAACGCGCTTCCGTCATCCGGTTGAAGAACGTGTCGTAGATGCTCTGGTTGGTCGCGACCTCTCGCTCGAGCGCGTCAAGCTCGAATTTCTTCGTGCCGATCGCCTGGATCTCCTGCTTGCCGGTAGCCAATTTCCCCTGAATGGTCGCCACCCGCTGCTGGAGCAGCTGGTAGTCCTTCTGAATGGTGCCGGCGACGCGCTCGATGTGACCCCGCAAGTTGGTGTCGAGGGAGGCCAGCTGGGATTTCGCATCGACGACCCGGGGGTGGCGCTCGCCGTAGCGATTCAACAGCTCGTCGAGTTCGCGCTGCGCCTGGCCCTGTTCGATCTTGACCTGCTGGATGAGCGGGTCCGAGCGCACCGTCGGGATCGATTCGAGCAATTCCGGTCGCGCCTGCACGGCCGCGACTTCCCGACTGAGGTCGGCCGCATCGGCAAGCTCGCTGCGCGCCGTGGCAAGTTCGGCCGTCACCAGCAGGAGTTCCTGCTCGTTGAGGCGACCGACGCTGCCATCCACATCGACCAGACCTTCCGCCTGCTTGAAGGCGATCAGGCGATCCTCTGACTCGTCCAGCGTGCCCTTGAGCGCCTGCAAGCGCTCGTTCAGCCAGGTTGCCGCCTTGGTGGTGAGCTCCATCTTGGCGTCGAGATAGCTGTCGATGTACTGCTCGCCAACCATGTTCGAAACGCGCGCAGCCAGCGCCGGGTCGGTGGATTCGAAACTGATCTTCACCAGCTTCGTCTTCCTGACCGGTGCGATGGTCAGCCGCGACATGAAATTTCGCATGACGGTTTGCTGCCGCGGCGTCGTTTCCGGCACATCGAGCATGGTCGCCATGTCCAGCTCCTGCGAGATGGAATTCGGGTCGTTCGGGTCGGCGACACTCATCGAGCGCACCGGATCGGTCGTCGACGAAGTCGTCGTAGTCATGGCTTCCGTATCGACGATTACCGAGGTGTCGACTTCAGCCCCGGTGGCCGTTCCGGTGGCGTTGTCACCTGTCGGTGTCACGCCAGTCTCTGCGGCGCTCTTGTCGCCCCCCAACCCAAGCTGTGAGACAACCGAATCGAGCGCGGCGCGGAACCCACCTGCAGCTTCTTCCGGGCTGCCCGCCTCTATCCCGCTACCCGTTGTCGCGGCGCCCGTCGAGCCTGGGTCGCGAGCCGCCCCCGCGCCACCGCCTTTCGGCGAAAGCTCGGGCAGGTTCCACAGATCCATCGCATCGATGACGCGAAAGGCGAGCTGACGACTCTTCAGCAGCTCGAACTGTGTCTCGTAGTAGTCCTGTGTTTCGGTGTCGGCCCCGACCAATCCTTCGAAGGTGACCGGATTGGTCCCCTGCGGTTCGATCAGCAGGGTCGAGGTTGCACTGTAGACAGGGGTTGCCGTGAACGCATAGTAAGCCGCCAGACAGGTGATCAGCGCCGTGAAGAGCGTGATCGGCCACTTGTGCTTGCGGAGGATGCGCAAGTACTGCTGCAGATCCAGCTGATCGGTGAACGAGCCACCATCTTCCCGACCCGGCTCATCGGCATAGTCGTCCTCGTATGACCCTGATCGCGCCATCAGAAGAAACCCTCGTCAATGGAGATGACATCACCCGGAGCAACCCGGTAGTTCATGCCGACGCGTTCCTGCTCGTCGGAATCGCCCAGCGCCTTGATCACGAACATCTTGCGGGTCGACGCCCGATCGGTCATGCCGCCGGCGAGCGAAATGGCCTTGTCGAGCGTCAGCCCGGGTTGATAGGGGTATCCGCCCGGCGAGCGTACTTCGCCATTGATGAAGAAGGGGCGATACTGCACGACCGTCACATTGACGGACGGGTTGACCAGGTAACCCTCACGGAGCAGCGTACTGATCTGGCGCTCGAGTTCGAGCGGCGTGCGCCCGGCAACCTTGATGTCACCGAGGTAGGAATAGTTGATGACACCGCTGGAGCCGACGCGTGCATCGAGCGTCAGGTCGGGCTCGTCGAACACCTGTATGCCGATGACATCGCCCTGACCGAGAATGTATCCCGACGGGTCATCGTCGACCGCCAGCACCGTGACCGCCGGCTCGGCATCACCGATCGGTTCGATATCGACGGTGGTGTCCGCGGGTACAGTCTCGACGCCCGTTCCTGCTTCCGGGGAAGGCTCGGAGAAAGTCGACGCACAGGCACTCAGCAAAAGTCCGGCAAACAGGCCCGCGAGCGGTCCCATGGATCGATGCGTTCTAGCGATCATCAGCACTTCTCTATCATTGTTTTACCGCAGCAAAGCTTAGAACAACACGACAAGCTCAGAAGGAACTGGCACCCAATACGGCGAGGCCGGAAACGATCAGGTCGGGTGCAGGACCGGATTCTGAATTCTCGACACACTGGAAACCCCATAGTTTCTCACACAGAGCGGGTTTTCCGCACAGAACCGGTTATTTCGTGCAGAAAGTTGACAAGCTCGAGCGAGATTGTGTAGCCCAGAGCGCGTTTCGATCAGTACGAGGCTTACGACGTCATCGTCGGACTATCGACTCAGACTGAAACGCGACCCGGATTCATACGCATTTCCCCTGGCCTACAGACGCGCCTTGAGGAAGATTCCTGCACGAACCGTGTCGTAATCCAGCTCGCTAGCATCGATAGATGCATCGGCGTCACTACAGCCTTGACCAGTACCACGATCAATCTGTGCACTGCCACCAAGTTCGAGCCAGCGGCGCACGCTGAAGGACAGTTCCAGGCCAGCGGTGGCCGTGGTCTCACCAGGCTCGGGGCAGCCGCGCGTCAAGGACTCGTAGCCGAGGTAGGTACGCTGGGCAACTCGCTCGGACCAGTCATAGTGCCAGTCTAGAGAGGCGGTATCGCGTACCGTCGCGTCACTCGACGTGCTGTCGAGCGAGACCCCGGTGGCGTTGTCGAGTTCGCGCATGAGTCTGAACTCGAAGAAACTGAATTCACGGGGCTGATAGAAGAAATTGCCTTCGACGATGGTCGTGGTGACATCGTCACGAAGCTCGCTGTCATAGGTCGACGTCGTCGCTCCCACTTTCAGTTCCCCCGTCGACTGGCCGGTTGCGGCGAAGGTCGCGCCGACCAGTACCGACGCATCCTGGCGATCGAGCGTGTCGCGGCTGAAATCGTTCTCCTGATAGCGCAGTTCGATCAGGGCGCGCGTGTCGCCACTCACACGCAAAGAGAAACGCGCGTAAGGTTCCACCACCAGGTAATCCCGGCCCTCGGTTACGAAGTCCAGATTGGTGTAGTCACGATTACTGACATTCAGGCCGAAAGTGAGGTTGCCACGGGCCGCTGCCGCTCCGTAGGTGAATGAACCGTTGAGGCCCGACTGGTTGAACTTGACCGGTGTGCTCAAGGTATCGCCGATACTGCGGGTAAAGTTGATGCCCGGCACCTGGTGTCCTCGTGTGAATCTCAGCAGGCCATCGAAGCGAGAACGGCTGCTGATGGCGGCAGTCAGGCCGAGACCGAGTTGATGATCGGCATGCTCGAGAGCGCTCTCATCGTTCTGCGAATACTCCCCGTCGTAGGTGGCGCGCAGCGTCAACAGACGACGATCGGCGATCCAGAGCAGGCGCGGCGATACCACGAAGCCTGTAGCGGAAGTCTCGTCGTCGGGGGTACGAAAAGCGTTCCGGTTCTGGACCGCATCGACGCGGAGCGTTGGATAGAGATCCGTTTCGCCAAGCTTCATCGACGGGCCGTTGGTCTCCTCCCGCTGCTGCCTGCCGACCGATTGACTCTCGGACGAGCCGATGGCTTGCGCACTTGCAAGCGAAGGAACGCCGGCCAGCGTCAACGGCAGCAGGGTACAGGCGAGCGGCGCTAGCATGGCCGTTGCCAGAGATCGGGATCTGAATCGGGAACGGAACCGCAAGCCGGGAAACTCGCGCGCGCGACCGACAGATGCTGACGATTGGGACTTCATGGTGCAGATTGCGACGGAGTTGCCCAAGTATACCGGTTCAGGCGCCGGCGTCGGTGTCCCCGTCGGCAGCACTTTTTCGAAAGAACGCACTTATCCGTCTAGCAATACCGGGCCGATACCGGCCGGATAGCGAGAACAAGGGTGCGAAGCCTTCCACTTCGTAGCCGCCGACGGCAATTTGTGCATCGGTCGGTAGATAACCGTGGACCGAATTGACGCAACCGCTCGCATGATCGACATCGTCCAGTGTGTCGGCGTAGCCCGCACAGACCTCCGCATTGATCAGCGCCAACGACAGCGGCGGGAGCATGATGCGGGTGCAATCGAGGCTGCGGGTGTCATCTTCCAGACCGACCATGATGTCCGCCAACGGCAGTGAGCGCGTGTCGACGTTTGCCCCCACGGTGGTGATCTCATCGACAGGTGTGCCAGACACGTAGAGTTCAAGAGGCCCGTCGACTTCAAGAGACCCGTCGAGTCCAACCGGCCCGTCAGATTCGGCCGTCGCATCGGCTACGGCGGCCGCCACACGCGCGCACCAGCTTGCATGACTGTCCTCGTCGAAAGGCGCGAAACCGCGGGCGAACGGCATGTTCATTACATCCCGGAGTGATCGCGACTGCTGGATCTGCCGAGGACGCACATCGCCACTCAGGCCCGGCAGGTAGAGAATCACCACATCGTCACCGTATTGCGAGCGCAGGCGTGAGCGCACGACACCCGGAAAGTCGGCTGACACGAGGCTTGTCTGGCCTCGCGATACGGGATGGCAAGGCCACGACCACAACACCAGTCTGGTGGCCCCTTCACCATCCACGAGAGTACTCGAGCGCACCATCGAATCAACGGCGACACGGGTGTTCGGCGCCGTTGCCACCTGCTTCGTGAAGCGCAGCGAGCGCCGCTGGCGCACCCAGGTCAGGCGTCGACGATGGACGTTCTCGGCGCACTCTGCAGCCGTCGTCCGGCAATGGCTGATGGTGATGCCGCCGTCATCGATAGCGGTGACAATGCACCTCGCGAGTCGCATGACCACCGTGTCGAGATACGCCTCGTTCGCCTCACCGAGTCGAGGCTTGGTCGGGTCGAGCGACGGCGCGTAATGGGTGTGCGAGGCGACAAGCTGGATATGGCGCGCCGCAAGGCCCGCGACCTTGGGCGCCAGTGCGTCAGCGAGCCGTTCGCGCAACGCTTCGCTTGCGAACAAGGTATCCAGACCGATGAGCAGACACGGCTCGCCAGCCGCCTCACAAAGCAGGAAACCGGCTTCGAGTGAACTGTGTACACCGGTGCTCGAACCGTGGCGATTCTTGTAGCCGGCAAGCGGCAGCGGCCCCTCGGGCGTGATATCCACATGGCCGACGTAACAGCTGGGCCAGGCTGCAAGCCGCGTCAGCACGGCTCGACGGTCGCGTTGGGGCGACTGACCCGATACTTGCCGAGGCCGCGCCGCAGCAGCGCGAGCACATGATCGGCCCGGATCAAGCCCTCCATCTCGCCCGCACGGCCTTCGATCGCATGGCGCTGAATCATCAGCTCCGACCCCTCCGAGCGGAAACCCTGACCGCCGAACAGACGATCGGCGATACGCTCCTCCGCGACGCGCTCCACGAAAGTCGAGGAGACGCCCACATCGCTGAACGGAAAGGCGAACGTGCAAGCTGACTGCCCGAAGGTCGCGCGCACGAAAGCACAGCTTTCCTGCGTCTGTCGAAGCTGCTCGTCGAGCGTGATGTCGCGATACAAGGGGTGATCGATGCTGTGCGCGCCGATGGAGATACCGTCCGCGCGCATCTGCTTGAGCTGCTCGACACTGAGGTAAGGGCGCTGCCGATCGAGAAAGGCGGAGGTGTCGAAGCCGAGGAGTTCCGCGGCACGATCGAGCGACGAGCGTTGTGCATAAGGCACGCCGAGCAGCGCCTGACGCAGATCGACACCCGGCGCCGAGCCGAGACAGCTCATCACGGCCTGTTCGGTCACCGTGTTCGGCGGCTGATGCGCGACATGGTCGACCAGCACGCTTGCAAGGTAGCGAAAGAACAGCGCGCGGTTGTCGACGAAGGCGGAATTGACGAAAACGGTCGCCGGCACACCCTTGGCGCGAAGGAGTGGGAGCGCAACATCGAGAACCTCCCGAAGACCGTCGTCGAAAGTCAGGAAGAAGCCGGGCCGCCCCCCTCGTCTGCCCTCGAGCCAGTCCGGTACATCGTCAAGCGCCACGGGATCGAAATGGCGCAGCAAGGCATCGAGGTCGCGCTCGAAACGCGTCCTGGGCAAGGTCGGGTAGAGGTGCTCGACATGCGGCAGTGGCTCGTCGCCGCGCACGGTGTGGTACATCGGCCGGTAAAGACGCTCCCGCGATAGCCGAACGAGCCATGACACGGGCAGCGGCGCGCTGGCCCGGGCAAGCCACTGTTCACGCATTGCGGAATTCACACCTGTTCTTGATCACTCGTCGCTGAGCGCCGTGGGCCGCGTGTCGGCGGCCACGGGCGCCAGGTCCGGATCGGTGCCGGTGCGCGTGCCCGTGTCCGATGCAAGCGATGCCTGAATGTCGGCCTCGATCGCGTCGGCGACCTCGGCAAGCCCGAGGCCGTCAAGCCCGATGAGGAAACTGCCGGGTGCGGGACGCACGCTGACGATGCCCTTGGCGAGGTCTTTCCAGCCGAGGGTTACATCACCCGTCACGTGCCGGGGTTGATGTTCAGCCGGGTAGAAGGCAACCGGACTCTGCAGCTCACCGGCATCGTAGGCGTAGAAGGCCACGCCGTTGGCACGGTGCACCGCCAGCAAGGCGGGATTGTCGGCGGAGTTCAGGCCCTGCCTCGCCGAGCCTGATGAGCCCGCCGAAGCGTCCTGCTTCGTCGCACGGCCGAGCGTCTTCCGTAGTCGTCGCAGAGAGCCGGCCACGGTGCCCGATACGGCATCGACAAGCCCGTCCGAGCCGCGGTAGTGCCTGACGACCGCTTCGACCGCCTTGTCCTTGTAAAGCTCAAGCTTGCGCCGCCGTCTGACGTGCAGCGGATAGGCCGTTCGGCCATCCTGCACGATGGGATACTCGAGATCCCGGTGGAAGGATTGCAGCATGAACACCAGAGCCACCCTATGCCCGGCCGTCTCCAGCTGTCGGGCCACCTCCCAGGCAATAGTGCCACCCATGCAATAGCCACCAATCACGTACGGACCTTGCGGCCACTGCTCGACGATCTCGCGGGCATAGCGTTCAGCCATTGCCTCGATGCGATCAAGCGGCGGCTCATCGCCACGCACGCCGCGCGACTGCAAACCAAAGACCGCACGATGTCGGGCAATTTCCCGAGCGAAACGGTGATAGCCGATGACCATGCCGCCGTGAGCATGGACAAGAAAGACCGGCGCCGCCCCCGCTGCACCCGCATCAGCGAACATCGGAACGAGACTGGGCCTGGCCCTCGCCTTCGACACCGCTGTCGACGGACTCGCAGCCCCAGCCGATCGAGAGGCAGCGGACACAACAGCAGACGCGGCGGCAGGCGCGGCAGCAGGCGCGGCAGCAGACGCTAGTGAAGTCGCATCAGTCTCGTCGGACGGTGCTGGTACGGCAGTAGCAGCCGCCGCCCCTGATGCAATCTGTTCGGCCGGCAGACGTGACTCGATCAAGGCCGTCAGCGCGCCGATGGTCGGCGCCCCGATCAGCTCTTCCACGGCGAGTGTGACATCGAACTCGCGTTCCAGTCGCCCACAGAGCTTGACCGCCACCAGCGAGGTACCGCCAATATCGAAATAGTTCTCATCGCTCGCGATGTCGTCGAAGCCAAGCAGATTCTTCCAGTGCTCGGTTACCCGTTCCTCGACGCTAGCCTCACCCGCGCCCGCTGTGCCTGCCGCGCCGGCCAAGCCGTGCGCAGATCCGCCGCCATTCACCCTGCCCGACCCATCACCGACGCCGCCCGCGGCAACCGCAGGGCGTTCAAGCAAGCTCAGCGGTAGCGGTGAAACCCAGCTCGTCTCGCGTCCGCTTTCGACGATCGCGTCGAGCACGGTCAGCGCCTGGTCGGGCGCGACGCCGTGGGCGTTTGCCAGTTGCCTGGCCTGATCGTCACCGATGCGCGTGACCATGCCGGTCGCCTGCCAGCCAGGCCAGGCCACGGCAACCACCTTGTGTTCGCCAGCGCGCGACTGACGTGCAAATGCCATCTGCCAGGCATTCGCTGCCGCATAGTCAACCTGCCCTGGCGGTCCCGACCAGGCGGCCACCGATGAAAACAGGATCAGCGGAGCACGACCGGGAATGTCGGCCATGCCCTCGGCGAGCGCACGCGTGGTGTCGAGCTTCGCCGCCAGCACCTTCCGCATCGAATCGTCAGACTTGGCCGACAGCAGGCCATCCTCATTGTGCCCGCCAAGGTGATAGACCGCAGCCAGCGAACCGTCCCGGGTGATGCGCATCAAGAGTTCGCGCACGGCCGCGACGTCGTCGGCCGGCAACGGCACCGCTTCGACCCGGGCGCCAAGCTGCTCGAGTTCAGCAACGAACGCTTGCCGATCAGCCGCGTGACTGTCCGGCCGATGGGTGATGAACAGTGGCGCTCCCGGCAAGGCCAGGCGACGTGCGAGATGCCGCCCGATGCCGCCAAACCCACCAACGAGAACACGGGTTCCTGCAAACGCTGCCGAGGCGTCGATCTCGCCACCCGACGAGCCAGCTGACGGATCGGCCAACCCGTCAGCCATCCCGTCAGCCAGCCGATCAACCAGCGGGCCGGTCAGCGGCGCTACCACGCTTGTCCGCGCCCAGACGCGTCCATCGGCGATACCCAGTATCGTCTCGTCGCCACGCAGTTCGAAGACGGCGGCAAGCGACTCATTCACGCCATCCACGGCATGTCCGGCATCACCCGGATCGATGACGCGCGTCTTCACATGCGGCCATTCCTTGCTGGTGACTTCGGTGACACCGAGGGCCAGCGCACCACTCGCATCTGGCACGCCTTGCCCGATGACATCAAGGGCTCCGGCGGCAACCACATCGAGCGCCACGTCGCGCACGCCATCCCAGCGGGCCAGGGCCTGCACCAGATGAACAAGATCGAGAAAGGCATCTTCCGGCTCCGGACACGAGCGCCAGTCGTAGACGATGCGGCTCGGCGCACCGTCGGTCTCAAGCTGGTCGACAAAAGCCCGGTAGCCCTCGGCGGTGCGCACGGCGCCCGGGCGATGCACGACGGCGACGGGCAATGCCTGGCGAAGCACATCGGTCGGTGCCGCCTCTGTCATCAACACCGTTGCCGATGAGACGCTGGCGTCGTTGCGCAGGCGCTCGGCGCCGATCAAGGTCCAGGATTCACTGCGCACCCAGCGCGCCGGATCGGTCTCACGCGCAGGCGCCGCCGCCGCCGTCAACGCAACTGCGGCCCCACTGCCCGCCGTATCTGGCGAACTTGATGCCGGTTTTTCGAACCAGTGCGACTTGCCGCCGAACCGGTAACCTGGCAGCGCTACCCGTCGCGCCGATGCCGAGCCGCGCGTTGGCCAGTCGACCGCGAGGCCACTACACCACAACTGGCCGAGCGCCAGGTGCAGGGCTTCATCGTCGTCGAGGTCCGACTTTCGCGGTGCTGCGCTCGCGAAGGCCATCTGTTCGTCACTGATCCCGGCATGCTGGTTGAAAAGGGTAGTCAAGGTCGAGCCGGGTCCCGCCTCGAGGGCGACCACGTCACCGTGTGCGAGCAGCGTTGCAAGGCCTGCGTCGAAGCGGACGGCGCGGCGGATGTGCTGCGCCCAGTAAGCGGGCGCCACGGCCTCCTCAGGCGTTATCCATTGTCCACTGGTATTCGACACGAAAGGCAAGGATGGCACCTGACGATCGACAGCTGCCACCGCGGCTTCGTATTCGGCCAGCACCGGCTCCATCATTCGTGAATGAAAGGCGTGTGATGTACGCAAGCGCGTCGTCTGGATGTCATCGCCTGACAGCACCTCGGCGAACGCATCGATAGAGGCGTCATCGCCCGCTACCACCACGCCGTCGGCGGCATTGATGACCGCGACATCCAAGGTGTCCGGCAGTCGTTCGACAATCAGCGCCTCTGGCGCCTGTACCGCGAGCATCGACCCGCGTTCGGCCGACTGCATCAGACGCCCGCGCGCGGCCACCAACCGTGCGCCGTCCTCGACACTGAAGACGCCGGCGGCAACCGCTGCCACATATTCGCCGATCGAATGGCCAATGAAGGCGACCGGTTCGATACCCCAGGCACGCCACTGTGCAAGGTAGGCATATTCGATCGCGTACAGCGCGGGCTGCGTCAGCCACGTCTCGGCGATCAGATCGGTCTTGTCGGACTCGCGCCCCGAGAACAGCACATCGCGCAGATCCAGTTCAAGCGGCTCACGCAGCACCTCGGCAATACGATCGACCGTATCCCGAAAGACCGTCTCGCGCTCGTACAGCCTGCGCCCCATGTCGACTTGCTGAGCGCCCTGGCCCGGGAACATCATGACCACCTCACGGACCTTCGGCGTCAGGCGATTGCCGACCACGCGCAAGCGATCCGGTGTGCGCAGACGCTCGCCTGCACTCACCGTATCGTTGGCGATCACAACGCGCCGACGCTGGAAGGCGCGACGTCCGTTCTGCAGCGTGTGGGCTACATCCGCAATCGAGATTTCAGGCCTCTCCGACACTGCCATCGTGTCCGGTGACGCACCTGTCGACGAGTCGAGGCCAGGATGCGTGTTCGCGGTGGCTGACGACGCTGATGCAGCGTCCTGCATCGCGAGAAAGTCAGCAAGATCAGCAGCCCGGAACTTGAGCGCAGTATCGTCGCGCGCCGACAAAGGCAGCAGGTACGGCCGATCTGTCGGTGCGTCGACAGCCGCCCTGATCGTTGCCCTGGCGGGCGCTTCTTCGACAACGACATGGGCGTTCGTACCGCCCATGCCGAGCGAAGTGATACCCGCCCGGCGCGGCCCGCCTGCCGCCGGTTGCCAGGCTTCCGCTTCAGCGATGACACGAAACGGCGTGGCCGCGAAATCGATCTGCGCGTTCGGCTTCCGGAAATGCAAGGTCGGTGGCAACCGGCGGTGTTCCATCGCCAGCACGACTTTCAACAGCGAGGCCATGCCGGCGGCGGCATCGAGGTGGCCGATATTCGACTTGACCGAGCCCAGACCGCAGAACCCCGTGCGCTCGGTGTCACCCTGGAAGGCGCGCGTCAACGCAGCCACTTCGATCGGGTCGCCGAGAAAGGTACCCGTACCGTGTGCCTCGACGTAACTGACGGTATCGGCCGGAACGTCGGCACTGCCCAGCGCCTCACTGATGGCCTCGGCCTGCATGTGTACCGTCGGTGCGGTGTAATCCGCCTTGTTGTCGCCGTCATTGTTGATGGCCGAGCCCTTGATGACGGCACGCACTGGATCACCGTCTTCGAGCGCATCGCTCAGCCGCTTGAGCAAGACCGCACCACCGCCACTGCCGAAGATGGTGCCGGCCGCATCATCGTCGAACGGTCGGCAATGGCCGTCAGGGGTGAACACACTGTTAGCCTCAAAGAGATGCCCGGTGACAGGTGGGCAACGAATGGCTGCAGCCGTGGCGAGCGCCAGGTCGGATTCGCGATTGATCAGCGACTGACAGGCAAGATGCACCGCGACCAGCGACGTCGAGCAGGCGCTCTGCACGGAGACTGCCGGCCCGGTCAGACCGAGCTTGAAGGCCACCCGGGTGGCCTGAAAATCCTTGTCGGAACCGAGCAGCACCGGCAGGTAATCTTCGTAGAAGC
>Ga0209828_1002251_pt1 | contig 16170 bp, 17 predicted proteins | sample MaitaG_FD_187429 | JGI IMG/M metagenome (GOLD analysis project Ga0209828, IMG submission 187429) | Marine algal microbial communities from Maine, USA - Maine_Asex2 metaG (SPAdes) (version 2) | ecosystem: Host-associated > Algae > Red algae > Unclassified | place: Maine, USA | collected 2015-01-05 | reverse complement strand
CTACAAAGTACTTTTCTTGACCGGTGGGGCAAGCTCCCAGTTTTTCATGGCTCCTATGAATCTATTAAAATCTAATGAATCTGCCGGATATGTCGATACCGGATCTTGGTCCACAAAAGCCATTAAAGAAGCTAATCATTTTGGGAACGTTGAATTAGTTGCTACTTCTAAAGATACGAATTATACATATATACCTAAAATTCTAGATATAAATCCAAATTACAAGTATCTACATATAACCACCAATAACACGATTTTTGGCACACAATACCAAATTATACCTAACACCAATATTCCACTAGTTGCAGATATGTCATCTGAAATTTTTAGTAGAAAACTAGATATAAATAAATATGACCTTATCTACGCAGGTGCTCAAAAGAACTTGGGACCAGCTGGAGTTACACTTGCAATCGTAAATAAAGAGAAATTAGGTAAAGTGGACAGAGACATTCCTACCATGTTAGATTATCAAACTCACATTAAAAAAGATTCCTCATTTAATACGCCACCGGTATTTCCAATTTATGCTTCTATGCTCAGCTTAGAATGGTTAAAAAATAATGGAGGAATAGATGCTGCAGCAAAGAGAAATGATGAAAAAGCTTCGTTGCTATATGATGCTATAGATCAAAGTAAATTATTTAATTCTCCAATTGCAAAAGAAGATCGCTCGAAAATGAATGTGGTGTTCACCTTTGAGAACAAAGATTTAGAATCAGAATTTTTAAAGGACTGTGATACTGCTAATTGCGTAGGAATTAAAGGACATAGATCTGTAGGAGGATTTAGGGCCTCTATATATAATGCCATGCCGAGAGAAAGTGTGGAGGTGTTAGCGGATGTCATTCAGAATTTTGATCGCAAACATGGCTAAATACTATACAGAGCATATTTCTATCGATGAAAACACAATTCCTGTAAGGGTTTATCTGGAATGGCGTAATTCAATTAGATACAGCGTAGGAAAAAGTTATTTAATATTAAGGCTACCACGAATTGAAGGAACCTTGGGATTAGAAAAACACTTGCATGGACTAAAGAATTGGGTAATAAAAAAGTCGATATCTAAACCTGAGGCTTTTAATTGTCTGACACCGCGCAAATATAAAGATGGTGATGTCTTGAAGATATTCGAAACTGATTTTGAAATACAAATTAAAATTGAGAATAGGGCAAACTTTTCTGGAAGACTTATAGAAGATAAAATCATAATTAAAGCTCCGGAAAAAGCAAAAATGGTGGATGTAAATAAGACTTCTAGAGATGTAATTATAAAATTGGTGAATCGAGCATACTTGCCTTATGTAAAAGGAAAGGTTTTGGAAATCAATGATAGATATTTTAAAGAAAAGATTGATAGAGTTTCACTTAAATACAATACATCTAATTGGGGTAGTTGTTCTTCGAAAAGAAATATAAATCTTTCTTCCAGATTGCTACTTACAAACCACAATATTCTTCACTATGTAATTGTGCATGAGTTGAGTCACCTCAAAGAAATGAATCACTCAAAACGATTCTGGAAAATTGTAGAGGATGTAATGCCAGATTATCGAGACTGCGAAAAATGGCTTACCAAGAATGGAAAATATTGTTATCTATAAAAAAAGAGAAGGCTTTTAGCCTTCTCTTTTTTTAATCTTTCTTTAGTTCCAAATGAATGGTACTCACAACTTCAGGATGCAATTTTATTTTTGCATCGTAGGTTCCCATCTCTTTTATTTCATCTGGTAATTCGATCTTTCTACGATCGATGTCAATTCCAAATGATTCTTTGATAGCTGCTGCAACCTGAACATTTGTTACACTACCAAATATTTTACCACTCGTCCCAGCTTTTACTGGAATTGAAATTGTTTTATCATCAATTTTCTTGGAAATCTCTTGATACTCTCCAACCTTCGCTAATTCAACTTCTCTTTCTTTCTCAATTAAACTATCCAATTTTCCACGATTAGGTGCATTTGCAATAACTGCGTATCCCTGTGGAATTAAGTAGTTTCTAGCATAACCATTTTTTACATTAATGACATCATGCTTGAAACCCAATTTATCTAAGTCTTTTAATAATATTATATCCATAGTTTCTTATTTAAAAAGGTCAGTAACATAAGGCATATATGCTAGGTGCCTAGCTCTTTTAATAGCAATAGCTACTTTCTTTTGGTACTTTAATGAATTACCAGTTATCCTTCTTGGTAATATCTTTCCTTGTTCATTTACAAATTGAGCGAGAAAATCCGGGTCTTTGTAATCGATGTGCTTAATCCCAAATTTTCTAAATCTACAATATTTCTTTTTTGCTTGGCCTATATTAGGATTGCTTAAGAATTTTATATCATCTCTTGATGCCATTTTCTATTTCTTTTTGATTAGATAATTAACTAGACGAGTTTGCCTCCATCTAATTTGTCTTGCAATAATTTCAACTCATCCCATTTTCCGTCTTCAGCTAATTGTGCTTGTTGAGACCAAGTAGTAGTATCAAAACCATTGAACTGGCTTCCTCCTTTTTCCAATATTGCTTTTATCTCATCTTTTGATAGAGCGGCTAAATCACGATATCTCTTTAATCCAGCGTCTCTTAGAACCTGATGAGTTTTAGGTCCTACTCCTTCTATTTTAGTAAAGTTATCACCACCATCTGTAACATCAAAAGCTGGCTTTTCTACTTTTTCTTTAATAACTTCAACAGGTGCTGCTGCTACGACTGGTGCTGCAGCTTCAACTTTTGTTGCTTCAGCAGGAGCTTCGACTACCTTTTCAGTTACTAACTTATCTGTTACAACCTTTTCTTCTTCACCTTTAGTTTCAACAGGTGTAACTTTTGGGGCTGCTTCTTCAGTTTTTTCGACAACTTTCTCAGTTACTTTTACTTCTTCAGCTTTTGTCTCCTTTACTGTTTCTACAACTGGAGCTTTTTCTGTCACTGTTTCTGTTAGTTTAGTCGTTTCTTCTGCTTTGACTGGTGCATCTTTCGCTACCTCTTTCGCTGGGGAATCTTTAGCTGCTTCTTTGACTGGAGCATCTTTTGCTGGAGCTGATTTAGCTGCATCTTTTGCTGGGGCTGCTTTCTTCGCTGAAGCACCAGAATTCTTTTTATTATCTTTTTCGTCTTTCTTCTTGGGTTCTTTTTTACCTATAAGCCCGTTTCTCTTATCTTCGTTATACTTTATTCCATATTTGTCCAACTTGACAGATAGAAATCTGACGATTCGTTCGTCCCTTCTTAAAGATAATTCCAATTTAGGGATAACTAATCCTTCTGGAGTATTAAACTCGATTGTGTAATAAACACCTGAGTTTCTTTTCTTGATGGTGTAGGCTAATTGCTTAAGTCCTAAATCATCGAAACTTACAATTGTACAACCCTCGTCTTTGAGGAGGTCTCTGTAAGTTTCAGCTGCCATTTTAATTTCATCGCCTGACAGCACCGGATCCACGATGAAAGTAACCTCGTATTGATTCATTATTTGTTAATAATTAAAATATTTAGTTTCCTAATTTTAGGGCTGCAAAGATAATTATTATTTGTTCGAATAAACAAGTCTAATTTTAACTTTTAAATTTAATAAAAAATCTATTATGAAAAGAATACAAATTATTGCCCTTATTCTAGTCTCAACCCTCCTAATTAACTGCAAAACTAACCAACCTAAGGTCACTTCAAAAGATGGGAAATTTGAATATTTTGGAGAGCCAATCAGTGAAAATTCTCCTATTTCAGTAACCGATCTAGTCGATGAGCTCAAGAAAAAGGATGAGTATGTAGGTCAAATTCAAGGCAATGTGACTTCTGTATGCAAGGTAAAAGGATGTTGGATGAATGTCGTTTCAGAGGATGGCACTTCCGTTTTTGTTAAGTTTAAAGATTATGGATTCTTTATGCCAATGGATCTAGACGGGGAACAAGTGATTATGAGAGGCAAAGGTTTTGTAGAAGTAACTTCGGTTGATGAATTAAGGCATTATGCTGAGGATGAAGGAAAAACTCAAGAAGAAATAGAAAAAATTGTGGAACCAGAAGAGGAACTGAAATTTTTGGCGGATGGAGTAATTCTTATTAAAAAATAAAAAACTAGTGCCGGGCAGCTCTTTTCAGTTTTTAGAAAATTAAAAAGTAAAAAAGCCCGGACACTAGCCAATCATTATAGAACAACTTCCATTAGTATGACGAAGATATCATTATAGGTCACATTTTGTCAAGGAAAGTATTGAATTTAATTCAACATTCTCCCTAATCATCTCAATTGCACGGCTTATTTTCCACGGAGTTCGTCTATTTATTTTTACTTCCAACTTAGATATTCTTATTACTGCACCATAAGTATCTAAGTCTGTACGAACAACAGGAATCATATTTTCTTCAATATATTTTATGCTTTGGGCTGTTAATTTGTCTCTACCGGTAACAACAATTGAGGATAAAGGGGATTCTGCCATGTCTTTTAGCTTAGAAATACTAATAATTTTAGAAATAGCTTTATCTAAAGCACGTGCACTAACGACTAAAAGTAAATCATTTGCATCTTCTAAGCTTTTTAAATCTACAAGAGATCCAGCAACAATTTTTTCCACTTTTTTGTATCCTCTCTCTTCAAAATACTCAATATCCCCATTTATAGCCTTCGATATTGACCAAACAAGAGGAAATCCCAATGTTTTATCATATGGAATTACACCTAACAATTTGATACCTTGGCTGTCGAGCCATGTTCCTAGATATTTTTCAACCATTTCTTTCTTTTCAGGAATCACCTTGTTTACAATTACTCCTAGCAATGGAACATTTTTTTCTCTAAATAGGCTAAGACACATGTTAAGCATGTCAATCGTACTGCCTATTCCGCCTTCTACAATCATGATTACTTCAGCCCCAAGTAATTTTGCTACGTCTGCATTAGATAGATTTGCAACACTTCCTACTCCAACATGACCAGTGCCTTCATAGATAACAATATCCTTTGTCTTTTGCAGCTTTTTGTCTGCATTAGTAATAAGTTTTGCTAAGTGAGAAGTTTCAGGGTTTTCGATTAAATCTTTTGTAGCTCCTTGTCCTAGAATTACCGGAGAATGAATCTTAGGAATTATTTTAAAATTAAGAAGATCTGCAAACAAGACAGAATCCTTATCTACCTTGGCTCCATTTACATCAATGTGATTTTGGCCTACAGGTTTTGAGTACCCAACTTTTATTCCTTGTTTTTGAAATGCGGAAACTAGTCCGAGAGTGGTTGTAGTTTTTCCTACGTGTTGGCTTGTCGCAGCAACATAAATACTTTTATACTTCATAACTTTTTTTTAGGATAAATGTAAGCTACACAAAGTATATAAAACATGAAAGGCCTTTCACGTTTGAAAGGCCTTCATAAGTAATGCTGATCAATTCCTATCTTGACTTACTTCTTTTGGTTTTTTAGGGTTTTGTATTCTCATTGAATACGATTTTTAGACGAGTGGTTTGGTAAAAAGTAATGGTCGAAATACAAATATTTAAAATTTTAACAATTCTTTTGCCAAATAAATATGTAAAATCACACAAATTTTGGCTCAGATTCCAAATGATATGTTGTCAATCTATGATTTCTAAAAAATAAATACGCATATCCAGCTCCAAATGCAAACCCTCCTATATGAGCCCACCAAGCAACTCCACCTTCAATTGGATCTCCCGTCTGAAAAAATGTACTAAAAACTTGAGACAGAAACCAATATCCTAAAAATAGTAATGCTGAAATATAGAAAGTTTTAAAAAAGAGGAGAAAAATCATTTTGATCTTAGATTTCGGGAATAAGACAATATAAGCTCCCATAATTGCGGAGATGGCACCGCTAGCTCCTACTGTTGGTATATTAGAAGCTGGATTAAATAGGATATGTGCTAATAAAGCGACCAATCCACCAAGTAAGTAAAAGACTAAAAAGTGGAAGTTCCCTACAGTTGCTTCTATATTATCTGCAAAGATCCATAAGTAAAGCATATTCCCAAAAAGGTGCATAATGCTTCCATGCAAAAATATAGAGGTTCCTAAGGTAAATAAATCCTGAAAAGATGTAATCTCTGATGGTATAGCCCCAAAGAAATGGACAAAATTATTTGCTCCAGGTCCAAGACTCATTTGATAAACAAATATTAGTATATTAATTGCAATGAATGCATAGCTAAATATTGGCTTTGCCCCTCCCTGCACCTGATCATCACCGATCGGAAATATCATAATTAATTATTATTTTGGTAGATAGGATTATCAATCGCTTTTTTGCAAGATTGATTCCTTAATTTGCTAAAATAATTATATTTGCATCCCGAAAGAAATAAAGTTCGAATTGGCGTGGTAGCTCAGCTGGTTAGAGTGCAGCATTCATAATGCTGAGGTCGAGTGTTCAAGTCACTCTCACGCTACAAAGTCCTTCAATATATTTGAAGGACTTTCTTATTTAATTCTAGACAGACCGGCTTTCGCTTTCTGGTGTAGACTTGCTTTATATTGATTAGGAGACATTTTATTACATTCCTCATAATAATCTTTTGCTTTTTCAGGATCATTCTGATTCTCATAAATAATCCCCAATTGTAAAGCCGCATTACAAGTCATATAATTTTTACCCTTCGGATCATTTTGAATTGTTTTATCAAAATATAGGATGGCATCTGAGTAGTTTTTTAATTGTTGACTTACTCTTCCTAACCGATAAAAATATTCGACACTATTTTCTTCATTGAAATAGAAATCATGTGCCTGCTTGACTAATAGGTTGGATGCTTTCTGGTAATAGCCCCCATCATAAAGTAATCGAGCTTTCAGCAATACTTGGTTTGGAATGATATTTTCTGAGGCTTCTCTCAAAGCTTGCTTATCATCATCGATCAATGCATTACCTTCATTTACACACAATTCCATATACTTCTTATATTCTGGAATATTATTTTCGAAAATTAAAGAAGACCAAGCAAGTTTTTGGTAGGCTTCTTTAATATAGTGTTGACCTTCAAAATGATCTACATATTTTTCTAAGTAGAATTTCGCATTTGGGTCTAATTTTCTTAAAAGGGCGTTGCCCATCATGAAATATAAGAATGGGAACTTTTGAACAGTTTGCTCTTTTATCAGATTCTGCAATAGCAAGATACTTTCATCATTATCTCCATTTCGTTGTAATAATTTTACTCTTACGAATGTAACTAGTGGAGATTGCGAAGAAGCCAAGGGAGATGAATCTAAATATTCAATTGCATCTTGTTTTCTATTGCATTGATAAAATAAAATGAAGGCATAAATGGCATCAGACTCAAGACCAAAAATAAAAGGATTTGACTTTTTATACTCTATCACTTTCTCAATCTCCTTAACACCTAAATCTATCGTTCCTCGAATACCAAAAAGGTCTTTGAAGAGTCCGGGAATACTGATTGATTCGGCTAAGGCATGAATTATACTTAGGCTTTTGTAATTTGGGATGAAGTCTGGATGTTTTTTGACATTGTCTTCAAGGGTTTTATAAGCGGTAAAAATTTCTCTAGAGCTTTTAAATATTTCATTGAACTTTGCTCTAAGTAATGCCCATTGTAAGCGAATCTCAGATTTGATAAATCGTTTGTAGGGATCAGAGTTAGGTAGTTTATCAACAACGTCTATTCTTTTATCAATATTCTTTTTGCGTTCCTCAAAGTCTTTTTCCCTTTCGTGGATGAAAATTGTAAAGAAATCTATATAATTCGCGACATGTTGTAAGGCTACATTATTAGGCTGATCAATGAGAAGAGAGTCTAATAATAGGACAGATCGATCAAAATTTAGATTGATTATGTGATCATATAAGGCGACTACCTCATCATTATAATCTACATAGTGCTGAGCATTCATTGGATTTGATAGTCCAATAAGGAAGATGAGGTATATTTTTAATACAATTTTCACATTAAGTCTCTTACAGATATCATGCATCAATGGTTCCTAAAAGATAAACTGACTTATTGTTAACGAAAAAACCCTTTCACTAATGGAAAGGGTTTGTAATATTTAATATTTATTTTTGATTTACTACTCTTCTGTAGTCTCAATACCAGCTGTTTCATTATCTACCAAAACTCTTCCACAATGCTCACACGCAATAATCGCCTTGAAAAGCCCGATTTCTATTTGAGTTTGAGGTGGAATTCGGTTAAAGCAACCTCCACAGGCCTGTCTCATAACAGTTACAACAGCAAGACCATTCTTATATCTTCCTCTAATTCTATCATAAGATTTTAGCAATCTAGGATCGATATTCTTTCTTACCTTCTCAGCTTCCTTACGCAGTTTATTTTCTTCTTTTTCTGTCTTTACGATGATTTTGTCTAGCTCCACCTTTTTAGTTTCAAGGTGTTCTTTTTTGCCATCTAAACGACCTAAAGTTTCTTCGTAAAGTTCCGTTTTAGCTACTTTGTTGGCTTGAGATTCTCTAATCTTCTTTTCTGAAAGCTGATTTTCGAGATTTTGAAGTTCAATTTCCTTGGTAAGAGCCTCGAACTCTCTATTATTCTTTACATCATCGAGTTGCTTATTATACCTCTCGATTAATGTATTCGAATTTATAATATTCTCTTTATGCTTATTTTCAATCCCTTCTAACTCGTCAACTTGGTCTTTTAATCTACCTACTCTTGTTTCTAAACCAGCAATTTCATCTTCAAGATCGCTTACCTCTATAGGCAATTGACCTTTTAAAATGTGAAACTCATCAATTTTAGAATCAATTTCCTGAAGAGAGAACATTTGTTTTAGAATTTCTTCTACTGAAGCAGTTGCTGTTGCCATATTATAGATAGTTTACTGGATTTGTGTTCACTTTTGTTATTCGGGCTGCAAAGGTAATAAATTTCTTACTTATTAGCTCATTTAACAAATCAATAGTAAATTGTTCGCTTTCGTAGTGTCCTATGTCTGCGATCATGATTTGGTTGTCTGAATCAAAAAATTCATGATATTTATAATCTGCGGTAATAAATACATCTGCTTCTTTGCGTATTGCGTCATTCAACAGGAATCCGCCAGAACCTCCACAAATAGCAATCGATTGAACCAAATCATTGATTATTTTGGTATACTTTATACATTTTACATGCATAGATTCCTTTAAAAATTCAAGGAATTCAGTGGTTTTCATTGGTTTTGATAAATTTCCAATAATTCCAGAACCGGAGTAAATCTCTTCTTCTGTCTTCGGTTTTAGTATTTCTAGACCTTGAAGGTTTAACTTATTTGCAATTTTCTGGTTTACTCCATTTTGAAAAACATTATCCAAATTGGTATGCATGGCAATAATTGCGATGTCATTCTTAATCGCCAATTGTATTACTCTTTGAATATAATTACTACCTGTTAATTGTTTTAAGCCATTGAAAATAATGGGATGATGGGCTACAACTACATTAGCCCCAATCTCAATTGCTTCCTGAATTACTTCCTCTGTAGAATCCAAACAAGTCACTGTTCCTAAAATTTTAGCATTTACATCGCCTACAATTAATCCTGCATTATCATAGGATTCTTGCAAATGTAAAGGGGCAATGGTTTCGAAATAGTCTAATAAATCTTGAACAATCATAAATTTTGAATTTTCTCAATTAGGTCGGTAGATGAAAAACCTTCTAAAAATGGAATTATTTCTACTATACCCCCAGTCATGATGGTTTCGTGAAAACCAACAATTTCTTCTCTAGCATAGTCTCCACCTTTTACCAACACATTTGGTTCAATTCCCTTAATCAAAGTCAATGGAGTATCTTCTTCAAAGATTATCACATAGTCTACAAACATAAGACCTGCAAGCATTCTAGATCGAAAATTTTGATTGTTGATGGGTCGGTTTTCTCCTTTTAGTCGACTTACTGAATCATCAGAATTTAGCCCAACTACTAGTAGATCTCCTAACATTTTAGCTTCTTCTAAGTAATGTAAATGACCTGGATGTAGAAGGTCAAAGCATCCATTAGTGAATACTACTTTTGACCCTATAAAAGAAATTCGATCTGAATCTAAATCTTTAAGCTCAATGATTTTATTATCTAGTGTATTCATTTATTGAAGATAGGTAAGCCAACAAGGGCAATTATTCCAAAAAGTATGTTACAGAATAATTGAATTGCAAAGAAAAGGAGCATAGCAAATGAAAATGCTTCAACCCCTCCAATACCATAAATAATTAACGCCTGGACAACAAGATAATGGTAACTTCCCATACCACCAGGTGATGGAAATACAATTCCTAGGGTTCCAAAAACAAAAACTACTAATCCAGCAATCGGCCCCAAATGAGAAGTGGGCTCATAGGCAAAGAAACATAGATAGGTCATTAAATAATAACATACCCAAATACCTAGAGAATACGCAATAAATAAGGCTTTGTTATCCACCTTAAGAATAGACTTCAATCCCTCTAAAAACCGATTCATTATTTCACTAAGTTTATTCAATAGCTTATTATTAGATAAAGCAAATCCTTTAGAAAATCTAATAAAAACGAAGTATCCAATTATAGAAGCTATGGCTAAACTAATTCCTAGGTAAACTAGATTGATTATCGAAAACTGGAAATTATCTTGAAAGTACTTTGATAAGACATTAAAGGAAAGGACGAATGATGCTCCTATGAAGAGTAGTAAAAATAATACATCAATGATTCTACCAACGATGATCGTTGCCATGGTTTGCTCTACGGGAATATTCTCATATCGACTCATGGATGTTGCTCTAATAATTTCTCCAATCCGAGGGATTCCGAGATTTGCAAAATACCCTAACATAAGAGTCCCTAAAGAATTTATAGTGGAAGGACTATAACCCAACGTAGCAAGAAGTTGATTCCATCGAAGTGCTCTAAATATATTACTTAGCATAAAAATAATGAGAACGACAACAATCCAGATCCAATTTGCTTGTGAAAAATCTGTTATGATTTTATCAAACAGATTACAATTATCCAGGTTTGCACCTCGAAGTATACATTCCTCTTCGTATGCAGAAGAGTTCTTTGTCCACATTAAATATAAAATCCCAACACCAATCGTAAGGAATAGAAAATACTTTAGAATATTGGAAAACTTCAAGTAGATTTAGCTTAGTTTGTTATTATCATCAGGAAAGATTGCCTTAGCTTTAAAGTCTTTGGCTTCTTCCGGTGTCATTAGTGCATATGATATAATAATGACGACATCTCCCACTTCTACTTTTCTGGCTGCAGCTCCATTAAGGCATACTATTCCTGAACCTCTTTCACCTCTAATGACATAGGTTTCGATACGTTCACCATTATTGTTATTTACAATTTGTACCTTTTCTCCAGGGAGTATGTTTGCCGCTTCAATCAAATCTTCGTCGATTGTAATAGAACCAACGTAATTCAGATTGGCTTCAGTAACCTTAACTCTGTGGATTTTTGACTTATGTATAGTTAGGAGCATAGAGGGACAAAATTATAAATTTTCCACTATTGTAATGCTTTATTTAGCTAATTGGTTCTCTTTTTTGTCTTTTTTAATATCACATTGTCAATTAATCTTACTTCACCCGCCCAAACAGCCGTCAAAGCCACCAAATACCTTGCATCTTTCCAATCAGTAACTTTATTTAACGTATGACCATTAATGATAGTAAAATATTCAGGTTTAAAGCCTGCTGGCAAACCTAAACTATCCAAAGAGATGTTCTCTACTTCTTCAACTGTATTGAATTTCATCAATTCTTTTGTACGTAAAAGATTCATATACAGTAAATTAGCCCATTTTCTCTTGGATTTAGTCAATCTTCTATTTCTTGAGCTCAAAGCTAAGCCATCAAAATCCCGCTGAATATCGCAGACTACAAGCTCTACCTTCATTTTGAGATTATCAATCATCTTTTGAATGATGGTAAATTGCTGGAAATCCTTTTGCCCCATATATAGTTTGTGAGGCTTAACAATATTTAATAATCGGTGCACCACTTGTACGACTCCATCAAAGTGGCCTGGTCGAAAAGCTCCTTCCAACTTCCTATCTAGTCCATCCAAATTCACTTTGACAGAGCTTTTTTCTCCTTTCGGATAAATTTCTTTTACTCCTGGAGCAAACAAAAAGTCAAGTTTTGCATCTTCTAGTAGGTTCGAATCTGCCTCTAACGTCCTTGGATATTTTTTCAGATCTGACTTTTCATTAAACTGAGTCGGATTGACAAAGATGCTGCATACTGAAATATCATTTTCTCGAATACATTTTTTCACAAGAGCGATGTGCCCTGAATGTAAGGCACCCATTGTAGGTACGAAACCAATTTTCTTTCTTTTTTGTGTGGTTAATTTAGATTGTAATTCTTCGACAGAGGTTATGATTTCCATTCAATCTTTTTTAATCATTATTTTCAAACCAATTCTTAATCATCGAAGATGATAATTTATTCTGAGGAGTGTAGTCTCTTTCTGGATAACCTTCATGTCCCATGCCTTCGGGAAACCACTTCCATAAAAATCCGCCCGCCCAAAAATCTTCGCTCCAAAGAGTTGTGAATAGTGCTTCTATGGAATTCGATTGTGCTTTCTCATTGATGGGAATAGAGTGCACTTTTTTCTCAAGCTCCCATGTTTTTCCAGCGCATCCATCTACACTTAAATAACCATATTCTGTAAATATAATTTGTCGATCAAACTCATTTGAATAGGCCTTCAAATCACTCACAATTGGTTTCCAAGCCTTTACAAGTTTATTTACATCTGGGGTAATTTCCTCTGAAAGAGGGAAATAAGAACTTATTCCGATATAATCTAATTGATTCCAAAAACTTATATTCTCAAAATTATCCCAGTTGGCTGAATAAGTTAATTCTCCACAATAAGAATCTCTAATTTCACTTACAAGATTTGTCCAAAATTGAGGTCTTTCTTTTACTGATTTTTTATATTCAGTACCAACACAAAATAATTCGACCTCATATTCAATCGCTATATCTAGATAGGAGAAAATAAAATCTCTATAATTATTCTCCCATTCTTCCCATTCTTGATCTGTGTCAAAAGATAAATCACCTACCCAACTTCCGGGAATGTAAATTTGAGGTTTTAGCATCACTTTGATATTATTAGCATGCGCCAACCTGATGGACTCTTTGACTCCAATATCTTTTTCTCCCCACCATTGACGATCCATATTAAACTTCACTATTGTTTTTCCAAGGGGAGTAAATCCATAAGGAACTAGTTTAATGTAGTTAGCACCTAATTCTTTGATAGGTAAAGTAGGGTCTGACTCGAAGGCCCGAGGAGGTGCTACCATGGTGATTCCCTTAATTTTGCCTTGTGAATTAAGTATATTAAGATGTGCAACTAAAGCAAATAAGAGTAATAGTCTGATTTTCAATGACATATGATTAGAAAGTGTTCTAAAAGAATAAAGCTATTGAAAAATATTCAAAATAAGCGTTTTAATGGACACTTCTATTAGAAATTATTTAGTAGAATTAAAAATAAATATATATTTTCTATTATTTTCTTATATTCCTTAAATTATTTGCAATATTAATAGATATGAGCCTATATTTGTTTTATCAATATGAAGTTATTGAGAATATTATTTAAAAACATTGTGAGGTGATGAAATTGGCAGACATGCCCTCCTGTCTCGAGGGTGAAGATCACGGGAAAAACGAAGTACACGAGTTTTGAGGTTCACTGATAAACTTCTGTACTTTGGCTAACCGCTTCGTGGAGGTTCGAATCCTTCTCTCACAGCTTAGTTTTCTGAAAAGTTAGAAAACATTTTGTATATCACATTGTGAGGTGATGAAATTGGCAGACATGCCCTCCTGTCTCGAGGGTGAAGATCACGGGAAAAACGAAGTACACAAGTTTTGAGGTTCACTGATAAACTTCTGTACTTTGGCTAACCGCTTCGTGGAGGTTCGAATCCTTCTCTCACAGCTCAGAAATCTAGCTAATGAAAAAGAGGTACATCATTATATCTCTTTTTTAATTCACATAAGTGTGTAAATAAATACTCATATGATGAAATATATTAATATTTTAGAGGCTTAATATTAATTATTTACATCAAATATCATGAGTAACCAGTCATTTATAGTCGAAGGTGGCCATTCCTTATCAGGAACTATAAAACCTCAAGGTGCAAAGAATGAAGCGCTACAAGTAATCTCAGCTATTTTACTAACATCAGAAAATGTAACGATTCTCAACGTTCCTGATATTCTAGATGTAAGGAAGCTAATTTCCCTGTTGGAGGGTCTTGGAGTAGATGTTGATAGGAACAATCAAAATAGTTATACTTTCAAGGCAGATAAAATTGACCTAGAGTATTTTGCATCTAAATCCTACTTAGAAGATGCCAAAAGAATACGAGGAAGTGTCATGTTATTGGGTCCTCTTTTAGCAAGATTCGGAAAAGCTTTTTTACCAAAACCAGGTGGTGATAAAATTGGAAGACGAAGGTTAGACACTCACTTTAATGGCTTAATGAAACTTGGAGCGGAATTTAAATACGACGATAAGGAAGATAACTTTTTTCTATCCTCAGATAAACTAAAGGGAGCTTATATCCATATGGATGAAATTTCTGTAACGGGAACAGCTAATGTAATAATGGCCGCCGTACTAACTGAAGGGACAACCACTATATATAATGCCGCTTGTGAGCCTTATGTGCAGCAGCTATCAGAGATGTTGGTAAGAATGGGAGCGGTCATCGAAGGCATTGGATCTAATCTTTTAAAAATTGAAGGTGTACATACATTAGGGGGTACAGAGCATACCTGCTTGCCAGATATGATAGAAATTGGAAGCTTTATAGGAATGGCAGCCATGACTCAATCTGATCTAACTATTGAAGGAGTAAACCAAAAGATGCTTGGAAATATTCCTGCTACCTTTCAAAAACTTGGTATAGATATAGATATTGATGGGGATAACATTCACGTCAAAAAACAAGATGTGTATGAGATACAAAATTTTATGGATGGAAGTATATTGACTATATATGATGCACCATGGCCGGGCTTTACGCCAGATCTAATGAGTATATTATTGGTGACCGCTACACAGGCGAGAGGGAGTGTTTTGATCCATCAAAAAATGTTTGAGAGTCGATTATTCTTTGTAGATAAATTGATAGATATGGGCGCTCAAATTATTTTGTGTGATCCTCATAGAGCATCAGTTATAGGTTTGGAAAGAAAGCATTCTTTGAGAAGCATTACTATGAGTTCTCCAGATATCAGAGCTGGTGTATCCCTGTTGATTGCTGCAATGACGGCCAATGGCGTAAGTACCATCCATAATATTCATCAGATAGATAGAGGATACCAAGACATCGATGATCGCCTAAATGCATTAGGTGCCAATATCCAACGAGTAGAATCTACTTAAGATATCACAGTTTTGATGAATAGAAAAGAATGGCATATATTCAATGGAGATGTACTACATTCTCAAGTATTATCCTTTGGTATTGAAAACAAAATTGTAATGAGAGAGTGCCTCATAGAAGGCCCTACAATTTGCACAAGCTTAAATTCTTTCATTCAGTCTAGAAAAGAATTTTTTCAAAATCAATATGGAATAGATAAAAAAACTTATAACCTCAAAACTAAAACTGAATTACTTCAACTTCAACAAATCAAACCGAACGATGACATCTTGCTATGGTTTGAATTTGATTTATTTTGTCAGACAAACATGTGGTACTTATGCTATTATCTCTCAAAAAAAAATCTCTCAAAAAATGTTTATTGGGTGATGCCAAATCATGCTGAATGGTCAGGATTTGGAAGTATGACGGAAGAGGATTTAAAGGATTCATTTACAAATAAACTAAAACTTCAAAAAGATCAAGTTATAGATTTTTCTAAGTGTTGGGAGGCCTATCAAGCAAATGATATCGAAGCACTTTTAATTTTGGGAGCAAAATTATCCCCCGTCAAACCTATACTTCCTAATGTCATTGAAGCTCACATTGAACGTTTACAATATCAGGGTGACACGCCTAGACCAGAATCAACACTCCAAATAATTATGCAGGAACTTGATACGCTCCAGTTTGATTTGATATTTAGAGAATTCTGCAAAAGGGAAGGAATTTATGGCTTTGGTGATTTACAAATTAGGAGAATGCTTCTAAATATGGGCCTAGAGATAGAAGAGAATTAG
>Ga0209828_1002250_pt1 | contig 16184 bp, 9 predicted proteins | sample MaitaG_FD_187429 | JGI IMG/M metagenome (GOLD analysis project Ga0209828, IMG submission 187429) | Marine algal microbial communities from Maine, USA - Maine_Asex2 metaG (SPAdes) (version 2) | ecosystem: Host-associated > Algae > Red algae > Unclassified | place: Maine, USA | collected 2015-01-05 | reverse complement strand
GGGGCAGTCTTTGGGCAAAGAAATATTTATTGATGAAAAACGAGATTACTTTGCGCTCAGCGGCGATCACCCGCGCCTGACAGGTACAGAGTTTATGGCAAGTTTGCAGGATAATAATCATGACTAATTGGCTTACAGATTACGAAACGAAACGCGACGCGCTGATTGAGGCGAACGCCTATGACCCGGCCCACGAGCACAGCTCTTGCGGAGTCGGCCTTGTGGCGAGCATTGATGGAAGCGCCAGGCGGGACGTGGTAGAGCTGTCTCTGCAAGCCCTAAAGAATGTCTGGCACCGGGGCGCTGTTGACGCCGACGGGAAGACCGGCGACGGGGCGGGCATTCGCCTTGATATTCCGCAGGAATTTTTCCGCGCTCAAGTTGAACGCACAGGCCACAAACCAACAGCAGCGAAAATTGCTGTCGGCATGATGTTCCTGCCGCGTACGGATTTCAGCGCGCAAGAAGCCGCGCGAACCATTGTCGAGTCTGAGCTTTTGAAAGAAGGCTTTTATATTTACGGCTGGCGGCAAGTGCCTATTAATATGGACGTCATTGGCGACAAGGCCAAAGCGACCCGTCCCGCTATTGAGCAAGTCATGTTCCGAGACCCTAAAGGACGCAAAGGCGACAAGCTGGAGCGGGAGCTTTACATTATTCGCCGGCGCATTGAGAAACGCGTTATCGCAGCGGCTATTCCGAGCTTTTATGTTTGCTCGCTTTCTGTTCAGACAATTATTTATAAAGGTATGTTCCTCGCCGAAGACATTGATAAGTTTTACCCTGACCTTCAGGACGAACGTTTTGTGTCTCGCGCGGCGATTTATCATCAGCGCTACTCAACTAATACATTCCCGCAGTGGTGGCTCGCCCAGCCATTTCGCATGCTCGCCCATAACGGCGAAATTAATACAGTGAAAGCCAACACGAATTTCATGAAAAGTCATGAGATTAAAATGGCCTCTTCTGCGTTTGGCAAGCGCGCGGGTGATGTGAAACCTGTTATTCAAAAAGGCAGCTCTGACTCAGCTGCGCTTGATGCCGTATTTGAACTTTTGGTTCGGGCAGGCCGGACAGCGCCAATGGCGAAAACTTTGCTAATCCCTGAAGCCTATTCCAAACGCGGCGACCTGATGCCCGATAATTGGCGCGCGCTTTATGAATATTGCAATGCGGTGATGGAGCCTTGGGATGGCCCTGCTGCCGTAGCCGCCTATGACGGGCGTTGGTGTATGGCAGGGCTTGATCGTAACGGCCTGCGCCCGCTTCGCTATTCCGTGACGAATGACGGTATTTTAGCCGTCGGGTCAGAGACAGGTATGTGCCCCGTCGACGAGCGCACCATCATCAAAAAGGGCGCGATTAAACCGGGCCGTATGATTGCTGTCGATTTGGACGAGGGTAAGTTTTACCATTCCAAGGACATTCTAAATCTTCTGGCCGATAAAAAACCTTATAAAAAATGGCTCAAAAAGGTTGTTAATCTTGATGAGAAACTAGCCGGGTCTGAACCCGCAGCTCCGCTGGTTGGCGACGCGCTGACACGGCGGCAACTCTCTTGCGGCCAATCCCTGGAAGATATGGAATTAATTCTTTCGCCCATGACAGAAACGGGCAAAGAAACTGTTGGGTCCATGGGGGATGATACGCCTCTGGCTGTGCTGTCCGATATTTACCGGCCTATGTCACATTTCTTCCGGCAGAATTTTTCGCAGGTTACGAACCCGCCAATTGATCCCTTGCGCGAGACGCGCGTAATGGGCCTCAAGACCCGGTTCCGTAATTTGCGCAATATTCTCGCAGAATCCGAAGATCAGACGCGCGAGATGTTTGTGCTCGAGAGCCCTGTTATGACGAACGGTATGTTGGATAAATTCATGGGATTGTTCGGCAAAACAACGACTGTCATTGATTGCACATTTGATCTTCCGAAACCCGGTGCACGGGCTGGTGAAGCTTTGCGTAACACGTTTAAACGTATTCGCGAGGAGGCCGAAGACGCCGTCAAAGCCGGGGCGGAGAACATCGTTCTGTCTGATGAAAATGTGTCTGACACGCGTGCCGCGGCGCCGATGATACTCTGTGTCGGCGGCGCACATACGCACCTTGTCAGCAAGGGATTGCGCTCGTCTTGTTCTATTATTGTGAAATCTGCGGAATGTCTCGATACGCATTACTACGCCGTGTTAATCGGTGCGGGCGCAACGGCGGTCAATGCATATATGACTCAAGCGGCCATCCAAGACCGGATTGAACGTGGCCTCATCGATATGAAGACAGACGAAGCTGTCACGAAATATAAATACGCTATTGAGCAAGGTCTCCTTAAAATTATTTCCAAAATGGGGATTTCGGTTATTTCGTCCTATCGCGGCGGGAATAACTTTGAAGCGCTTGGGCTATCCCGCGCGCTTGTCGGGGAATTTTTTCCGGGCATGACTAGCCGTATTTCCGGCATAGGGTTATCAGGTATTGAGACCAAACTTCTTGAAACTCATGAACGGGCTTATGAAGCGTCTGTGGCGCACCTGCCGATTGGCGGTCTCTACCGCGTCCGCGCCAAAGGCGAGCGTCATGCTTACAAGGCCGACATGATTCACATGCTTCAAGAAGCTGTCGGATCAGAGAATTATTCCCTCTACAAAAAATACGCCGATATTGTAAATTCAGCCTCGCCGATCCAAATCCGCGATCTTTTGGATTTCAATCCGCTCGGTAAACCTGTCAATTTACGCCGCGTTCAGAACATCAATGAAATTCAGCGGCGATTTAATACGCCGGGGATGTCGCTTGGGGCGCTCTCACCCGAAGCCCACGGTACGCTGAATATTGCTATGAACCGCATCGGGGCCAAGTCCGTGTCAGGCGAAGGCGGTGAAGACCGCGCGCGGTACAAGCCGCTGCCTAATGGCGATAATCCGAACTCATCGGTCAAGCAAATTGCCTCGGGCCGCTTCGGTGTCAACGCGGAATATTTAAACCAATGCCGCGAAGTCGAAATTAAAGTCGCGCAGGGCGCCAAACCCGGCGAAGGTGGACAATTGCCCGGATTTAAAGTCACCAAAATGATTGCGAAGTTCCGGAACGCGACGCCGGGCGTGACGCTGATTTCCCCGCCGCCGCATCACGATATTTATTCCATCGAAGATCTCGCGCAATTAATTTACGACCTAAAACAAATTAATCCTAAGTGCCGTGTGTGCGTGAAATTAGTGGCCAGCTCCGGCGTTGGAACAATTGCAGCAGGTGTGGCCAAAGCCAAAGCCGATACGATATTAATTGCCGGACATAACGGCGGGACAGGCGCATCGCCCAATACGTCCCTGAAATATGCGGGCATCCCATGGGAGCTTGGCCTGTCCGAAGCGCATCAGGTTTTGACTCTTAATAATTTACGTGACGGCGTGACGCTGCGCACAGACGGCGGACTGAAAACAGGCCGCGATATTGTCATGGCGGCTATGTTAGGCGCGGAAGAATACGGTATCGGGACGCTCAGCCTTGTTGCTATGGGCTGTATTATGGTGCGCCAGTGTCATTCAAATACCTGCCCCGTTGGCGTCTGCGTCCAAGATCCGCGCCTGCGAGAGAAATTCACAGGCACGCCTGAGAAGGTCATCAATCTGATGAACTTTATTGCTGAGGATGTGCGTGAAATTTTGGCGTCTTTAGGCGCAGAGCGCCTTGAAGATGTCATTGGGCGTACAGACCTGCTTGCGCAGGTATCGCGCGGAGCGGAGCATCTGGACGACCTTGACCTGAACCCTATTCTGGCCCGCGTGGATAACCGTCCTGTCAAAGACACGCGCCATGAACGCATTGAGGTTCCGGACAGCCTCGACGTGGAGATCCTGCGCGATGCTAATACGATGATGGACCGCGGCGAGAAAATGGTTCTGACCTATTCTGTCGAGAACACCCACCGCGCGGTCGGGACACGGACAAGCTCCGAAATTTATCGCCGCTTCGGTGTTAATGGACTGCAACGAGATCAACTCACTGTGCGTCTGCGCGGATCGGCGGGGCAATCGCTGGGCGCGTTCGGCATGCACGGTCTTACACTCCTCGTGGACGGGGACGCGAATGATTATGTCGGCAAAGGCTTATCCGGCGCGGACATCATTGTCTCACCCCAAAGCAGTTCTAAAATCGACCATCATTCCAGCGCCATTGTCGGTAATACCTGTCTATACGGCGCGACCAAAGGCACGCTCATGGTCTCAGGCCGGGCGGGCGAGCGGTTTGCCGTGCGTAATTCCGGCGCGGACACCGTGATCGAAGGCTGCGGCACGAATGGGTGTGAATATATGACCGGCGGCACAGTCGTCGTCCTCGGCTCTGTCGGCGATAATTTCGGCGCGGGCATGAGCGGCGGCATGGCCTTTGTCTGGGACGAACACGACGCCTTCCACAAAGCCGTCAACCCGGACAGCGTCATCTGGCAACGGTTCGAGAGCACTCACTGGGAAGAGGTCTGCAAAACCCTCATTGAGCACCATGCGCGCGTCACAGGTTCCGAGTTCTCCAAGAAAATGCTGATCGATTGGGAGCTCGAACGCGGCAGGTTCTGGCAAATCATCCCGAAAGAAATGCTGGATAAATTGGAGAACCCAATTAAGGACGCGGCCTAGGCGGCTAACTCAAATATTCCCGGACGGCGCTATTGTGCCTACGGGAACATAATTTATGTAATCACCGCGCTTTCAATGCCGCCGCTAGCTCCTCAGCTTTTGCCTCCTTCAACGCGGCGCAGAGTTCAATGCGCTCGACCGTCTGGGCGAGGCTACGCTCATAGCCGGGTATAAGCGCGGCGTTCTCGGTAAAGAATGCTTTCGCTTCGTCGCGGCGCTCGGTTGAGCAGAACCCGCTTGCGAATCCGGGTATGCCGCCGAGGCGTACATCAACGACTTTGCGTTTCACGAAAGTTTCGAAGTTTGTTTTGAACCAGTCCCATGTGGCGTCGCCGTGTATCTCAGATCTCATCAGGCCGCCTATGAGGCCCATGGCCTGGCGTCCTGTGATAGGACTATCCTCTGCGAGGGCCACGTCGCGCAAGGTCGCGGCTATTTCTTTATCCGTCGTCGAGGCGAGCGCGCCAAGCGCCGCGCCTTTCTCAAGCGCGCTACCCGTACTCGCCATTTCGATAAGCGGGCCATATGTGGCATCGCCCAAAGACTTCATAGCTTGCGATAACGCTAGCCCAATCATGTTGGAGGCGACCTGGCTTTTATCCTGCTCGCGCGCAACCCCGAGATAAGCTGCGCCCTGTTGCGCGAGGCGAAGCTTCAAGGTTTCGTCTTGTCCGACATTCACAAGCCGCGATGCGAGTGTTGGCACGAGAAGATTACCCTCAACCGTATCCTTACCAACATTATCCTTGTAGCGCTTTTGGAACATATCGCGCACGAGACGCGCAACATCGTCTTTGGCGTCTGTATGGTCATCCATAAAGCCGAGAAAACTTCCAGCTTTGCTGGCGACGTCATATTCCGGATATTTCGCGAATATCTCCATGCCTTTGAGGAGGACTGAGGAGTCAACTTCGCCCGCGCGATACGCCGCATAGAGACTGTCTTGCACGGTCAAGACTTCGCGTGTGTTGAGCGCGTCGAGATTAGAGACAAGCTTGTCCCATCCTTCTGTGTCGAGTGAAAAACGGTAATAGCCGGAACCGTTTTCATTCAGCGTTACCCAATCTGCACAGCCTTCAACTTTGGCTCTCAGAGTTTCGGTTTTACCCGTCATCAGTGTACACACTTTTTCAGTTTGATCGCCGTAGCCCACCTTCGCGCAAACCGGAATTTGCCATGTTTGACCTTGCTTGGTTTTAGAGCCGAGCGGTGCGTATCGGGATTGCGAAAGTTTGACTTCTGTCTTTCCGCCTGAACACGTGAGTGTCCCTGTCACAAGCGGCAGGCCCGGCTGATCCACAAAGCTTTTCATAGCCGGAACGACATTGGCATCGCCAGAGCCGTCCGCGATTGAGGCAAAGAAATCATCGCCTGTCGCTACGCCGTCGGCATAGCGTTTCATGTGCAGGCGGACGCCGTCGCGGAACTTTTCTTCGCCGAGATAGCTCTCAAACATGGACAAGACGCCGCCGCCTTTGCGGTACGTAATGCCGTCAAACTGATCCATAACGCCTTCGGAGCGCTCAAGCGGTTCGCGGACTTTTCGGGTCGTCGCAAGCGTATCGATGTTCATTGCGCCGAGGGCTGAGTTCAGCGTGTTACGATCGTAATTCCCTTCCGGCTTCCACGTCGCCGTGCCTTTATTTCCCATCCATGTGGCAAAGGCCTCATTAAGCCAGATATCTTCCCACCAGACCGGCGTGACGAGATCGCCAAACCATTGATGCGCCAGCTCGTGGGAATGTACGCCCGCATAGGCGCGCTGTTGGGAGAGCGGAGCGTCATCATCGAGCAAGAGGAGGTATTCACGATAGACAATCGCGCCCGGATTTTCCATTGCGCCAAAAGCGTAGTCCGGCGCGGCAATCAAATCGAGTTTCTTGTACGGATATGGAATATCGAAATAGGCTTCCAAGGCTTCCATAATACCCGCCGTATTATTCGCGGCGTATTTTGTTTTCCCGCCTTTGCCTTTAGCTGTGATTATTCGCAGCGGAATGGGGCGGTCACGGACTTCCGTGGGCGGAAGCGGATCATACTCAACCACGTCATAAGGACCGGAGCCAAAAGCTATCAAATATGTCGGGAGCGGACGGGTTTTGGCGAAATCATGTCTGACCCAGCCATTATCCAAAGTCGTCGCTTTCAATTCAGGTGTATTAGAAAATACGAAATCATCCGCTGGGGATGTGATTGAGAGCGTGAACGGCACTTTGAAACGCGGCTCATCAAAGCTTGGGAAGGCTTCGCGCGCGCCCAAAGGCTCAAACTGCGTCACGATATAATTCTCGCCGCCTTGCTCTACTTTGTAGGCCGAGTTCAGGGCCATATTATAAGGCGTCTCGTACGGAATTTTGAGAGTCATCGTCCCGCTGGGGAGGGTCTCTTCACTGATGATATACGCCACGCCCGACGGGGCTTCGGCAAGGTCGACAGTTTTGAAATCAAGCGCGATTGACTTTCCGTCCGGCAATTCTGCGACGGCTCCTGTGACCGTCATATGTTTGCCGTGCAGCCAGATTTTATTCGTGGCTTTCTCAATCGTGACGTCAATTTCGACGACGCCTTTAAAGCCGTCATCGTCTGGATCCATGACCATATCGAGGCGGTATTCAGTCGGTATAACATTGGAGCCGAGTTGCGCGTGAGGGACTGCGTCTTCAGAAATAGCCGTTGACACAGTCTCGGTTGTTTTTGCCGCCATGTCCTCAGAGGCCTTGCATCCTGCTAGCAATAATGCCGTTGAGGCGGCGCATAAAAGTGTCCGTGATAAAGTCATAAGTCTCTCCCTAATGCGCATAATTCCCGCTGGGATAACGCGTAGTTTTAGCATTATATAAAGAGCCTCTAGAAAATATCTACCTTTATGGCCTGCACTAAGCTGTAATAGGGCTATCCATCCTAAAAAGTTATGGTATAACGCCGCTCTTATAAGGCATATGGCAGACGTGACAGACACTAGAAATGACATAAACGGCGGACAACAGACGCCATCCCTGCGGGGACGACCGGGTCGTCTGCCGCCAGAGGAGTCTGCGAAAATCACGCGGCGCATTACGGCGATGGCCGTTATTATCGGGATTATCCTGATCGCCGCGAAGTTCTTCATTTGGCAAGAATCCGGGTCTGTCGGAATTCTATCCTCCCTCGTCCACTCCTCACTAGATCTGTTCGGGGCCATGTCCAGCTTTTTTGCCGTGCGCTATGCCGCGCGTCCGCCTGATGACAATTACAGGTTTGGCCACGGGAAATCCGAAAGTTTCGCGGCTGTGTTTCAAGTTTGCCTGATTGTCTTTGCAAGTTTCCATCTGCTGGAAGAAGCCTTTGAGCGGTTTAATGATCCGTCACCGATACAGCACGGCGGGTTCGCGATTACGGCCATGCTGTTCTGTATCGCCATTACGTTGTGGCTTTTAATCGCTCAGACTTGGGCCATCCGCTCGACAGGCTCGATTGCAGTCCGAGGAGACCGGGCGCATTATCTGGCGGACATGCTCGCCAATGTTGTTGTGATTAGCGGGCTAGTGCTCACCTCATATACACCGTTCCTTCGCGCGGACAGCCTCGTCGGCGTTATCATCGCGCTGTGGCTTTTATGGACAGGCTATAAAGTCGCGCGCCTCGCGTGGTCACAACTTATGGACCGGGAGCTGCCAGATACAGAACGCAACTTCATTCGCGACCTCGCTTTGAAGGATAGCCAGGTTAAAGCCGTGCACGACCTGCGTACCCGCGCCTCCGGCCCGCATATTCATATTCAGATGCGGCTTGACCTCGATGAAACTCTGACTTTATCTCAAGCCCACGATGTTATTCTCGCAGCGGAGCAGCGGGTCATGGGGGCTTATAAAGCCGCTGATATTCTGATCCATCCTCACCCGACAGGCTGTGAACATACGCACGGCAATAAAAGATTCAGATCGGGCAATAATTAAGCCGAACCGGCCTTTTCGTTAAGGGAGTGGCAAGAGATAAGACTTTATAAACCATAATTATGCGCACCCTTTACCATTGGCCCCTAGATCCGCAGTCCCGTCAAGCACGCATTGCCCTGACAGAGAAGAAGCTGCGGTTTAAATTGGAGCTCCTCAATCCGTGGGAACCGGATGAGACTTTTCTGGAGCTTTGCCCGGAAGGTACGCCGCCTTGCTTGGTCGATATTATCGCGGGCGGGAATGCTGTCATCACGGGCGCGCGCGCTATTTGCGAATATGCCGAAGAGGGCTCCTCGCGCTTTCCGCTTATGCCGAGCAACGCATTAGAGCGTGCGGAGACGCGGCGTTTATGCGCGTGGTTTGATTCCAAATTTTCAGACGAAGTGAACGCCTACCTGATGCATGAGCGCGTGGAGAAAGCTCTGTCCGGCGGCGGCGCGCCGCATCCGCCGACCCTGCGCGAAGGCCGCGAGCATTTAATGCATCATTTGACTTATATGACGTGGCTCTTGGAAAAACGCGACTGGATGGCCGGAAAGAGTTTCAGCCTCGCTGACATTGCCGCGGGCGCGAATATCTCCTGTCTCGATTTCATTGGCGAAGTGCGGTGGCGAAACTGGCCTGTCCTGAAAGACTGGTATCAGAAACTCAAATCCCGACCCAGCTTTCAACCGCTACTCGCTGACCGCGTTCCCGGCCTCATCGCGCCGTCCCATTACGCGGACCTTGATTTTTAACGCGGCATGACCCGGCTCCCTACCCGTGTGACTAAGCGTATGGAGGCCTTAGGTTTTGCGCCGCCGGGAATTGTCGCCTTGGGCGATTATGGGAATGAGCCCGGCATGGGCCTCCGTGAATTTCTCGCCCAAAATTATCATGGTAGTATGTCGTGGCTTGAAGACACAGAAACACGGCGCGCCCATCCGCAAAACATGTGGTTGGAGGCAAAATCAGCGATTGTACTGGGCATGAATTACGGCCCGGACAGCGACCCTCTCATCACGCTAAAGCAACCCTCAAACGCCACGATATCTGTCTATGCCCGTAACCGGGACTATCACGACATTATCAAAGGCCGCCTAAAAGAGATCGCAAACCTTGTTGCCAATTCCACAAACGCGGATGTGAAAGTCTTTGTCGATACAGCCCCTCTCATGGAAAAGCCGTTAGCCGCCAAGGCCGGAATAGGATGGCAAGGTAAGCACACAAATTTGGTCAGCCGCGAGTTTGGCTCATGGCTTTTTTTGGGCGTAATATTATCCGCTGCCGAACTTGATCCTACTGACGCTGAAACCGATCATTGTGGATCGTGCCGCGCGTGTTTGGATGTGTGTCCAACAGACGCGTTCCCCGCTCCCTACAAACTTGATGCCCGAAAATGTATTTCTTACCTCACCATCGAGCATAAAGGTCCTGTGGATATTGAGCTGCGTGAAAAGATGGGGAACCGGATTTATGGGTGTGATGATTGCCTCTCCGTCTGTCCTTGGAATAAATACGCGCAAGCGTCTAAAGAGATAAAGCTTCAAGCCCGCGATGATTTAAACGCGCCGTCACTCGCCGCCTTATCAAAATTATCTGACGCGGATTTCCGGACAATGTTTGCGGGCTCGCCCATTAAACGCATTGGGCAAAAACAGTTTATTCGCAATGTCCTCTATGCTATCGGGAATAGTAACAATACCGACTTACTACCCAGCGCCGAAGAATATATAATGTCAGAAGACGGCGTTGTTGCGGACGCCGCAGTGTGGGCAGTGGCAAGATTAAAGGGGGATATATGAGCTTTGACTTGCATCCGGATTTAAAACGAGACGGTATTTCTGTCGGGACGTTTTCATTATGCCAAGTCTTACTGATTAATGATGCCGCTTATCCTTGGTTTGTCTTGGTGCCCAAGCGCGAGGCTATTTCAGATACAATTGATTTAACCCCAACCGACTACGCTCAGCTCTGGGAAGAATCCCGAATTTTTAGCACCGCAATTATGCAGGCTTTTAAAGGCGAAAAGCTCAACGTCGCGGCGCTCGGTAATATGACCCCTCAATTACACATCCATCATATCGTCCGCTTTAAATCCGATGCCGCTTGGCCGGGTCCGATTTGGGGGAACCAAGCTTTGTCGCCTTATTCAGATGGAGCTTTAGCGGAGGTCATGAACACCCTGAAATCAGTTTCAATTCCGAGCCTTACCTATTCATAAATGAGTGCTGTAAACGATGACAAGCCGTAACCCGGTTGAAATTCCAAGCGCGCAATCTTTAGCGCGATACGGAGTTTGGTTTGCGGTTTTGCTAATTCTTTTTATCAGTCTTCTGGCGCTAGGCAGTTATTTCGCCCCTACCATAATTATTAGCGGCTTGTTTGGAGCCACATTAATTATCCTGACGCACGCTATTATTAAAATACTCGCCGTCTTGTCTCCAAAACCTACCGTAACACCTGATGCGGATATAAATCTGTGGCCGCGCTACACAGTTCTTGTACCTATTTATAAAGAAGCGAATGTCGTTGCGAGCCTCATAACTCATCTCGCTAAACTGGATTACCCTCGGGACAAATTGGAAATATTTATTATTTGCGAAGCTGATGATAAAGAGACTTTGGCAGCCCTTCCCGCCGTGCTACAGGCACCTTTCAAATTAATTCTTGTTCCGCCAAGTGAACCCCGGACCAAGCCTAAGGCTTTGAACATCGCCCTCACGGAGGCAAGCGGTAAATTTATCACGATATACGATGCTGAGGATAGGCCCCATCCCGCCCAGCTCAAGGCGGCGGCTCAGGCCTTAATGTCAAACCCCAAGCTCACCGCTGTCCAATCGCCGCTCAATTATTACAACAGCGATACCAATTTTTTAACGCGCCAATTCACAATTGAATATGCTGCCTTATTCCATGTCTGGCTTCCGTTCCTTGCCAAGCTGGGCCTTCCCTTTCCGCTTGGAGGTACAAGCAATCACATACGGGCAAGCTTGCTCGAACGCACGCAAGGTTGGGATGCTTTCAATGTGACCGAAGACGCGGACATGAGTTTTCGCATCGCGGCGAACGGCGGGCGTATTGGTTATATCCTACCACCCACCGAGGAAGAGGCGGTCCAGAATTTAAAGCCTTGGATGAAACAACGATCCCGCTGGATAAAGGGTTATCTTCAGACGTGGATTATTCACATGAGGCGTCCACTCGCACCCGGCGGCAAAAGAGGGTTTTTGCGCCAAATCACTTTACAGCTTACCATTGGGCTCACCTTGCTGACCGGGTTTTTTCATGTCCCGTCACTTCTCATCGTCTCTTATTTATACGTCTTCGGACCACCCGCGGACATATCTCCATTCTTAATGGGAAGCTTCATCACTGCTTACGCCTCTGGCTTACTCATTGGAGCGGCGGGACTCATTAGGGCTGGAAAGCCAGGCTTATTATGGCAAATACCCTTCATGCCATTTTATTGGCTCTTGCACTTTATACCGGCGCTGATGGCCCTGTATGAGCTTTGCGTCCGGCCTTTTTACTGGCATAAAACGGAGCACGGTGTTAAAAGCTCGCCGCCTCCGATCTCGACAAAAACTTGAACATATTATGTCCCACACTACAGACTTGACCCTCACACTATTTATCATTCTGTTGTGCGTAACCTTAGGCGCATTTAGTTTTCGAAAGCATTTCGCCAAACATGACGAGCTTAAACCGCGCATGGTTCCCTGGATCATTATCAGCCTCGCTTGCCTCGCGACCGCCTTTATGTTGACGGTTCATCTTGTAAATTTGCTTGGGCTCGAAACTGGTGGACGTCTCTAATTCCAAAATTATCGTTTTTCGATAGTTTTCTATTGTTTTACGGCATGTGCTTCTTTAGGTATAGTTTAAGAGAGAGGGGAATTTTTCATGTTACATATCGAGAATCTGCACAAGCGCTTCGGCGACGTCCACGCGCTTAACAATATCAGCCTTAACTTAAAGCCCGGCCTATTTGGCCTGCTTGGCCCGAACGGCGCCGGCAAATCAACGCTCATGCGTACACTCGCCACACTGCAAACACCGGACGAAGGTATGATTACATATAACGGGACAGACATTACCGAAAATCCGGATGTTATACGTTCCACTCTCGGTTATCTCCCGCAGGATTTTGGCGTCTATCCCCGCATGAGCGCCTTAGCCCTACTGGATCATATCGCTATTTTAAAAGGCATTACGAACAAAGGTGAGCGTAAGGAACAAGTCGAAACCCTCCTACAAATGGTCAATTTATGGACTCATAAATCGGCGTCCGTGGCCACATTTTCAGGCGGTATGCGCCAACGCTTCGGCGTGGCGCAGGCGCTTCTTGGTGACCCTCAGCTCATTATTGTCGATGAACCTACAGCAGGTCTTGACCCTCTGGAACGTCAGCGTTTCCTGGATATCCTATCGCGCGCTGGTGACGACAAAATTATTATTCTTTCCACCCACATCATCGAAGATGTGCGCGACCTTTGCACAGATATGGGCGTCATGGGTAATGGTAAATTAATTGTCCGGGGCGCGCCTGAAGAACTGATTAAACGAATTGACGGACAGGTTTGGACGCAGCGCATTGAGAGCGACGAAAGGGTCGACCGCCTGAAAAACGAAATGCAGGTTCTCTCAACACGGCGCCTACGCGGGGCCACCGTTGTGTCAGTTCTGTCCGCAACAACACCAGGTACGGGATGGGAATCGCGAGACGTGCTTCTTGAGGACGGATATTTTGCTTATCTGAATGGGTTTATGAAAGCTGAGGAGTTACGCCATGCTGCGTAAACTCCTAAAATTTGAACTTTCATTACATATACGGCAAGTCGGATTTTGGCTGGCTCTCTTTGTTATGCTTGCCATTGGCATCTTGTTTTCTTCTCATGAAGATTTTGCCATAGGCGTTGCAGGCGGTGAACGTGTCAAAGTCAATGGGGCCATCCCAATTGCTATAACAATGTCGGCTTTCAGCCTTTTCTCTATTTTCTTCGCGGCCGTCTTTGTGGTTACCGGCGTCATGCGCGACGACACACATAAATCTGTTGAAATCGTTCATTCAACACCCGTAACAACCCGCGATCTATTGCTATCGCGAATGCTCGGCGTCTGGATTGTGACTATGCTAAGCCTATCTGGACTTGCTCTTGGAACGATTATCGGCACTTTATCTGTACCCTTTGTGCCTTGGGGAGACGCGGAAACCTTTAAGAGCTTTAACCTGTTGCATTACCTGCAGCCCTTCTTCTTATTCATCGTCATCAATGCCTTATTCGTCTCCGGGATTTATACAGCCATAGCTGTTGTCAGCCGGAACCGCACCTTGGTTTACGTCAGTGCCGTTGGGTTATTGGTACTCTATCTTATCGGCGGCGTTGTCGCGGGTGAGCGTCCGGATGAATGGATTGCCGCGCTCGTAGATCCGTTTGGCGCTACATCTCTCGCGGTCGAAACCCAGTATTGGCCTGCGGCCGAGCAAAATGAAAACATGGCGCCTATAACGGGCTGGGTGGGACTCAATAGACTTGTTTACGGGATTATCGGTTTGGCGCTTTTCGCGCTCTCATTTGTATTTTCAACGCGCGGCATTCACACGCGCCGCGGTAAAACGCGTCTTGGCGACGACATTGCTACGCTGCCGACACACGTGACGCCTGTTAAACCCGTTCTTGGGAGCGGTTTTGCATTCACAAGTTTCTGGGCGCGTTTGAAATTTGAATATCTATCAACCGTTCGCAGCACCGCATTCATCATTCTTGTCGGGATTGCTCTTGCGCTATTCGGTGTTGTGCTGCTCGTATCGATTTTCATGGGCGCGAGCACGTCTCTCCCAACGTCAAATTTCATGACGCAAATAGCCCTGGGATCTCTTGTTTTCCCGATGCTTATCATAATGATATTTTTCGGCTCCGACATTATGTGGCGCGACCGGACTGTAAATATGCACGGAATTTTGGACGCGACGCCCGTTAAGGATGTTTCGCTTCTCTTTGCTAAATGGGGGGCCTTGGCTTTGCTTTTGCTGACCTTGATACTTGGTTTGCTCGGGGCCGGCATGATCGCTCAACTTGGTTTTGGCTGGGGCAAGGTTCCCGTTGTGCCTATGACTTTCCTGGCTATAGGTATTGTCAGTTTCTTTGTCGGATTTTTCTTTCAGGGTATGCTCGTTATGTTCATTCAGAACTTTATGCCCGGACGCATTGTCGGAATGCTCGTCAGCGGGGCCATCCTGATCGGCCTCATCTTCTTTATTGGACAATTACCATTCTACCATCCGCTCATGAATTTTGGCAGCGCAGGAGCTGGCCAGTATTCTGAAATGGCGGGCTTTTCCAGCATGGCAAGTTTTGGATGGGAGTTCGCTTATTGGATGGGTCTTATCTTAATCTTAGGGGCCCTCTCTGTTTGGGTTTGGCGGCGGGGTCATCAGATTGGCCTAAAAACGCGCCTCCGGGACATGCGTAAACGTATGAGTATCCCGTCTCTTGCGACCGCGGTTTTAGGCACTCTGCTCTTTGCCGGATTTGGCTATGCAGGCCTCCAAAGCTACCAAGCTGAAGATTATCAAAACTCAGACCAACGCGAAGCGCGTCAGGCGGATTTTGAAAAACTTGTTGGCGATATGTGGAAACGCCCCCCTCCCCGCATTACCTCCGTGAGTGTGGATGCTGACTTTTACCCTGACAAAGGCACTGGTGAGTTCCGTGGCCGGTACACCATTGATAATCCCTTTGATGAACCTATCCGCCGGACAACTGTCTTCTCTGGCGTAGGGGTAAAAAACATCACCAAACTGGATATCGACGGCGCGGCTGTTGTTAAGGGTGAAAAAGTTGCTGATGAACTCAGCAAAACACACGGCGTACAGGAAGTGGAGTTTGATCCGCCCCTGCAACCTGGCGAGAGCCGCGAAGTCACATTTACCACGCAATTTGTTCAAGCGACTTTGACTGAGCCCTCACGGATTGCCCAGAACGGGACATTTGTGAATAATACAGATGCGCTCTTAGTCTTCGGCAATCTTCAACAAGGGTTCATGTCAAACCCTGATAAACGTCGTAAATATGATTTAGATGAACGCATAAAGTGGCCTGACCGCGATGATAAAGACGCGCGGCGCTATAATCTTCTGACTAGTTTTGCAGGATATGCTGATCATGTCGATTTCGATGCTCATATCTGCACGATTGAAAGCCAAATTCCTGTGGCACCCGGAAAATTTGAAGGCGAAACGATAAAGGATGGCCGACGCTGTCGTGACTACAAGTCCATAAACCCTATCCAAAACTTCTTTGCCTTCCTGACCGCGGAATATGAAGTCCGCAAAGAGGTTTGGAACAATCCGAACGGCGATGATGTGGAGCTAGAGATATATTTCCACCCTAGCCATAAATTTAATATCGACATCATGTTCGACGCCATGCACGAGTCCATGGAAACCTACACTGAAACATTCAGCCCTTATCAGTATGCACAGTTAAGGATCATGGAATTTCCATATGCCAGCTTCGCACAAGCCTTTGCGGGCACAGTGCCCTTCTCAGAAAATATTGGGTTTGTTCAAGACCCCGGGGATGCAGAAGATACGAAAAGTGTAGACTTTGCGACCTATGTCACGATGCATGAA
>Ga0209828_1002245_pt1 | contig 16208 bp, 13 predicted proteins | sample MaitaG_FD_187429 | JGI IMG/M metagenome (GOLD analysis project Ga0209828, IMG submission 187429) | Marine algal microbial communities from Maine, USA - Maine_Asex2 metaG (SPAdes) (version 2) | ecosystem: Host-associated > Algae > Red algae > Unclassified | place: Maine, USA | collected 2015-01-05 | reverse complement strand
CATGAAAGTCTTAGATGGCGGTCGTATATCAATTGCAGCTCTGGGATTAGGAATAGCCAAAGGTGCTTATGAAGCCTCTGTAAAGTATGCAAAAGAAAGAGAACAATTCGATAAGCCAATTGCCCATTTCCAAGCAATTGGTTTCAAGCTAGCTGATATGGCCACCAAAATTGATGCCGGTGAGTTACTTATTTATATGGCTTCCGATAAAAAGAATAGAGGTGAAAAAATGACTAAAGAATCCGCAATAGCAAAATATTACTCTTCTGAGTTCGCAGTTGATATTTCAACTGATGCAGTTCAAATATTCGGAGGTTATGGCTATACAAAAGAGTTTCCAGTAGAAAAATTCTATCGCGATTCTAAACTTTGTACAATTGGTGAAGGAACTTCTGAGATACAAAAACTAGTTATTGCAAGAGAGGTACTTAAAGAAAATGCAATTTAATTGCACAATTAATTAGTTTAACTATATCTTTGCACACCATTTAAAAGGAATACGATTATGATTATAGTTGATGCACGCGAGAGTGACAGTATAGATAAAGCACTAAGAAAATTTAAAAAGAAATTTGAAAGAGCTGGTATTGTTAAAGAATTAAGATCTCGTCAACATTACATCAAGCCTTCTGTTCGCAGAAGAACCATCAAGTTAAAGGCTGCTTATCGTAATGAAAAGTTTGGACAGCACAACCAATAGCTGTTAACAAACTTTATTAGGCTTCCTATACATTTACCCCTGTTGTGGTAAATGATTTTCTAAATTACATTCAAACTGAGAAAAGGTATTCAAAACATACCCTAAAGTCCTATGCAACCGATTTAAATCAGTTCACAGCATTCATTAAATCGGAATATGAGAATATTTCTTCAATCAATGCTCAATTTCAACACCTAAGAACTTTCACTGTTCAGCTGCTAGAAGAAGGCTCATCTCCTTCAACAATTAATAGAAAAATATCTGCCTTAAAGTCTTATTATAAATTCCTTATTAAAGCTGGGAAAATCAAACAAAACCCAACACTTAAGCTAACTGCTCGTAAGACTCCTACGAAACTACCCCTATTTGTTAAAGAGATAAACATAAACCAAGCGCTTGATGCTGAAGGATATTTCCCTAAGAATGAAACAGGAATGCGCAATAAACTTATTGTAGAGCTATTCTATGTCACAGGTATGAGACGTTCCGAATTAATCAATCTTAAAAAATCTGACCTAAACCAAACCAATAACACCCTCTCCGTTATAGGTAAAGGCAATAAAACTCGGCTTATTCCAATCTTACCTAAAGTCATTCAACATATTTCTGATTATGTCCAAATTAAAGAAATTGAGTCCCAATACATATTCACAACAGTTTCCGGTAAAAAATTATATCCTAAATTAGTTTACAATGTGGTCCATAAATTTCTTTCTCAAATAACAACAATACCAAAAAGGAGTCCACATATCTTGCGGCATACATTTGCTACACATCTTTCTAATAATGGTGCCGAGTTAAATGCTATAAAGGAGTTGTTAGGCCATGCTAGTTTAGCCGCAACCCAAATTTACACTCATAACACTATTGAAAAGTTGAAAGAAATACATAAGCAATCTCATCCGAGTAATTGATTCAGAATGAATGATCATTGCAGACAGCTGCTTTCATATAGTCCTTATCAGAAGAATTATATCCTCTGTCAACTATTTTAAAATTGTATTTCTTCGAGTAACATTCAGTATTCAATTCCCAATTTTCTTAGCCTACAACCTTAACGCTAGTTGCTAGCATAAAAGGTTATCATCCCTAATTCCTTAAATCACTCACTGTTCAATATTCTAATTAGTCTGAACTAGTAAACCCATTTTTTTCGCTCACTTCTTGACTTTTATTTATAGTTTTCATACCTTACAATTGAACTAAACAAATAAACAATGGACATTCAAATTCAAACTCAGTCATTTCAAGCAGATCAAAAGTTAAAAAACTATATCCAAGAAAAATTGTCCAAACTCACCAAATTTTATCATAAAATTGAAAGTGTCAATGTTCATTTAAAACTTGAATCAAAATCTCATCAGTTAAACAATAAAATTGTAGACATTACACTCAATGTTCCCGGTAGTCAAATACACATTCAAGAAGTCGATAGGAAGTTCGAAAAATCCACCAATAGAGCAGTTTCCAACCTCAAGCGACAGCTCAAAAAATACAAGTCGAAATTAAAAGGTTAAAAAAGTTGTAAAAAGATTTCCCTTTTAACGTAATTGATGTAAATTTGCACTCCGTTTCTAAAGCAGGTCATGCCTTGGAAACGGAGTGTTCATTGCATAATGCTTTGATTGCCAATGTAGCTCAGCTGGCTAGAGCAGCTGATTTGTAATCAGCAGGTCGGGGGTTCGAGTCCCTCCATTGGCTCATTATTTTTAGGGAGGATACCAAAGTGGCCAACTGGGGCAGACTGTAAATCTGTTGTCTTCGACTTCGTAGGTTCGAATCCTGCTCCTCCCACTAAGTAAGTAAGTTAAGCGGGAGTAGCTCAGTTGGTAGAGCATCAGCCTTCCAAGCTGAGGGTCGCGGGTTCGAGTCTCGTCTCCCGCTCAAGTTCTTTAAGTACTGATTTTTTTTGAGTGATCCTTTTCACTTTATATATGAAAAGGGCCTTACTCCATAAGCCAATGTAGCTCAGGGGTAGAGCACTTCCATGGTAAGGAAGGGGTCGGAGGTTCAATTCCTCTCATTGGCTCAATAAACAATAAATAAATTTTAACTAATTAATAACAATTACAAAACAAATTAAAAATGGCTAAAGAAACCTTTGATCGGTCAAAACCGCACTTGAATATCGGTACGATCGGTCACGTTGACCACGGAAAAACTACTTTGACTGCTGCTATTACTAACGTATTAGCAGATCAAGGATTAGCTGAAAAGAAAGATTATGATACAATTGATTCTGCTCCTGAAGAGAAGGAAAGAGGTATCACAATTAATACTGCTCACGTTGAATATGAAACTACTAATCGTCACTACGCTCACGTTGACTGTCCTGGTCACGCTGATTATGTGAAGAATATGGTAACAGGTGCCGCTCAAATGGACGGTGCAATTTTAGTAGTTGCGGCTACTGATGGACCTATGCCTCAAACTAGAGAGCACATTTTATTAGGACGTCAGGTAGGTATACCTCAACTAGTAGTTTTTATGAACAAAGTTGACTTAGTAGATGATCCTGAGTTGCTAGAGTTAGTGGAAATGGAAATTAGAGAGCTTTTAAGTTTTTATGAGTATGATGGTGATAACATTCCTGTTATCCAAGGTTCAGCTCTTAAAGCATTAGAAGGTGATGCAGCTGCAATTGCTCAAATTAACGAGTTAATGAAAGCTGTTGATGAAACAATTCCTGTTCCTCCAAGATTGGTAGATCAAGATTTCTTAATGCCTGTTGAGGATGTATTCTCTATTACTGGTAGAGGTACTGTTGCTACTGGTAGAATTGAAAGAGGTAGAGTAAAAATTGGTGATTCTGTAGAAATTGTAGGTCTTCAAGAAGAAAGCTTAAAATCAACTTGCACTGGTGTTGAGATGTTTAGAAAACTATTATCTGAAGGTGAAGCTGGTGATAACGCTGGTATCCTATTAAGAGGTGTTGAAAAAACTGACATTAAAAGAGGAATGGTTATCGTTAAGCCTGGTTCAATTACTCCACACACTGAATTTAAAGGTGAAACTTATGTTTTATCTAAAGAAGAAGGTGGAAGACATACTCCATTCTTTAACAAATATCGTCCACAGTTCTACTTTAGAACTACAGATGTAACTGGTGAAGTTACTTTACCAGATGGTATCGAAATGGTAATGCCTGGTGACAATGTTACAATGCATGTTAAATTGATTTACCCAATTGCTATGGAAAAAGGTTTGAGATACGCAATTAGAGAAGGTGGTAGAACAGTTGGTGCTGGACAGGTAACTGAAATAGTTAAGTAATAATACGGGTGTAGCTCAATTGGTAGAGTGGCGGTCTCCAAAACCGTAGGCTGGGGGTTCGAGTCCCTCCACTCGTGCTTCACTTATATATAAATTAAAATGAGTAGAATAAAATTGTATTTCCAACAGGTTTTTGATGAGTTAGTTAACAAAGTAAGTTGGCCAACTTGGGAGGAGTTGCAACAAAGCGCTATAATCGTTCTAGTAGCAACTGCTATTATTACGGCAATTATTTTTGCAATGGATCAGTTTTCTCTGTTAATACTTGAAAAAGGATTTTATAATTTATTCAAATAGTTATTTGTTATGACTGAAAACAAGTGGTATGTATTGCGCGTTATCAGCGGTAAAGAACGTAAGCTCAAAGAGTACTTTGAGATGGAAATAAAACGTTCTGGCTGGGAAACTGCGATTGCACAAATTCTTGTTCCAATGGAAAAAATTTACAAGCTTAAGCAGGGTAAGAAAGTTATCCAAGAGCGCAATTTTTTTCCGGGTTATATAATGATTGAGGCCAATCCTGCAAAAATGAATGGCGAGATCATTAAAACTTTTGTAACAACCAACAATGTTATTAATTTTTTAGGAGGTCAACAACCCACTGCTTTAAGAAAATCTGAGGTCAACAGAATTCTTGGTAAAGTGGATGAAATGGCTGAGTTAGGAGAAGGAGTCAATGAACCATTTTTAGTTGGCGAATCTGTAAAAATTACAGATGGACCGTTCAACGATTTTAATGGTACCATTGAGGAAATCAATGATGAGAAGAAGAAATTAAAAGTAATAGTTAAAATTTTTGGTAGAAAAACACCTGTTGAATTAAATTTTATGCAGGTTGAAAAAGCGTCATAATGGCAAAAGAGATTGAAGGTTATATAAAATTACAAATTAGAGGTGGACAGGCCAATCCTGCACCTCCAGTTGGTCCTGCACTTGGTGCAAAAGGTGTAAACATAGTTGAGTTTACAAAAGCCTTTAATGCTAAAACAAATGATCAAATGGGACAATTGTTGCCTGTGGTTATTACTGTTTTTAAAGACAAGTCTTTCACTTTTATCATCAAAACGCCTCCGGCAGCTTCTTTATTAATGGAAAAAGCCAACAAGAAAAAAGGTTCTGGCGAGCCTAACCGTGTAAAAACTGGTCAGGTTACTTGGGATCAAGTAAAAGAAATAGCAGAAATAAAAATGCCCGATTTAAATGCTTTCAAAATTGAATCAGCCATGAAAATGGTTGCTGGTACAGCAAGAAGTATGGGTTTTACGATTAAAGGTGATGCACCTTGGGCTACTGAAGCTGATAAAGCGAATGCTGCTGTTGTTGCTAAACCAACTGATACCTCTGGAGAGGAAGAATAAAATTATTCGACAAAATGAAATTAACAAAGAAAAGAAAAGCAGCTGCTGAAAAAATTGAGGTTGATCGTATGTACAACCTTGAGGAAGCATCTGCTTTAGTAAAAGAAATTAATACAGCAAAGTTTGATGCCTCAATTGATTTGCACATTAGATTGGGAGTAGATCCTAGGCAAGCAGATCAAGCACTAAGAGGAACAGTTTCGTTACCACATGGTACAGGAAAAACTAAAACTGTAGCTGTATTTTGTAGTCCTGATAAAGATGAGGAAGCAAAAGAAGCTGGAGCTGATTATGTTGGTTTAAAAGAACTTGTTGAAAAAGTACAAGGCGGATGGACTGATGTAGATGTTGTAATTGCTACTCCAAATGTAATGGCTGAAGTAGGTAAAATTGGTAGAATTTTAGGCCCTAGAGGTTTAATGCCAAATCCTAAAGTAGGTACAGTAACTATGGATGTTAAATCAGCGGTAGCAGATGTAAAAAAAGGTAAAATATCTTTTAGAGTAGATAAGTTTGGAATTATTCATTCAAGTGTAGGAAGAGTTTCTTTTACGCCTGAACAAATAAAAGACAACGCGCAGGAGTTAATTGATACTATTATCAAAATGAAACCTTCTTCTGCTAAAGGTATTTACGTAAAAAGCATTACAATGGTCTCAACAATGAGTCCGGGTATTCACATTGACACTAAATCTGTTGCATAATGCCAATGACAAGACAACAAAAAGCGGATATCGTAGCTGAACTTAAACAAAAGTTCAACGATACTGATGTATTGTACATCACCGACTCTTCAGCACTTACAGTTGAGCAAATGAACAACTTTAGAGGTAAGTGTTTTGAAAACGATATTGAATTTAGGGTAGCTAAAAACACCCTTATTAAAAGAGCATTAGAAGCTAGCGATAATAACTATGATGATTTGTACCCTGTTTTAAAAGGTACATCTGCCATCATGTTTTCCGCAATAGCTAATACACCAGCCAAAGTATTAAAGGAGTTTAGAAAGGACCATGATAAGCCTTTGTTAAAAGCTGCTTTTTTCGATAATGATATCTTTTTAGGAGATGAGCAAATTAAAGTTCTATCTGAATTGAAATCAAAAGACGAGCTGGTAGGAGAAATTATTGGATTGTTGCAATCACCAATCAAAAATGTTATTGGTGCACTTCAATCTGGTGGTAGTAAAATTGCAGGAATTGTGAAAACACTTTCTGAAAGAGAAGAGAATTAAGATTATTAAACAATAAAATTTAAAAGCAAAGTAAAATGGCGGATATTAAAGCAATTGCAGATCAGCTAGTAGGTTTATCAGTTAAAGAAGTTAATGAGTTAGCTGACATTCTTAAAGAAGAGCATGGTATTGAACCAGCTGCAGCTGCAGCACCTGTTATGATGGCAGGTGGTGGCGCAGGTGGCGGTGCTGCTGAAGAGCAAACAGAATTTGATGTAATTTTAGCTGCTGCTGGCGGTGCGAAATTACAAGTAGTAAAAGCAGTAAAAGAACTTACTGGCTTAGGCTTAAAAGAGGCTAAAGAATTAGTGGACGGTGCTCCAAAACCTGTTAAAGAAGGTGTGAGTAAAGATGAAGCAGATTCTATTAAAGCTAAACTTGAAGAAGCTGGAGCTACGGTTGAGGTTAAATAATCAACCATATATTCTTTTAAAAGGCTTAGCGGAATTGCCAAATTCTGCTAGGCCTATTGTCATTTATATACATACAACTTAAAGAGGTTATGCCAAATATTGAATTTAAAAAAGAAAGGATAAGTTTCGGGAAGATTAAAAACAAGCCCGATTACCCTAATTTATTAGATATTCAGGTAAAATCGTTTCAAGATTTCTTTCAGCTTGACACTACTTCAGACAATAGAATGTTTGAAGGTTTGTTTAGAGTGTTTGAAGAAAACTTTCCGATTTCTGATGCCCGAAATATCTTTGTACTAGAATTTCTTGACTATTTCGTTGACCCTCCGCGCTACACCATTAATGAGTGTATTGAAAGAGGATTAACTTATAGCGTTCCTCTAAAAGCAAAACTACGTTTGTCATGTAATGATGAGGAACACGTAGATTTTCAAACCATTGTACAAGATGTGTTTTTAGGAAACATTCCTTACATGACTCCAAGAGGTTCATTTGTTATTAATGGATCTGAAAGAGTAATCGTTTCGCAACTTCACCGTTCACCTGGGGTGTTTTTTGGCAAAAGCCTGCACCCTAATGGAACAAAAATATTCTCCGCCAGAGTAATTCCATTTAAAGGCGCGTGGATGGAGTTTGCAACTGATATCAATAATGTGATGTATGCATACATTGATAGAAAGAAAAAGTTTCCTGTTACTACCCTTTTGCGTTCAATTGGGTTTGACAATGATAAGAGCATATTAGATATTTTCGATTTAGCTGAAGAAGTAAAAGTTTCTAAAGCCGGTTTGAAAAAAGTGTTGGGTAGAAAATTAGCGGCTCGTGTGCTAAAGAGTTGGACAGAAGATTTCACGGATGAAGATACTGGAGAGGTAATATCATTGGAAAGAAATGAGGTTATACTTGAAAGAGATATCGTTTTAAGTGAAGAGCATCTTGAGCCAATATTAGATTCTGAGGTGAAAACCATTATTCTGCAAAAGACAGATATTAAAGTGGATCACTCAATTATCTATAATACGCTACAAAAAGATCCTTCAAACTCTGAGTTAGAGGCAGTTCAATTAATCTATCGTCAATTAAGAGGCACAGATGCACCTGATGAAGATACTGCAAGAGGTATTATTGATAAATTATTTTTCTCTGATAAGCGTTACAATTTAGGTGAAGTAGGTAGATATAAAATAAACCGAAAACTTAAAGTTGATGTAGATAGAGAAACTTTGGTTTTAACCAAATTAGATATTATCGAAATCATCAAGTACTTGGTACTGTTAAGCAACCAACGTGCAGAGATTGATGATATTGACCACTTGAGTAATAGAAGAATTAGAACCGTAGGCGAGCAATTATATGCTCAATTTGGCGTTGGTTTGGCTCGTATGGCTAGGACCATTCGTGAGCGTATGAATGTGAGAGACAATGAGGTATTTACACCTACTGACTTAATTAATGCGCGAACTTTATCTTCAGTTATTAATTCATTCTTTGGTACCAGTCAACTTTCACAGTTTATGGATCAAACCAATGCTTTAGCAGAAATTACTCACAAGAGAAGAATTTCAGCTTTAGGACCTGGAGGTTTGTCTAGAGAGCGTGCGGGTTTTGAGGTAAGAGATGTGCACTATTCTCATTATGGTAGACTGTGTACTATTGAAACTCCTGAAGGACCAAATATTGGTTTGATTTCAACTTTATGTGTTCACGCCAAGGTAAACAGAATGGGTTTTATTGAAACTCCATACCGTGCGGTTAAATCAGGAAAAGTACAGATAAACTCAAGTATTGAGTATTTATCGGCGGAAGAAGAAGATACCAAAATTATTGCACAATCGAATTCACCGGTTAATGATAAAGGTGAGTTCCAGAGTGATAGAATTAAAGCTAGGCATACTGGTGAATTTCCAGTACTAACAGCAGAGGAGTTGGAGTACATTGATGTAGCTCCAAATCAAATTACGGGTGTTTCTGCATCTCTTATTCCTTTCTTAGAAAATGATGATGCCAACCGTGCTTTGATGGGCTCAAACATGCAACGTCAAGCAGTGCCATTGATGAGACCTGAATCACCAATTGTTGGAACAGGACTTGAAGAGCAAGTAGCCAAAGATTCATCAATCCTTATCAATGCTGAAATGGATGGTGTAATTGAGTATGTAGATGCCAACAAAATTATCATCAAGTACAAGCGCTCAGAAAATGATCGTTTAACAAGCTTTAATGATGATAGTACTACTTATGAGTTAACCAAGTTTAGAAAAACAAATCAAGGCTCATGTGTAAACCTTAAACCGATTATTCGTAAAGGGCAAAAGGTTAAAAAGGGCGATTTACTTTGTGAAGGGTTTGCAACACAGCAAGGTGAGTTGGCTTTAGGTAGAAATCTTAAAGTAGCATTTATGCCTTGGAAAGGTTACAACTTTGAGGATGCAATTGTGCTTTCTGAAAGAGTAGTACGAGAAGATGTATTTACTTCATTGCATGTTGTTGAGTATGAATTGCAAGTGCGTGATACTAAATTAGGAGAAGAAGAATTAACTGCTGATATCCCTAATGTAAGTGAAGAAGCAACTAAAGATTTAGATGAGAACGGTATCATTAGAGTTGGAGCTTCAATAAAAGAAGGAGATATTTTAATTGGTAAAATCACTCCTAAAGGTGAGGCTGACCCAACTCCTGAAGAGAAATTATTGAGAGCCATATTTGGTGATAAAGCTGGTGATGTTAAAGATGCATCTTTAAAAGTACCTCCATCAACAATTGGTGTAGTTATTGGCTCAAAATTATTTAGTAGAGCTAAGAAAGATAAAACCGCTAAGGCACAAGAAAAAATTGCTTTAGAAAAAGTTGATAAGGGAAGCGAAAAAAATCTTAAGGAATTAAGAAAAACCTTAATTGAAAAGTTGATTGCATTAACCAATGGTGAAAAATCGGCTGGTGTAAACAACATTTACAAAGAAGAAGTAATTAAAAAAGGAGTTAAAATTTCTGAAAGATATCTTTTTGAAATTGACTACTCTATTATAAATACTGAGAACTGGACTAAAGATGAGAACTTAAATAAGTTTATCAGAAAATTAATCCATAACTACGGTATTAAGGTAAATGAAGAAGGTGCGCGCCATAAACGTGAGCGCTTTGACATTACGATAGGTGATGAGTTACCAGCTGGTGTATTAAAATTAGCTAAGGTATATGTTGCCAAAAAACGTAAACTAAAAGTAGGTGATAAGCTTGCTGGTAGACACGGTAATAAAGGTATTGTTGCACGTATTGTACGTGATGAAGATATGCCTTATTTGGAGGATGGAACTGCAGTTGACATTGTATTAAATCCACTAGGTGTGCCATCTCGTATGAACTTAGGACAAATTTACGAAACCATTTTAGGATGGGCTGGTTTAGAGCTAGGTGAAAAATATGCTACACCAATTTTTGATGGAGCATCTTTGGATGAAATTCAAGCTAAAATTCAAGAAGCAGGTTTGCCTACTTACGGTCAAACATATTTATATGATGGCGAAACTGGTGAACGTTTTCACCAACCAGCTACAGTAGGTGTAATTTATATGCTTAAGCTACATCATATGGTTGACGATAAGATGCACGCACGTTCAATAGGACCATACTCATTAATTACGCAACAACCATTGGGTGGTAAAGCACAGTTTGGTGGGCAGCGTTTTGGTGAAATGGAAGTTTGGGCGCTAGAAGCATACGGTGCAGCTACTATTTTGCAGGAGTTAATCACTATTAAATCTGATGATATTTTCGGAAGAGCAAAAGCTTATGAAGCAATTGTAAAAGGTGATCCTATTCCTAAATCCAATATTCCTGAATCATTTAATGTATTGTTACATGAGCTAAGAGGATTGGCATTGGATGTTCAATTTGATTAATTAAAATCTTTAAAATAAATTATTATGCCCTTTAAAAAGGATTTAAGAGTAACCTCTGATTTTAATTACGTAACTATTAAGTTATCTTCTCCCGACCAAATTTTAGAAAGGTCGTATGGTGAAGTTCTTAAGCCAGAAACTATCAATTACAGAACCTATAAGCCAGAAAGAGATGGTTTGTTTTGTGAGCGAATTTTTGGTCCTGTAAAGGATTACGAATGTTATTGCGGAAAATACAAGCGTATACGATATAAAGGTATAGTTTGTGATAGATGTGGTGTTGAAGTAACCGAGAAAAAGGTTAGAAGAGAAAGAATGGGACACATTAAATTAGTTGTTCCTGTAGTACACATTTGGTATTTCAAATCATTGCCTAACAAGATTGGTTATTTACTAGGTTTTTCATCTAAAAACTTAGAAACCATTATTTACTATGAGCGTTATGCAGTTATTCAACCAGGTGCTGCGGTAAATGAAGAAGGCGAACCATTTAAGTATTTAGATTTACTTACTGAAGAAGAGTATTTAGATGCATTGGATAGATTGCCAAAAGAAAACCAATATTTACCTGATACTGATGAGGGTAAATTTATCGCCAAAATGGGTGGTGAGGCTGTGCATAGCCTATTAGAGCGTTTAGACCTTGATGAGTTATCATACTTTTTAAGAGACAAGGCTGCTAATGAAACATCTCAGCAAAGAAAAGCTGAAGCACTTAAGAGATTAAGTGTAGTTGAAGCATTTAGAGATGCCAAAACAAGAGTAGAAAATAAACCTGAGTGGACAATTATTCAATATTTACCAGTTATTCCTCCTGAGTTGCGCCCATTGGTGCCGCTAGATGGTGGAAGGTTTGCTAGTTCAGATTTGAATGATTTATACAGAAGAGTAATTATTAGAAATAATCGTCTAAAGAGATTGTTAGAAATAAAAGCACCTGAAGTAATTCTCCGTAATGAAAAGAGAATGTTGCAGGAAGCTGTTGATTCATTGTTTGATAACTCTAGAAAATCAAATGCCGTTAAAGCAGAAGGTGGACGTGCCTTAAAATCTTTAAGTGATGTACTTAAGGGTAAGCAAGGTCGCTTTCGTCAAAACCTTTTAGGTAAGCGTGTTGATTATTCTGGGCGTTCAGTAATCGTTGTTGGACCTACATTAAAATTACACGAGTGTGGTATTCCTAAAGGAATGGCTGCAGAGCTTTTCAAGCCTTTCATTATTAGAAAGTTAATAGAAAGAGGCATTGTTAAAACAGTTAAATCAGCAAAGAAATTAGTTGATAAAAAAGAAGCTGTTATTTGGGATATATTGGAGAATATATTGAAAGGACATCCTGTAATGCTTAATCGTGCTCCAACACTTCACAGGTTATCAATCCAGGCGTTTCAACCAAAATTAATTGAGGGTAAAGCAATTCAACTGCACCCATTGGCTTGTGCCGCATTTAATGCGGATTTTGACGGTGATCAAATGGCTGTGCATTTACCATTGAGTAAAGCAGCGATTTTGGAAGCACAAATGTTAATGCTATCATCTCACAACATACTTAATCCTCAAAGTGGAACGCCAATAGCGTTGCCTTCACAGGATATGGTTTTGGGATTGTACTATATAACTAAGGGTCGTAAAGGCACTAAAGAAAAACCATCTAAAGGTGAAGGTTTAACTTTCTACTCTATGGAAGAGGCGGAAATCGCTTACAATGAAGGTCAAGTTGACTTGCATGCATGGGTTAAAGTAAAAACCATTATTAAAGAAAATGGTGAGTTAGTAAATAAAATAATTGATACCACTATTGGTAGAGTTATTTTTAATAAAGCAACTCCACCAGCTGTTGGTTTTATAAACCAAGTTTGTGGTAAAAAAGAAATGCGTAAAATCGTTGGTAACATTATCAATGAAACGGATTTACCTACTGCAGCTGAGTTTTTGGATGAGATTAAAGAAATGGGCTTTGGTTGGGCATTTAAAGGTGGACTTTCATTTAACTTAAGTGATTTAGTTCAACCTGCCGATAAAGATGAGCAGTTAGACAATGCTCAAAAAGAAGTTGATGGTGTTTGGGAGAATTATAATATGGGTTTAATAACCAACAATGAGCGTTATAACCAAATTATTGATATCTGGACAAGAACCAACTCTAAGCTTGCTCAAAACTTAATTGACCTTTTAGCTGCAGATAAGCAAGGATTTAACTCAGTGTTTATGATGTTAGATTCAGGTGCAAGGGGTTCAAAAGAGCAAATTAGACAGTTAGGTGGTATGAGGGGCTTAATGGCCAAACCAAGAAAATCTGGTGATACTGGACCTGGTATTATTGAAAATCCAATTAAGTCTAACTTATTAGAAGGTCTATCAGTTCTTGAGTACTTTATATCTACACACGGTGCGCGTAAAGGTTTAGCTGATACGGCTCTTAAAACAGCTGATGCGGGTTACCTTACTCGTAGATTGGTAGATGTTGCACAAGATGTTGTTATAATGGATGAAGATTGTGAAACGCTTAGAGGCATAGCCATGACAGCGCTTAAAGACAATGAAGACATTATTGATCCATTATTTGATAGAATATTAGGAAGATACAGTTTGCATGATGTTTTCCATCCTGAAACGGATGAATTGCTTTGCAATGCAAGTGATTATATAACAGAAGATGTTGCTCAAAAAATTGAAGAGGCAGGTATTGAATCAGTAGAAATAAGATCAGTACTTACTTGTGAAACTAGAAGAGGTGTTTGTGTTAAGTGTTACGGACGTAATCTTGCAAACAATCAAATTGCACAAAGAGGTGATGCAGTAGGCATTATTGCAGCACAATCTATTGGTGAGCCAGGTACTCAGTTAACACTTAGAACTTTCCACGTGGGTGGTACAGCATCTAACGTTGCAACAGAGTCATCTATGCCAGCTAAATTTAACGGAGTTATTCAATTTGATGGAATTAGAACTGTTAAATACAAAAATGAAGAAGGTAAAACTCAAAATGTTGTAATTGGCCGTACTGGTGAATTACGTATTGTTGAGGAGTCTACTGGTAAACTATTAATTGCTAACAATGTTCCTTATGGTTCTGATTTGTTGGTAAAAGATGGAGCTAAAATTAGCAAGGGCGATATTATTTGCTCTTGGGATCCGTACAATGCAGTTATGCTTTCGGAAACGAAAGGTAAGGTTGCATTCCACAATATATTAGAAGGTTTAACCTACCGTGAAGAAGCGGATGAGCAAACTGGCTTCCGTGAGAAGGTTATTATAGAATCTCGTGATAAAACACGTATTCCTACCATTAACATAATGGCGGCTAAAGCTAAAAAGGATGATGAACCGTTAAAGTTCTACAACCTTCCAGTGGGAGCTCACGTTTCTGTTAATCCGGGTGATTCAATTGAGCCAGGACAGGTGATGGTGAAAATACCAAGGGTATTGGGTAAGCTACGTGATATTACGGGTGGTCTGCCAAGAGTAACCGAGTTATTTGAGGCACGTAACCCGTCTAATCCAGCAGTTGTTACAGCAATTGATGGTGTTGTTAAGTTTGGTGGTATTAAGCGTGGTAATCGCGAAATCTTAATCGAATCAAAAGACGGAGAAAAGAAAAAATATCTAGTATCATTATCTAAACACATTTTGGTGCAAGAAAATGATTTTGTTAAAGCTGGTATGCCTTTATCTGATGGTGCAATTACGCCTAACGATATTTTGGCTATTGAAGGGCCGTTTGCTGTTCAATCATACTTAGTAAATGAAGTACAAGAAGTATATCGTTTACAAGGTGTGCCAATTAATGACAAACACATTGAAGTTATTGTGCGTCAAATGATGCGTAAAGTAAACATCAATGATGCAGGTGATACAATTTTCTTAGAAAACAAACCTTTTGATAAGTTCGACTTTATTGAAGAAAACGATAAAATTTTCGACAAGAAAGTTGTTACTGAAACAGGCGATTCTGCCAACTTAAAAGTTGGACAAATTGTAACCCTTAGACAGTTGCGTGAAGAAAACTCTTTGTTGAGAAGAAACGATAGTGTTTTGGTAGAATTTAGAGATGCCATACCTGCTACAGCAAGTCCATTGTTGTTAGGTATTACCAAAGCATCTTTGGGTACTAAGAGTTGGATTTCAGCAGCATCTTTCCAAGAAACTACTAAAGTGTTAAGTACAGCAGCAATTGCGGCTAAGGCTGACGGTTTAATGGGACTAAAGGAAAATGTAATTGTAGGGCATAAAATACCAGCAGGTACTGGAATGCCTAAATTTGAAAAACTAATCGTTGGTTCTAGAGAAGAATATGAGCGTTTATTGGCTAAAAGAGAAGCCGCTGCGCAAATAGAAGAATCTATAGAAGAAGGCGAATAAAATTTATATAAATAACATAAGCCGTCCCGATAGCTATCGGGATTGCTTTCTTATTTTCTTTATCGGCTTTTTTTCTAAAAAACATATTACAATGGCAGAAGATAATAACAATAACCAACAGCAACCCGGACAGTTAAACATTGAACTTTCGGAAGAAATTGCAGAAGGCATTTACTCAAACTTAGCAGTGATAACCCATAGCAATGCAGAGTTTGTAATTGACTTTATTAGAGCAATGCCTGGTGTACCAAAAGCCAAAGTAAAAAGCAGAATTTTACTTACTCCACAGCATGCTAAAAGATTGTTAAAAGCACTAGCTGATAACGTAAACAAGTTTGAAAGCCAACACGGCCCTATAAAAGAACAAGATCCTGTTGCTGGCTTACCAATGAATTTTGGAGGACCAACAGCACAGGCTTAAACCATATTTATATCCAACTATAAATCGCATTTCGCTTTGCCACTTATGTGCAATAGGAATTGCGATTTTTTATTGAGAGTTATATAATGTTGATTCAAAACATAAAAAAATACTTGGCCGAATTGTTGGGCACCTATGCCTTGGTGTTTTTTGGTACTGGTGCTATTGTTGTTAATGACCTATCTAATGGAAACATTACCCATTTGGGCGTAGCCTTGGCATTCGGCTTGGTAGTTACAATAATGATCTACGCATTTGGCAAAACTTCTGGTGCCCATATTAATCCTGCAGTTACCATTGCTTTTGCATTTACCGATAGGTTTGAACGAAAATATTTAGTCCCCTACATTGTTGCTCAATTAATAGGTGCAGTGCTAGCATCAATTACTTTAAAACTCTTGTTTGTAGAGCACGAATATTTAGGTACTACCCTACCCGCTGGCAGTTGGCAACAATCATTCATACTCGAAATAATATTGACTTACTTTTTAATGTTGGTTATACTATTTGTAAGCCAAAACAAAGCGGTAACTCAATTTACAGCATTGGCA
>Ga0209828_1002244_pt1 | contig 16215 bp, 6 predicted proteins | sample MaitaG_FD_187429 | JGI IMG/M metagenome (GOLD analysis project Ga0209828, IMG submission 187429) | Marine algal microbial communities from Maine, USA - Maine_Asex2 metaG (SPAdes) (version 2) | ecosystem: Host-associated > Algae > Red algae > Unclassified | place: Maine, USA | collected 2015-01-05 | reverse complement strand
ACCTATAACACCCTGTCTACACATGTTCAAAAACATCAACTCGTCTCTGCTGTAGTTCACATTTTCCATCATCATGCAATGTTTCCGTGTGCGTTCTGAGGTATCTACTAAATCCCACATTTCTTCTAGCGTAACCGCAATTGGAACTTCAATAAATGCATGCGCGCCTTGGTTCATAGATTCGATTGCCATAGGCGCATGGTTATTCCAATTTGTTGCTATGAACACTACATCTGGCTTTATTTCACTTAACATCTGTTTCCACCCATCAACTGTTCCGGAGTATACTTGTATATTTTTATGCCTTTCTCCTCTTCCAATTTCCGTTGCTACTTCTTTCCATTTCTCAACGTTATCCTCATACAGGTCGCTAATTGCAACCACTTCTGTCCCTTCTAGCATCGCAGAAAAACGCAAGTGATCGCCTCCTCTATTTCCTACTCCAATAAATGCCATCCGTATCTTATCTAACTTTTTAGCTGCAAAGTCTCCCATGTATTGACCATCTTGTAGAAATTCTTCTCTATTTCTCTGGTTGGGTTTCTTATGAAATCCAGTAGCAAGAACTCCACTTGAAAGGGATGCCTTTTTTAAAAATTTTCTTCTATCTATGTTTTTCATACGCTCGCGAGTATTAGTTCTTCAATTACTTGATATTACTAAAATATAAACTAATTCTCACTCCGTAAATGTTTTACTCTATTGAGGTCTTGATTTTTTACGCTAAATGATTTTTTTTGTGTTGCGGATGAAAAGACCGACACCAAGAAACTATTTGGCTAAAATACTCCAATCATTGCAGCCAAAGCTCTAAAGAATAAACCCTTTAGAGCGAAAGGGTACTCTAACGAGTGCTTTTTTTTTATATATTATCCCCTGAAAACTAAACGATTGCAAAAATGAAGCATATCCCTGTATTTATACTATCCATTTTTATTCTTTTCTCGTCATGCAGTAATAAGAGCAATTCATTAGACACTTCGGGCATTATTACTAATCAGCTTAAGTTGTTTTTGGATAATGACAATTCTGGCGCTCAATATATTTTCGTTCGTCATGCTGAGAAAAAGACGGGGGATAATCCAAGTCTAACTACGGAAGGTGCATTACGGGCAGAGCGACTTGCACAAATGCTAACTCTTATAAATATTGATTACGTATACTCTACAGATTACAAAAGAACCATAGAAACAGCCGCACCTACTTCTGCAGCTAAGAATCTTGAAACAAAATTTTATAACCCCAGGAACTTAGATGATTTCGCAAATAAATTGCTTACCAAGCATTCAAATAGCACAGTTTTGATTGTAGGACATTCGAACAGTACCCCTTACTTGGTAAATAAAGTTTTAAAAAAAGACCGTTTGAAGGCATTCGATGAAAGCGACTATGACAATTTAATGATCATAAAGAAATCTAAAAAGGGTGCGCTTGCACTTACAAAATTACAGTTTAACACAAATGGACTAAGAGATTAATTACATGCCTTAAATGCGCCAAAAAATATGGCGATCCATACTAAGCCTTTAATAAAGAAGAATGCGAAGGCGCCCCAACCCATTTTCTTTAGCCATGATTTTTTCTTCTGATCTTCTTCTACCATATGTATTATTCTACCCAGTCTGCTATAAATAGATTTGTTTCTCTAGTCCCTCCATTATTACGATTTGAAGAAAAGGCCAATTTTTTACCATCAGGAGAAAACATTGGAAATGAGTCAAAGGTATTATCATAAGTAATTTGCTCAAGTCCCGTTCCATCTACATTGATCATAAATAAATTGAAAGGAAATCCTCTTTTAGAATTATGATTACTGGCGAAAATAATTTTCTCGCCAGACGGGTGAAAAAACGGTGCCCAGTTAGCATTGCCTAATTTTGTGATTTGCTTTAAGTCAGAGCCATCTACATTGCAAACAAACAATTCCATTTCTGTAGGCTGCACTAAACCTTTCGCCAATAAATCTGTATATTCTTTCTTATCTGCTTCTGTTTGTGGTCGACTCGCTCTAAAAATTAATTTTTTACCATCTGGCGAGAAAAACGCTCCCCCATCATAGCCAAGACCATTCGTAACTTGTTTTTTATTGGAGCCGTCAATATCCATTGTCCAGAGTTCCAGGTCTCCTGAACGCGTTGAGGTATACACAATTTTATCGCCTTGCGGATTCACAGTCGCTTCTGCATCATACCCTTTCTCATCTGTGAGCTGCGCAATTATTTTACCGTTTAGATCTGCAACAAAAATATCAAAGTCAGAATAAATAGGCCATACATACTTTTCTCCTCTGGGAGGTTCTACGGGACATGCTTCATCACCTAGATGTGTAGACGCGTACAAAACAGATTTGTTTCCAGGCATGAAATAGCTACAAGTTGTTCTCCCTTTTCCTGTACTTAATAATGGTGCAACTTCATCTTTCTTAACCGCAGCATATGGGTCCATTAGATATATCTGATCACACTCTGCTCCCCAAGCCTTATTCTTTGCCTGAAAAACGAGCTTTTGGTTATCAAAGCTCCAATATGCCTCTGCATTATCACCTCCAAATGTGAGTTGTTTTAAGTTTTTAATATGTTTTTCCTTAGGATACAAAAGGTTCTTCATGATAGCCGATCCTTTCGCTTCATGCCCATGTTCTCCTTCTCCGTGTGCATGTCCATGATGTGCATGTTCTCCTTCTCCATGTGCATGTCCATGATGTGCATTTTCTCCCTCTCCGTGTGCATGTCCTTGATGAGCATTATCACCCTCTCCGTGTGCATGTCCAGCATGGCTAGGTTCCCCATCTTTATCATGCGTATGCGTCCCTTCCCCGTGGCTATGTTGCTTACAAGCAAATGCTATCATGCTAAAGCACACTAGAAGTATATATAATTGTCTAAAATTTGTAAATTTCATGTATCGTTCTAATTCTTGAATTAAGTAGTTTACTTTTGGTCTACGAAAATAAGATAGCTCTATGAGATACCTAAAATATATTGCATTTATTCTGTTTATTTCTTGCAATCAAACCCAATATGCACCCGATTTCAAAAGTAGTTTTATAAAGACTGACATTGAATTCCTTGCCTCAGATGCTTTAAAAGGTCGGAAAATAGGAAGTCCAGGCGAACTTGTAGCCGCACAGTATATTGCTAAGCGTTTTAATCGAATGGGATTAAAATCATATCCAGGCAATATCGACTATCTACAAGAATTTAGTGTAAGTAAGTCAGCTCACCCGCATGCATTCCCTGCAGAAGAAGGATCGGATGAGATTGTTGGGAAAAATGTTGTGGCTTACATCGATAATGGAGCAAGTAAAAACATTGTGCTTGGTGGTCATTATGATCATCTAGGAATGGGAGAATTTGGGTCTCTTCATATGGGGACGCCAGAGGTACACAATGGAGCAGATGATAATGCAAGTGGTATTGCGGCACTTTTAAAATTGGCAAAAGATTTAAAAAGTGGATCTAAGAAATATAATTACATATTCATCGCTTTTTCTGGCGAGGAAATGGGTTTGTGGGGGTCCAATTATTGGGTAAAAAACCCGGATGTGCATATCTCAAGTATTGCATACATGATCAATATGGATATGGTGGGAAGATTAAATAACAAACGACAATTATTGATAAATGGAACGGGTACGTCTCCTATTTTTGATGCGCTCATTGACACTGCAAATACATATAACTTCTCTTTAGTAAAAAGTGAATCAGGTATGGGCCCCTCAGACTACAGTTCTTTCTATAACGCAAACGTGCCTGTTTTAAGTTTCTTCACAGGACAACATGAAGACTATCATAAACCGACAGATGATGTAGAAAAGATAAACTTCCAAGGAGTTATGGATATCGCCGACTATATCGCGAACATTGTACACCTTGCGAATAAAAATGAACAAATCGAGTTTACAAAAACCAAAGACGAAGAGCAGACACGCATGGACTTTAAGGTAACCTTGGGAGTTATGCCTGATTATTTGTATGATGGTGAAGGTATGCGTATTGATGGTGTGCGTGAGGGAAGGACTGCGTCGAATGCTGGGATAAAGAAGGGAGATATTGTTCGTAAGATTGGGACGGTTGATGTTATGGATATGATGTCCTATATGAAAGCTCTTGGAGAGTTTGAAGAAGGGCAAACAGTGGATATTCTTATTAACAGAAATGGGAAGGAGATGGTAAAAAAGGCGACGTTTGTGAAGTAAAAGTTAGATGTTAGATTTTAGACGTTAGATATTAGAAGTTGGATGTTAGATGTTAGACCTAGGGGAGAATTGATAAACGAAATATGGTTATGTTGTAGGCAAACTGCAAACAGCAGAGTTTAGTATCACCTGCTTTAGATTTTAAGAAAACATAATTTATGAAAAAGCTATTCCTTTTACTTTGTATCGTTTCGTTTTTTTCATGCTCAAAAAAAGTACATGAAAAAGTACAGCCGAAAGAACGCATTGATCGGTTATACAATTATTTAGAAGGAAGCTATACAAATAAAACGCAAGCAAAGGAGGACGAGGATATTGCGGAGTATGTATTACATATCGCTTCCATTTGGAAGCAATTCGAGGGAGAGCACTGGCTTTATATTGAGAGACGCAACTTGGACGAACCGAATGTGCCTATTTACCAGCGTGTATTGAAGCTAGTCGAAAGTATGGACTTTCTCAAGCAGCAAATTTATCATATACCTACTCCTGGAAGATACGAGGGTGCTTGGGAACAGGTTGCTCTTCTTGACTCTATAGGTCCAAGTGATTTACGTAAGCAAAATGGCTGCACTTTGTATTTTAAAGAAGCGGAAGTAAATAACTTTAAAGGTATTACGCTGGGTAAAAGCTGTGTAAATAGGTTTAAAGGCGCTTCCTATGCGCGTGTTGACATGAATGTGCAAGACGATAAATTAAGATGGTTAGAACAGGGATTCGATGAAAAAAATCAGTTTATGTGGGGACCTGAAGGTGGAGGTATTGAATTTATAAAGACAGAAGCTGGGAACGCTCGATAATTTTAAGGTTTATTGTGGATCTACATCTATATTTACCCGCACAGACTTATACCCATCTGAAGATTTCATAAGCGCTCGTTTTTGCAGAACTATTTCTTTGATCTTCTTTATAACTTTTGAGTCTTTCTCGAGTTTCACTGTTATGACACGTTGATACAATCCACGTACACGTGCGACTCCTGGCTCTGTTGGTCCGAGTACTCGATTTCCCAAATCTTTTCTAAGCTCTTTTGCAAAAATTTCAGCAGCGTCTCTTACAATTTCTGGTTTTTTATGTTTGAGGTGAATGTAGATCAGTCTAAAATAGGGGGGATATTTAAAACGACCACGTTCAACTAATTCTCTAGTAATAAATCTTGTAATATTGTTATCGATTGTCTCGAGAATGACTGGGTGTGTTGGACTAAAGGTTTGGATTATCATCTTACCCTTTTTATTTTTTCTTCCAGCTCTTCCACTCACCTGAGTAAACAGCTGAAATGCACGTTCGTGCGCTCTAAAGTCTGGGAAATTTATTGTCTTATCTGCATTTAGTATTCCTACTAGGGAAATATTATCAAAATCTAATCCTTTCGTTATCATTTGTGTTCCAACTAACACGTCTATCTTACCCAATTCGAATTCAGTAATTATTTTCTCAAATGCAGATTTTGTTTTTGCCGTATCATAGTCCAATCGCTTAATTGTGAGTTCAGGCAGCAAACTGGACAGTTCATCTTCTATCTTCTCTGTTCCAAACCCCAGCTTATTTAAGTCTTGACTCCCGCATTTGGGACAATATTGGGGCAGCTTCTCTCTCTTTCCACAATAGTGACAACGCAACTCATTAAATCTATTGTGCACTGTAAGTTTTACATCGCAATTCGTGCATTCTGAATACCAGTCACATACAGAACAGCGCAAGACTGGGGAATAGCCACGTCGATTCTGGAACAGAATGACCTGTTTTTTTCTTTCTGTGACTTCCAAGATTTGTTCTAGCAATTCCTTGCTGAACATACCTTTCATCCTTCCTTGCTTGTAAGCTTTATTTAAGTCTACGAGTTCTATATCTGGTAATTCTATTCCGCCAAACCTTTCCATCAATTCCACTTTATGATATTTCTTCTCGTCTACATTCCTGAAGGATTCAAGTGAAGGAGTCGCTGAACCTAAAATTATACTTGCGTTATATTGATGCGCCAAAAAGATAGCAGTATCTCTTGCATTGTATCTTGGCGCTGGATCGGATTGCTTATAAGACGAATCATGTTCCTCATCCACGATTATGAGCTGTAGGTTATTGAATGGCAAGAATAAACTACTTCGTGCACCTAGAACTATTGGCAAATCCTTTTTCACCTTTCTCCATATCTCTACGCGCTCGTTGTTGCTAATTTTACTGTGGAATACTTCTACCGAATTGGCAAATACATCTTTCATCCGATGTGTAATCTGTGTCGTTAAGCCTATTTCTGGGAGTAGATATAATACTTGACCTCCAGCTGCGATCACTTCTTCAATACGTTTAAAATAAATGAGTGTTTTCCCACTGCCTGTAATCCCATGGAGAAGTATGGGCTTTTTTTTCTGTTCGAGTTCTTTTATTGTATTGAGCACCTCAGATTGCAAATTGGATAAGTCCGGAATTTCATCAATAGTATTTGGTTTGCGTTTAAGGCGCGATTCTTCTCTTTGCTCTACTCGGAAGATGCCCTTATCAATTAAACTTTTAATAACGGCAGCACTTACATCCGCAGTTGTCATTATCGTTTTTTTCTTCAGGTCTGCACCTTTATTCTTCAGACTGATGTAGGCTAATAAGGCTTTTGTTTGTTTCTCAGACCGACTGGCCTTATCCAATGCTGCATGCAAGCCTTTCTCGTCTTGATACTCTTCATTTAATTGTAAATATGGTACTAGCTTGGCCTTATACTTCTGCTTCAATTCTTCTTTCAGAATTGCAACACCTTTCGACATGAGTGAACGGATTGTAGGATATATCGTTTTCTTTTGGAGTATCTCTTGCACATCATACAATGGAATTTCGTTTCTAAGTTCCAATGCCTCCGCAATCAGAAATTCGTCATCATCTAGCTCTTCAAAAGGTATCGTGTTATCATGTGCCAAAATGATCTTACTTTCACTAGAAAGTTTGAGTCCTGAAGGCAGTGCTACTGACATAACTTCGCCCAAAGAACAGCAATAATAGGACGCAATCCATTTCCAGAGATCTAATTGCTTTTGCCCTATAATTGGGGCAGTATCGAGTACCGAAATAATGTCTTTTACTCTATATTCTGGTTTTTCACCTTTTCTGATCTCTATTATTAACCCAGAATATAATTTGTTTTTTAACCCTACTTCTACCCTAACACCAAACAAAACATTGTTTAATAGCGATTCCGGCACAGAATAGTCATAAACCTTAGGTATTGCCAAAGGAATAAGAACGGATACATATGTTTTGTTGTGTTTTTCCAATACTAAGTGCGGTAAATTAGGAATTCTCAATGGCTCAGATGTAATTTTCTTACATATAATAATTTATATATGTTCTTTGAGATTTAGAGATATAGAACTATATTGTGGCATCTTAATGCTGGTAGAATTTGACACGATTTCTACTAATTTGAGTACATATTTTGTAAAGACACTTTTAAAGTGTTGAGAATATACTTACACTAAACGCCCTAATTCCTAAATCGATTTTTAAGCAGATCAGCGGTTAAATTTATTTTTAACCGCTTTTTTTATATCCCGTAGTGATCAATTGCAACTCTATAGGTATTTGCATGAGCATCTATAATATCTGCAAGTTTTTCAGAATACCCACCCCCCATACTTACGGCCACTGGAATTTCAAATTTTTGACATAAACCAAACACTTGTTCGTCTCTTTTTTTACATCCTTCTTTCGTTACAGATAAGCGGCCTAATTTATCTGATTCCAAAATATCTACTCCACTCAAATAAAAGATGATATCAGGTCGTACTTTTTCTATCAAAGGCTCTAACGTCGTTTCCAAGGTCATTAAGTAATAATTATCCTGTGTTTTATCTGGCAAATGAATATCTAGATCCGAGGTTTCTTTACGCAATGGGTAGTTACGAGCACCATGCATACTAAACGTAAATACCTTATTATTGTTCTGAAATATACGTGCGGTTCCATTCCCCTGATGTACATCCAGATCTATTATCAATATCTTTCTTACTATTTGTTGTTCCAGAATCAAGTGCGCAGCAATCGCAAAATCATTGAACACGCAAAAGCCTTCTCCTCTATCTCTAAAGCTGTGGTGTGTTCCTCCTGCTATATTTAAAGCACAACCGTAATCTAGAGCAAATTTTGCACATTGATATGTTGCTCCAGCAATATGCTTACCTCGTTCTATCAGTGCTTTCGTTACCGGAAAACCAATATCACGTATTTCTTTTCGACTGAGTGTGAGTGTTTCTAACTTATTCAGATATTCTTGCGAATGCGTGCTTCCTAATTGTTCTATTGACAAAGGTACAGGTGAAAAAAATGCATCTTCATTGACAGTGTTTTCATACATCAATTGCTGAGGCAAAAGTGTGTACTTTTCCATCGGAAATCTATGTCCATCAGGTAGGTTATATTTATAAATGGGTGAATACCCGATTTTTACCACAGCAGCATTTTAGCGCAAGATAGATATATCACCAGAAAAAACGTTCTCGACTCCTTGTGCATTTTCGATTACGATATAGTACATATATACGCCTGGATTTAGATCCTCTCCATTCCAATCTCCTTTCCAACCAAAATCTGGATTATTTGTCAAAACATTCTGGCTATACTTAACCCTATTTCCCCATCTGTCATAGATTGCAAACTCGCTAATCGTTCTATCTACAACTGACTGTACATAAAAAACATCATTCTTGCCGTCATTATTTGGGCTAAATATATTGGAGATGAAGATTTCTTCTTTTCCAGTAATAGGGACATATAAGGTCAATTCTTCTGTACACCCATTTACATACGTAATCTCAATAAAAAATGTAGTTGAGCTATTTAATGTAGCAATTGGATTTACACAATTCGAGCAGCTGAGCACATCTGCGTTCGACCATAATATTTGTGCAATATCTCCATCTGAAAAGACATCTAGCTGGAATGTTGTGCCTGTTACTAAACTATATGAAGCACGCGTTTCTGGACTTGAGAATATTGTATTCGTTACTTCAATAGAATCTAAGTTTGAACATCCATTTGAAGCATCAGTCGCTTCCAAATAGTAAGTACCCGCAACTGCATCAATAATCAGATCGGAAGTTGCAATTACACTTCCGTCCAGTCTTGTCCAAACAAAACTAATATCTTCACTTACATCAGAAGCGCTCGCATCTAGTACAAATCCTTCTGGACTGCATGGGTCAGCAAACATTTGCACAAGAGATATATAAGGTATTTCAAAATCAGCATTTATCTGCACTGAATCTGTCACAATACATCCACCGCCAAAATCCACTTGGAAGTAGTATTGTCCTGATTCTTCAATAGTAACATTTATCGTGTTTGAGATAATAGCTCCTCCGGAATCTATCCAACTTGAATTGCCTCCATTCTGACTAGTCCCCTCCAATATAACTTCAGGATTATCACAATTCAAAAATTGATTTTCACCAGCATCAATAACAAATGAACAATCTGATGAGCAACTTGCCGGTGCCGAAATGATTATCAGCCCATCACAATCTGGAATATTTTCATCTGCAAATAACAAGGACACATCACCATCTGCAATAAGGTATGGGCCAAATTGCATTTCTGTTCCAAACAATCCAGTTCCAGTAGCATCACCGCTTACTTGCCAATTCGCTGACGAATTCACACCAGATGGAGTAACAGTAAAACTGTAGGTATCGTCTAATGGATCTTCTGTTCCATTATTATCACATGTCACTTCGCCAAGTATCAGTTCTACAGAACAGCTTTCTGAGCAAGTCTCTGGAACTTGGACTACTACTTCTATAAAACAGTCCGAGTTATCACTATCGGTTATGGTAAAAATGAGGTCGCCGTCTGCAATACTAAATCCGTCGTAATTAATATTTGAATTATATACGCCGCCATTCACACCCAAATTATCTGAAATCCAAGATCCTGAGACACCTGTACCCGTCACCAAGAGTTCAAAACTGAATACATCATCCGATGGGTCCGCAGTTCCCAAGTTAGAACATTGCACGTCAATTATCTCATATTGTATTGCACATAAGTTAGCGCAATCCATCGGAGCTACAACATTTATGCTTGTTATACATCCCAAATCATCCGTATCCGTAATTATAAAATTCAAATCACCATCCGTGACCAAATATGGACCCAAAGTAGTAACCATTCCATAACTACCAGTTGCCATTGTTATATCATTTGCTGTCCATCCATTCGCACTCGTATTTGTACCATCTACAGAAATATCAAAGAAGAACGTGTCATCTGTAGTATCATTCACCGTACCATTATCATCACATACTATATTCGCTATAGTATAATCAATAGAACACGGGGCTTGATCACAAGGATCCGGCGTCTCTACAAAGACGTTAACACTGCAGCTAGGGTCTCCTGAATCTACTATTGTGAAACTCAAATCTCCATCACTCATAAAGTAAGGTCCCATCATCTGCGCAACAGCATATACACCTGTACTCAAATTCGTATCATCCGCAGTCCATCCTGTACCATTTACATTTGTTTCATTCACCAAAATCATAAAACTGAAAAAATCATCGGCCGCATCCTCAGGAGTTCCGTTATCATTACAGTTCAGTTCAGATACTTCATAGTCTAAGTTGCATGCATTAGAGCATGCAGGTGGTGCTACAATACTTACCATAACAGCACACGCTGGATCAACGCCATCCGTAATTGTAAAAGAAAAGTCTCCATCTGAAACTAGGTATGGACCTAGACTCACAACAGAGTTATAAGCACCACTTGATAGATTCGTATCGTCTGCTGTCCAACTCGTACCCACGTTTTCTCCTTCCACAAGAATATTAAAACTAAAGTAGTCATCCAATGCATCTAAAGGAGTATCATTGTCATTACAATCATAATTTGTGACCATATAGGTTATTTCACAATCATCCGAACATGCAACAGGTGGTTCTACGCTAACTATAGTTGTACAATCAGGACCAGAACTATCTTCTACTACAAAATTCAAAATTCCATCACTTATAATATAAGGCCCCAGAGATACCACTGTATTATATCCTCCACCTGAGAAATTCGGATCATTGGCCGTCCATCCGCTTCCGAAATTGGATCCTGTTATTTCTAAGTCAAAGTAAAATATATCATCCGATGGATCTGTGGGAGTTTCATTGGCATCGCATACTATATTGCTTACAATATTTGTCAAACTACAACTTGAGGAACAGGCATCGGGTGCAATTACAATTGCAGTGACTGAACATCCGTTAGTCCCATCATCATTGATGAGAAAATTTTGGCTGCCATCTACAATATTATATGGCCCAAAATTGATTACACTGCCATATGTTCCAGTCGTATTATTTGGATCGTTTGCAGTCCAGGATGCTGCTGTATTGGAACCTGTCACTACTATATCGAATGTGTACGTATCATCGCTATCATCTGATGGCGTGTTATTAATATTACATAACACATTCGAAAGCACATAATCAATTTCACAAGCATTTGAACAAGCAACTGGTGGCGTTACCTCCACTGAGAATATACATGATGGATCCGTCAAATCTGAAATCACAAAATTCACATTCCCTCCACTAATAGCAAAAGGTCCAAAAGAAACTGTGACATCATAGGCACCGTTTGTAGCATTTGGATCTGTAGCTTGCCAGGAAGTGCCTGAATTTGTTCCAACAACAGTTACGTCAAAACTAAACAGATCATCAGAATTATCGCTTGGAGTATTATTATCATCGCAAATGGTATTCGTAATATTGACCTCCAAAACACATAGATCCGAACATGTTTCTGGCGCTTCAAATGTTAGCATCTCAGAACACATATCAAAATTATCATCAACAATATCAAAACTGATATCACCCCCGCTAATTGGATACGGACCAAAGCTTGTAAACTCACCAAAATTGCCAGTCGTCGTATTAGGATCCGTCGCGGTCCAACTTGTACTTCCATTTACCCCATCTACAAAAACCTCCACAATAAATGTATCATCCCCCGGAATGGAAGGCGTACCATTATCATCACATGAGTACTCGAATAAGCCTGCTTCTATATTACAAGCTTCAGAACATGGAGCTGGTGCTTCCACCTGGACATTTATAAAGCAATTAAAATCGAATCCATCTCCAATATCAAATACAATATCTCCATCTATTATCATATATGGGCCAAAGAGGGTCGTATTGCCGTAAGCTCCTGATGTGGCATTTGGATCATCTGCCGTCCAACTCGTTCCTGTATTGACTCCATCCACAAAGAGACTGAAACTGAAAAGGTCATCAGCCGGGTTGCTTGGTGTATTATTATCATCGCAAAACACACCAATCACTGTTGCCTCCAAACTACACAAGGAAGAACAAGTCAATGGAGGGATTACACTCACAATGGTTGTGCAATCATCATTTGAACCATCTGTTACTATAAAGTTCAAGATACCATCACTTATATTGTAGGGTCCCATTTGCACTTGATTCCCATACAAGCCTCCGCTAAGATTAGGATCATCTGCTGTCCAACTCGTTCCTGTATTCGCTCCAGTTATTATAAGTTCGAAATAAAATAAATCATCATCGGGATTACTCGGTGTATTATTATCATCACACGTTATTAAAGTCACAGAATTTGAAATACTGCAGCTTGTAGAACATGCTGTAGGCGCTTGAACAAGTACAGTTGTAGTACATAAAGGATCCGTAGCATCTGTAATAACGAAATTTTGATTTCCGTTACTTATTGGGTAGGGACCTAATGTATAGGATTGATCATAATTTCCTGAACTTAAGTTGGGATCATTTGCAGTCCACATCCCTCCTGTATTTAGACCGCTTACAAAGATATCAAACGTGTAGGTATCATCTGCATCATTACTTGGTGTTCCATTATCATTACAAAGCACATTATTTACCGTATAACTTATTTCACAGACTTCAGAACATGTAATAGGTGGTGGATTTACTGAAATAACTTCCACACAGGTATTCGTCATACCATCTGTGATCGTAAATATGATAGATCCGCCGTTAATTAGATACGGTCCAAATGTTACAACTGCATCATAGGAACCGCTAGTAGAATTTGGGTCAGTTGCAGTCCACACTGTTCCAGTATTCATCCCAGAAACCAATACGTCAAATGTAAATACATCATCCGCAGGGTTTGATGGTGTTCCATTATCTTGACATTGCACAGAAGAAACAACTGCAGAAATATCACAAACATCAGAGCATGTCATCGGTGCTATTATATTCAGAGTTTGAATGCATGCACCATCATCTAGATCAGTAATATCAAAATTTATATCTCCTCCACTGATAGGGTACGGCCCAAAATTTGTCAATACATCATATAAACCTCCTGTACTATTAGGATCATTTGCTATCCATGTATTCGCATTGTTAGAACCCGTCACAATTACATCAAAACTATACGTATCATCAGCTGCGTTTGAAGGTGTTCCATTATCATCACACAATAGATTCGACTGGACTATTTCCAATGCGCAGTCTGGCGAACAAGTTGACGGTGCTGTTACATTAATCGCTACCGAACAGCTTATTTCATTTCCATCTGTAATTGTAAAGTTCACATCACCAGCACTTATATCAAAAGGCCCAAAATTTGTCAATACGCCATACGCTCCCGAGACTCCATTCGGATCATTAGATGACCAAGTAGTACCATTATTCATCCCTGTCACCAAGACATCAAAGAAATAGGTATCATCATTTGGATTTGATGGTGTATTATTATCATTACAAATAACACCACTTACTTCTGCTTCAATATTGCAGACATCAGAACAGGTAATAGGTGATGCTACACTTATAACGGTTGTGCATGCCGGGTTGGCTAAGTCGTCTGTTACTGTAAAGTTAAGTATTCCCCCACTTATAAGATAAGGGCCCATTGGCACAGTTACCCCGTACAACCCAGAAGTGGAAAGCGGGTCATCTGCTGACCAAGAGGTTCCAATATTGGATCCTGTAATAATAAGATCAAAAAAGAAGAGGTCATCATCCGGTAAACTAGGCGTTCCATTGTCATTACAAGAAATATTATCTACTAGATTTGTTATACTACAGGTTGTAGAACAACTAGAAGGGGCTAATACTGTGACATTCGCAGTACATGTTGTATTCCCTGCATCTGTTATAGTGAAATTTTGGTTTCCATTACTAATTAAAAATGGACCAAAGCTAATTGTAGCATCATATGCTCCCATGGTTCCATTAGGGTCATTCGCCGTCCAAGAACCTGCGGTGTTAGATCCGGTTACAACCACATCGAAAGTGTATAGGTCATCTGTATCATCACTAGGTGAACCTGCAGGATCACACAATATATTGGTTACCATAAAATCTATCGTGCAATCTGGCGAACATGTTGGCGGTGCTTCTACGTTAACAATTTCTGTACACAGCATCTCTACGCCATCTGTAATTGTAAAACTAATATCTCCACCACTAATCGGATAAGGACCAAATATAATCGTGGAGTTATAAGCACCATTTGTATTATTAGGATCAGATGCTGTCCAATTACCACTAATGTTACTGCCTATCACAGTTACTTCAAAACTAAACACATCGTCATCTGCGATTGAAGGCGTATTATTATCTGTACAAAATATATCTCCTACTGTTACTATAATATCACACACGTCTGAACAGGTCATCGGTGGTGTAACACTTATTGTTTCTAAACAAGTAAGATCAATTCCATCTATGATATCAAAAGAAATTGCTCCTCCACTAATTAGATAATTACCAAAGTTTTGTGAAATCCCATAGGTTCCAGAAGTTGCATTTGGATCTGTGGCTGACCAACCTGTTGCTACATTTGCTCCATTGACCAGAACATCAAATGTAAACGTATCATCTGATGGATCGCTAGGAGAATTATTATCATTACAAATTATGTTCTCAACGAGGGTTATTATGTCGCATTGATCAGAGCATGTTACAGGAGGATCTACACTCACAAAAAACGTGCAAGTCGGATCTACGCCATCTGTAATTGTAAAACCGACAGCCCCATTCGCTACATCAAATGGCCCGAAACTAGATATTACTCCATAAGAACCCGAACTATTATTCGCATCATTAGCGGACCAACTTGATCCTAGATTCATTCCGTCCACAAATACGTCAAATGTGAACATATCATCGTTAGGATCAGAAGGCGTATTACTGTTTGTGCAAGTAATGTTACTAACCATCACTTCTATATTACATACATTAGAACAAGTCACAGGAGGAGTGATGAGTAGCTCTGTTATACATGCATCATCCATATCATCTTCAATAATCACAGTAAATGGTCCTCCACTTATCGGATAGGGGCCCAATATTGTTGTAACGCCGTAGAGCCCTGTAGTCGACAATGGATCGTCTGCTGTCCACCCACCTCCTAAGTTGAGACCAGATATAATTATTTCAACCGTAAACAGATCGTCACTCGGATTACTCGGAGTTCCAAAGTCATCACATAAGGTTTCAATAATAGTGTTGGAAATACTACAGGTTGTAGAACAAGTGAATGGTTCTGTTACCATAACATCTACTGTACATGTGTTAGATGCATCATCTGTAATCGTAAAACTTAGCGGGCCCGCAGCAATTGGGTAGGGTCCCATGGGAGTGACAACTCCATATGATCCACTAGATAGCGTGGGATCATTCGCAGTCCAACCAGTCCCTGTATTTTCTCCAGTTACTACAATGTCAAAGGTGAAGGTATCATCTGTATCATCACTTGGTGTGGTATTATTGTTACATACAATATTAGTAATCGTGTAGTCTATGACACAGAGGTTTGAACAGGTGACCGGTGCGCTAATATTTACTGTTGTTTGGCAATCGGGATCATTTATATCTGTTATGTTAAACACTAAATCGCCACCACTGATTGGATACGGACCAAAGCTTGCGGGATTTCCATAATTACCACCGGTCATAAGTGGATCCGTCGCATTCCATGATGCCCCTGTATTTAGACCCGTTACCGTAAGTTCAAAGGTGAAG
>Ga0209828_1002243_pt1 | contig 16218 bp, 14 predicted proteins | sample MaitaG_FD_187429 | JGI IMG/M metagenome (GOLD analysis project Ga0209828, IMG submission 187429) | Marine algal microbial communities from Maine, USA - Maine_Asex2 metaG (SPAdes) (version 2) | ecosystem: Host-associated > Algae > Red algae > Unclassified | place: Maine, USA | collected 2015-01-05 | reverse complement strand
ATACGGTTTGATGAAACTGAAGTTCCAGAATTTTCAATGGACGTTTTTGGCTCAGACTTATATCAAACACAGCAGGTTTTTAAATATCCTAAAGCAGGTGAAGCCAATTCTAATGTGAGTCTTCATTTATATGATTTAGGTTCTAAAAATGTACAAGAACTTAAAGTAGATAAAGCCTATGAGGATTTCTATATTCCGAGATTAGAATGGACAAATGAATCTAATATCTTAAGTGTTCAGTATATGAACCGTCATCAAGATGAATTAGACCTGTGGATGGTTAACACCAAGAATATGTCATCTGATTTAGTTTTAGCTGAAAAAGACAAGGCTTATATTGATGCAACGTTCAACCTTACATTTCTAAAAGATAATAGTTTTATTTGGACGAGTGAAAAGGATGGTTATAACCATATTTATCATTATGCTAAAGATGGAAAATTAATAAACCAAGTCACTACTGGAAATTGGGAAGTGACCAATTACTACGGTTTTAACGAAGATGCAAATACTATTTATTTTCAGTCCACTGAAAACGGCTCAATCAATAGAGATGTGTATTCTATTAAGTTGAATGGAAAAAACAAAAAACGATTGACAAAAACAGATGGCACAAACAGTGCTTCGTTTAGTGCAGACTTCACTTATTTTATAAATACACATTCTAGCGCAACCTCTCCTTACGAATACACACTAAACAATTCTAAATCTGGTGAAGTTGTAAAGAGTATTAAGGATAACGATAAACTATCACAAAAAGTAGGTGATTATGTGACTTCTAAAAAAGAGTTCAGTACTATAAATATCAACGGTAACGACTTAAATATGTGGATAATTAAACCAGCAAATTTTGATGCTAATAAGGAATATCCGCTTTTTATGTATCAGTATTCTGGTCCAGGTTCACAACAAGTGGCTAACCGTTGGAATAGCACTAACGATTATTGGTACCAAATGTTAGCACAACAAGGTTATATTGTCGCTTGTGTTGATGGCAGAGGAACCGGATTTAAAGGTGCTGACTTTAAAAAAGTAACACAAAACGAATTAGGAAAGTACGAAGTTGAAGATCAGATAGCTGCTGCTAAAAAATTAGGAGCTCTACCTTATATTGATGCGTCTCGAATAGGAATTTGGGGCTGGAGCTACGGAGGTTTTATGAGTAGTAACGCTCTGTTTAAAGGAAATGATGTTTTTAAAATGGCAATTGCCGTTGCACCTGTAACAAGCTGGAGATTTTACGATACGATTTATACGGAACGTTACATGACGACACCACAAGAAAATCCAAGTGGTTATGATGAAAATTCGCCAATAAATCATGTTGATAAATTAGAAGGTGATTTCTTGTTAATTCATGGGTCTGGTGATGATAATGTACATTTACAGAATACCATGCGCATGGTTGAAGCATTAATTCAAGCAGATAAACAATTTGAATGGATGATATATCCTGACAAAAACCATGGTATTTACGGAGGTAATACACGCTTACATTTATATAAAAAGATGACTAATTTTATTAATAGAACTTTGGGTGATAAACTTGAAAAAAATGATGAAGAGCAAAAGGAAACATCTAAGATAAAAGGTTAAACTAACTCACTAACTAAATATATTATTTATGGAATTTAAATTTGGAGGTTCAGCAGAGAACCAAAAAACCGTTTTAGGACATCCTGCAGGTCTTTTTGTATTATTCTTTACAGAGATGTGGGAACGGTTCTCTTATTATGGAATGCGTGCATTGCTTGTTTTATTTCTTGTATCTACTGTCCTTGATGGTGGTTGGGAATGGACTAGAGCAGATGCATTAGTTCTTTATGGATGGTACACAGGATTGGTTTACATAACTCCAATTATAGGTGGTTTTATTGCTGATAAGTTTATGGGTTATAGAAGAGCAGTAGTTCTTGGTGCATTTATTATGACTTTAGGGCATGCAGCAATGGCTTTAGAAGGAATGACCTCTATGTTCTTTTATGCAGGATTAACGTTTTTAATTATCGGTAATGGATTTTTTAAACCAAACATTTCATCAATGGTTGGTCAATTATATAAGTCTCAAGGAAAAGAAAAAGATGCAGGCTATACGATATTCTATATGGGTATTAATGCTGGAGCATTTTTAGGAATATTATTATGTGGTTACATTGGTGAAAACATAGGCTGGCACTATGGATTTGGTTTAGCAGGAATTTTTATGTTCCTAGGTATGTTACAATTTTATTTTACACAAAGTATATTTGGTAAAATTGGCTTATCACCAAAGCAAACTGAAGATTTTGATGATACTATTGAAGATTCACTTGAAGATACAAAAGAAGCTATTGAGGATGTGATTGAAGATGCAGAAAGCTCTAAAGTCGTTAGAGATCGTTTATTTGTTATAGGTATTTTTTCTCTTTTCGTTGTTTTCTTTTGGTGGGCGTTTGAGCAAGCAGGTGGTTCCATGACGATTTTTGCCGCAGATTATACAGATAGAGCATTAGAAGGCAGTGCTGCTTTGACATTCAAAATCGTGAATACAATAATAACTGTTGTTCCAATGATAGTAATTACTTGGGTATTAGCAATGTTATTTAAACAGACATTTAAGAAATATGCCTTAGCAAACATTCTATTAGCTATAAGTTTTGTTATTATATGGGGAATTGTAATATGGATGTTAAATAGAGAATTTCAATCAGATGCTACAGAAGTACCTGCATCTTGGTTCTCAGTACTAAACTCATTATTTATTATCTTATTTGCACCACTTTTTTCTAAATTATGGGAAAGTAAACTCAACCCTTCGGGTCCAATAAAATTTGCAATAGGTCTACTATTAGTTGGTTTAGGGTTTGCAGCATTAGCTTATGGTTCTGCAGGTATTCCAGATGGTGCAAAAACGGCTTCAGTTAGTCTAATGTATTTAGTTGTGGCATACTTCTTACACACAATGGGAGAACTTTGTGTGTCTCCTGTCGGTTTATCTTACGTGAGTAAATTAGCACCAGTTAAATTGGTAAGTATGATGTTTGGCATTTGGTTTACGGCTAATTTCTTTGCTAATCTTTTAGGAGGTTTTACAGGAAGCTATATGGACCCGATTATGGAAGAACATGGCTTATCTACATTCTTTTTAATATTTACAATTATTCCAATAGCTGCCGCTGTAATTATGTTTTTATTAAACCCAATGTTGAAGCGTAAAATGCACGGTATTGATTGAGTTATCAAACAGATATCCGTTAAAATAACTAAAAATGCTCCCTCAAAAGGAGCATTTTTTGTAAGTTAGGCACGAGAATTGCAACAAAACAATTATGAAGAAATTAGGACTTTTAATAGTAGCAATTGTATTGGCATCATTTAAGCCATTAACTAATGACACTGAAGCGAAAATAAATTGGATAACCATAGAAGAAGCTGTTGAACTGCAGAAAACAGCTCCAAAAAAGATAATTATGGATGTTTATACCAATTGGTGTGGACCATGTAAAATGTTAGATAAAAATACCTTTGGTAATGAAGATGTAGCAAATTATGTGAATGAACATTATTATGCGGTTAAGTTTAATGCTGAAGGCAATGACGAGGTAACTTTCGATGAGAAAACCTTTAAAAACCCTAGTTACGATCCTGCAAAGGCAAACAAACGAAATAGTCCACACGAATTTTCGAGATATTTAAAAGTACGCGCTTATCCAACAATGGTGTTTTTTGACGAAGAGGCTAATTTCATTACTCCGGTAACAGGATATCTAAAGCCGCAACAATTAGAGCTCTACTTAAAAATGTTCAAAAAAGATGACCATAAAAATATGGATACGCAAGAAAAGTTTAACGAATATTATAAAGCGTTTAAACCAACGTTTAAGCAATAAGGTATTCAATCTAATATAAAAGCTCCCTTTTCATACGTGCTATGGAAAGGGATTTTTTTGTGCTCGCAAGTTGCCTTCCAACGTTTTACGTAAGATTTATAATTACTGGCATCCGCAATGATTAGTTCCGGATTTAAGCTATCTATAACTCTGTTGAGATTAAAACGAGGTGAGTTTCTTAAAATAATATAATTTGGGCGAAAAGAAAGTCCTTGGTAAACTCCCAAACTATCAATAATTAAAAAACGTTCGTCTTTAAATTTATACACCGTTTCTAAACTATCCATTGCAACAGAATCAATAGTCTCTCCAACAATAAAGTTTCTAATCACATTATCTGTTTTTCGTTTTACCGAATCCAGATTATGGTGCACTAATAATTCGTTATTATGTTTTAGGCCAATCATCGTAAATCGACTTTTATTAAAAACGATAAAGGCATCATTCTGAACTTCATATCTATTGTAAAAAGAAATACCTTGAAAACAAAGAATTCCAACCAAACTTAAAACAACCCATTTAAAACTCTTGAATTTATAAACTTGAACCAAAGCCATAATTATAAAATAAGCACAAAGCACTTGTAGGATAGTAAACGGAATATCTCGAAACAAGAAGTCTTCAAATTGAGCCACCCAAGCTATAAAGGCATTAAGACTATCAATAATAAAACTATAGGCAATGACTATAAAATTTGGAAGCATATTTAAAAGCGCCAAAGCAATGACCAGCAAACCAAAACCTAATATCAATCCTAAAAACGGAATCACAACGATATTAGAAATAAAGAATAGGCCAGGAAACTGATGAAAGTAAAACAGGCTAATTGGAACAACTCCAGCTTGAGCAGCTAAGGTCACTGTAAATATTTGCCAAAGCTTATCAGGTATCCAATATCTTGGTTTCCAAAGTTTATAGATAATGGGTTGTACACTCACAATTCCTAAAACAGCCAAATAACTCATCTGAAAACCAACTTCGAACAAAAAAGTTGGCTTAAACAATAAAATAAGAAATGCCGAAATCACCAAGGTATTATAAATATTGGTTGGCCGTTTTAAGTGCATAGCAAAACTAATGATGCTAAACATAGCAACTGCTCTTGTCACAGAAGGAGATAAGCCTGCGATAATAGCAAACGACCACAGAATGATTATTAAAACTATAGGCCTTATGTAATTTCCATACTTAAGATAGAGTAGTGGTCTAAACAAAAAATTAAGAATCAATAAAAGTATACCAACATGAAGACCAGAAACTGCCAGAATATGAATGGTGCCAGAATTCACATAATTAGTGTAAATGGTTTTATCTATGGTTTGTCGCTGACCTAGCAATAGTGCGTTCATTATGCTGAGGGCTTCATTTTTAAAGCCTGCTGCGATAAGTTTAGTGTTAATTTTCGTTCTTAATTGGTCTGCGTAACCATATATTGTAGATTCGGAATTAGAAAGCTGCAAAAAATCATCATGGTTTAAATAAAGCTGATGGTAAACCTGTTTCAATTCTAAATACTTACTATAATCAAATTGATGCGGATTAAGTGGTTTTTGAACCACTTGTAATTGAGAAGACGTAAATAGCAAATCATCAACAGCAAATAACTTGCTTAAACTATCGTGTTTAATATTAATAAGTAATTTCCCAGATGCATTTATATCATTAAATGATTTTAAAGAAACAATATACTTATCGTTATAAGCATCTGGTTTTAGGCGTTCTTGGATTCTAATTGTTAAAGAATTAAACGCTTTAGAGTCAAGATTTGTATAATGATTAGGTTGCAATTTTTCGTCTTGAATGTTATAAGCGGTAATCCCAACACCAACCATACATAAATAGGTGAGCAATCCAAAAAACGGTAAACGGTCTATTTTAGAGTTTAAGAGCAGCCAATATATACCAAGACCTATAATTAAACCAATTGTAGCGTATAAAACGAGTTTAAAATCTAATTTAAAGTAGTGAGCTAATACAATTCCAATAACCAAACAAATGGTTAGTTTAATGATGGTAAAATTTAGTAACTTCATGATTTTGAGTTACTAATATAAAAATAAATAGTTGATATTATGAAAAATGTACTTTGTATTCTATTATTAGTTTTTGCTCAACATGCTTTTAGTCAATACTTTAGCTTAGATGAGATTAAGCTGAAGGATACTATTTTAATAACTCAATTGGAAAAATTTATTAGTGATAAAAAAAAAGAAAGTAATTTATTTAAAGAAAGAGGCTATATAGAATTAAAGTATTTACATGTAAACAAACATGCCAAAAAGAACGATATAAAGTATAAATTTTCCATTCAAGATCAATATTTCATTCCTAAAATAGAAAAAATTGCAGGTCCTAGCTATTATTGCTATATGGAAGGTAAACTTGTATTAATTTATGATTTATGGTTAGAAATAACTGAAAAGCCCAAATATAAAAAAAGGATAAATCGTAAATTAAAAAAGCTGTTAAAACCTTTTTTCGATAAACCCGAACATATAAAAGTAAAGGATAGTACTGGTAAAATTATAATAAATGATAAAGATTTTATTCTTCAACGTTATAATTTACATGGAGGTATAACGCTTTCAATTTTTCAGGATGGCAGTTTTAAAGTAAGTAAAGGTGTTTACTAAACTAACTTACAACACACGTCGCGCCTGCACAAAAGCAAAATACCAATATTTTTCCGCAAGCGAAGAAATCATTACACCTCTACTGCTAGACGCATGTATAAACTCAACATTGCCAGGTCTTATGTTAGTCACTATGCCAACATGGTTAACACTTCGGCTATTTTTTTTTGTGGCAAAAAAGACCAAATCACCAACATTTACTTCCTTTAAATCTATCCAATTACCTGTACTTTTTAATCCAGACGTTGTTCTTGGTAAGTTAACGTCATATTCCTTAAAACTGGTGTAAATTAGACCAGAGCAATCCATACCACGTTTGGTAGTTCCGCCATATTTGTAACGTGTACCTTCGAATTTTTCAGCAAATTTTACAATAGTTTCTGCTTCTTTAGAAGGTTTCGCTGTGGTGTTAACTTTTATAGTATGGCTTTGCTTTTTTTTACGTGAGTAAGATTTTTTTGCGCCACAACTGCTAAACAGAGCAACTAAAAATATTAAGGATAAAATTCTTTTCATTGGTCAGTTCACTATTGAAATTTAGTCTCGATAGCTATTAGGATTGTTTTCTGAAATTTTTGATACAATCAACTTAGCTGCATTTTCACTTGCTCCTCTACCACCAAGTTTTTTTTCTAACTCGTAATAATCTAAAAACAATTGTTCACGCTTTTTAGTATCTAAAATAGCAGTCAATTCTTCGCTTAATCTTTTTTTGTTTAAATCTCCTTGTATTAATTCCGTCACCACTTCCCGATCCATAATTAAATTAACAAGAGAGATAAATTTCAATGTAATGATGCGTTTTGCAATCTGGTAAGAAATCGCATTCGCTTTATAACAAACTACTTGTGGTACTTTAAATAAGGCTGTTTCTAAAGTTGCGGTTCCAGAAGTGACGAGTGCAGCAGTAGAAATACTCAATAAATCATAGGTTTTATTAGAAATAAAATTCACATTATCTTGTTTTATAAAACGCTGATAAAAACTAAATTCTTGACTCGGAGCTCCTGCAATCACAAATTGATAATCCTTAAAGTCTTTCACTAAACTCAACATAACGCTAAGCATTTTCATGATTTCTTGTTTTCGGCTTCCAGGTAAAAGCGCAATGATGGGTTTATCACTCAAATTGTGTTTTGTCTTAAAAATGGTCTCATCCACTTGTGGTCTATTAGCGATAGCGTCAATTAAAGGATGACCAACAAAATTAACCTCATAATTATAGGTTTTATAAAACGCTTTTTCAAAAGGTAAAATAACATACATGGCATCTACATCGCGTTTTATTTTTTCAACTCTACTAGCTCTAGAAGCCCAAACTTGAGGTGAAATGTAATAATGCGTTTTATAATTTTTAGCTTTTGCCCATTTTGCAATACGCAGATTAAAACCAGAATTATCAATAAAAATAATCACATCTGGCTGATAATTTTCAATATCTTTTTTGCAAAATTTTATATGCTTGGTGATTTTTTTGAGGTTCATGATAACTTCAGTAAAACCCATAAACTGACGTTCTTTATAATGCATCACTAACGCACCACCCACAGCCTGCATTAAGTCTCCTCCCCAAAATCTTATTTCGGCCTGTTCATCTTGTTTAAACAAGGCTTTCATTAGATTAGAACCATGCAAATCACCCGAAGCTTCACCAGCAATGATATAGTATCGCATTAATTCATAAATTTAATTATCATTGTTGCAATTAGAACCAACACAGTAGCTATTAGAACGCCTTTAGCACGTTGATCTTGGTTTTTCTTTATGAAGAGAAAAAAAGCTCCCAAATTTAAAAGTGCACCAATACTCATAAGTTTAGTTAAAAACCCTTCTGCAATAGCTTGTCTTATAACACTTCCCCAATCATCTGATTTCCCAAAAATCTGAATGGCGAAAACCAAACCAAAAGCTGTGGCAATGAGCCCAACTAAAAAACCAATAAGTATCTCTTTTTTATTCATAGTTATTTTTCGCAAAAGCGGAAATCTTATTTAGTGACACAAATATCTGTTATAAGTTCCAAGTATTTAAATGCTGTATCGCTTTGTAAGCTGTTAAATCGAAATGTACAGGTACAACCGAAACGTAATTATGTTCTAAAGCCCACTCGTCTGTGTCTTCACCGTGATCTAGATTTACAAATTTCCCTGCTAACCAATAGTAATCACGTCCCATCGGATTGGTTCTCTTATCAAACGTCTCCTCCCAATTAGCGCGAGCTTGTCGGCAAATTTTTATGCCTTTAATAGCTTTTTCTTCGAGCTTAGGAAGGTTGACATTAAGAACCACACCTTCTGGCATACCGTGTTCAAGGGCATTTCTAGTTATGGTCTCAATAAAAGGTTTGCAATGCTCAAAATTAGCGTTCCAATTGTAATCTAATAATGAAAACCCAATAGCAGGAATTCCCTCTATACCAGCTTCTAATGCAGCACTCATTGTACCAGAATAAATAACATTAATAGAAGAATTAGAGCCGTGATTAATCCCAGAAACACAAATATCTGGTCTTCTATCTAAAATTTCGCGAACCGCCAATTTCACGCAGTCAGCAGGTGTGCCAGAGCAGCTGTATTCACTTTGTTTACCGTCTATAGTCACTTTTTCGATATGCAATGTAGAATCTATAGTTATCGCATGTCCTTTTCCACTTTGTGGACTATCTGGTGCCACAACAACAACATCTCCAATGGTATTCATAATAGAAATTAAAGTTCTAATTCCTGGTGCGGTAATCCCATCATCATTGGTAACTAAAATTAAAGGGCGTTTAGACATTTTTATATTATGAGTTTAATGTGTTGTAAAAATACTAAAAAGCTTAAGAATTAGAAGGAATAGTACCTTTAACAAAAAATTAAGTGGCTCTATTTTATGTGGCACGGTTTTTTCTACTATTTTAGTGAAAAATTGAATGCCTACTTAATACAAATTAAATATTTATAGAAGGAACCGAGTCGAGTGACTATGAATAATCTGTAAAAGGAATATTAAAGGCGAACACATTTTTATCACAAATCAATTAAAAAGAAAACAATGAAAGGGAATTATAAGTTTTTATTACTCGCATTGCTAATTGCATTTGCCTCATGTAGCTTTACAAATAAAACGTTTGACGATCCGGATAAAGATAAATTGCTTATACAATTAATAACTTATGTTTTGGATCAAGGCCATTTTAATCCACAAGATTTAAATGACGATTTTTCAGCGAATGTTTTTGAAGACTATTTGAATCAGCTCGATCCGTTTAAACGTTATTTCTACGAATCAGACATCAAAGAGTTTGCAGTTTATAAGGGTCAGCTCGATGACCAGATTAAGGCTTATGATGTTTCGTTTTTTAATATAACACATCAACGTTTGTTAGAGCGAATAGAGGAGTCAAAGAAAATATACAGCGAAATTTTAGAAAAGCCATTCGATTTTTCTAAAGCTGAAAACTATTCTGCAGATTACGAAAAACTTACTTACGTTAAAAGTAAACGTGATATGAAAGAGCGTTGGAGACAACAGCTTAAATTTTCTACCATTGCTAATTATGATGATGCCTTAGAACAACGCAAGATTGGTATAGATGAAAATGGTCTTCCGGAAACTGAATTTTATAGCGAAGATGAAAAACCTAAAAATAAAGATAAAAAATCTCTAAAAGAAGTTGAGAAAGACGCAAGAGAAGCGACAAAACGTTCTCTAGATGAGCTTTATGATTTTATTGAAGATAGACAGCGCAAAGATTGGTTCGCAGTGTACATTAATGCAATAGTTGAAGAATTTGATCCGCACACGTTTTATTTTGCACCAGAAGATAAAGATAGATTCGATGTTGCCATGTCTGGGAATTTTGAAGGGATTGGAGCTAGGCTTCAGAAGAAAATGGACGCTATTATGGTGAACGAAATTATCAGTGGTGGTCCTGCTTGGAGAGCCAATGAGTTAGAAGTTGGTGATCAAATTCTTAAAGTAAAACAAGATGTCGAAGAAAAAGCTGTGAATATAGTAGGCATGCGATTAGATGATGCCATTAAGTTTATAAAAGGTCCAAAAGGAACCGTTGTTACATTAACACTTAAGAAGGTAGATGGTACTGTTCAAGATATTAGTATAACTAGAGATGTTGTTGAATTGGAAGAAACGTATGCTAAATCTTCAACCGTAATAAAAGATGACAAAAAATTTGGTGTAATTAACTTACCCAAATTTTATATAAATTTTGAAGATTATAACAAACGTAACGCAGCTTCAGATATTAAGCAAGAAATTGAGCGCTTAAAGGAAGAAGGTATTGAAGGCCTAGTTTTAGACCTTAGAAATAACGGAGGTGGTTCTTTACAAACCGTTGTTGATATTGCAGGATTGTTTATAGAAGAAGGTCCTGTTGTACAAGTGAAAACTACAGGTGAGCCTAAAGAAGTTTTAAGAGATAGTGATAAATCTATCGTTTGGGATGGACCTTTAGTGATTATGGTAAATGAATTATCGGCTTCGGCTTCAGAAATTTTGGCTGCAGCAATGCAAGATTATAAACGTGCTATTGTAATAGGAAGTAAACAAACATACGGAAAAGGTACAGTTCAAAATGTATTAGATCTAAATCGCATGGTGCGTAACAACTCTAATGGTGATATGGGAGCGTTAAAGTTTACAACTCAGAAGTTTTACAGAGTTAATGGAGGTTCTACGCAGTTAGAAGGTGTAAAAAGTGATGTTGTGGTTCCAGACCGATACAGTTATATAAATATCGGTGAAAAAGATCAAGATAACCCATTGCCTTGGGATAAGATAGATGCTGTAGATTATGAGTTATGGGGAAATTATTTTGATTACGATACCACTATAAGTAAGAGTAAAGCGCGTATGGCAGCCAACGAGCAATTAAAACTAATTGATGCTAATGCCAAGTGGATTAAAAAAATTAGAGATCGCGAAATTTACTCGTTAAATTATAATGAGTATAAGAAAGAAATGGAGCTTAATGAAGATGAAGCCAAACGTTTTGAAAAACTGTCTCAGTATAAAACAGACTTAACATTTAGTTCTTTACCATATGAATTAAAGCAAATGGATCTTGATTCAGTTTTAAGAGAGAAGAGAAAACGCTGGCACATAAGTTTAGCAAAGGATGTTTATATCGAGGAAGCATTAAATGTTTTAAACGATTTAAAAATGACCTATGCTATAAAAACCAAGGTTGCGGATATTAAGAATTAGGATATCTTCTAATTAAAAGTTTTACTGTCTACACTTATTGCAGCGAAGTGTATTCTTAGACATAACATAAATGGGAGACCAAAATAATTCACTAACAAGATTAGCGCTTCAAAAGTTTAAGAAGAACTTTTGGGGCGTTTTTAGTTTGGGTATTATTATATGCATTGGGTTGATTTCAATCTTTGCTTATATTTTCGCTCCAGATGCTTCAAAAAATGCGAATCAGATGCATTTATCTATTCACTCAAAATCACCATGTTTTGAGGTGCAAATGCTAACCATTCCATCTGGCATAGCGTCAGAACAAAACTTTTTTTCAAAACTGTTCTTTGGGAAAATTAACACTAATACTGAAATTCCAATTCAATCTTACGAAGTACAGGATAATAGTCTAATGTATGTAGAATATGCTTCCGATGGTCTACAAGGTTTAGAAAAACAGATTGAATTAACACGATTTCCAAATTCAGATTATAAAAATTTTATTGATACTAGAAGTTTTATGTTCGGAACAGATAAATATGGTAGAGATTATTTAAGCCGGATTTTAGTAGGCTCTCGTATTTCCTTCTTTATAGGTTTTGTAGCGATTTTTATTTCATTGGTTATTGGTTTAATCATGGGAAGTATAGCAGGTTATTATGGTGGAAAAATTGATGCTCTCATTATGTGGATTATTAATATAACATGGTCAATCCCAACATTATTATTAGTGATTGCAATTACACTAGCCTTAGGAAAAGGGTTTTGGCAAGTGTTTATTGCAGTAGGCTTAACGATGTGGGTAGAAGTGGCTAGAGTAGTGCGAGGACAGATTATTAGTGCTAAGGAAATGCAATACGTAACGGCAGCAAGAGCTTTGGGCTATAATGATTATAGAATTATAACAAAACATATCTTACCGAATATATTCGGGCCTTTAATAGTGATTTCTGCAGCTAATTTTGCAGCAGCAATTCTTATAGAAAGTGGCTTAAGCTTTTTGGGTATTGGAGCGCAACCACCAATGGCAAGTTGGGGAGCGATGATAAAAGATCACTATAATTATATTATTCTAGGTAAGCCTTATTTAGCGCTAATTCCTGGGATTTGTATTATGTTATTGGTAATGGCTTTTATGTTGGTTGGCAATGCTTTGCGTGATGCTTTAGATGTGAAGAGTTAATATATTAATTATTTAGCTTTAAGTTGCTCTATTTCTTCATTTGTGTTTGCAATAAAATTTAAAACATCCTCTTGCCCAATATTCTTACTTGAAGATGTGATAAAGTAAGGAGGTAATTCTTCCCAGCTTTTGAGTAATGTCTGGCAATAATCATCAACCTGTCTGTCAATAGCATTAGGTTTTAATTTGTCAGCTTTAGTAAATATAATTCCAAATGGAATTCCGCTTTCACCCATATATTGCATAAATTCTAAATCTATGGGTTGAGGTTTATGTCTAATATCTACTAAAACAAACGCTGAAACTAACTGTGTGCGTTTCTCAAAATAATCAGTAATAAACTTTTGAAATTTCTTTTTGGAGGATTTAGAAACACGAGCATATCCATAACCAGGTAAATCTACCAAATACCAATTTTCATTTATAATAAAATGATTTATGAGCTGCGTTTTACCAGGTCGTCCAGATGTTTTTGCTAAACTTTTTCTATCCGTTAGCATATTAATCAGAGAAGACTTTCCTACATTACTGCGTCCAATAAAAGCATATTCTGGTAAGTTATTCTTAGGGCATTTTGCCACATCAGAGTTGCTTACTACGAATTCCGCTGATTTTATTTTCATTCCCTTCTGTCTTTCAGAGATCTTCCCAAAGGGAAGAAAAATATTAATTAAACTTTAGATCATTTTTTATACCAGCGTGTTTCTTTTTGGGAAAGATTAAGGATGGGATTAAAAGCCTCGTTTCTCAAGCCATGCATTTAGAAGAGTATTGAATTTCTCAGGATGCTCCATCATGGCAGCATGACCACATTTATCAATCCAATATAAATCTGAATCTGGTAATAATTCGTGAAATTCTTCAGCTACCTCAGGTGGAGTTACGGAATCATTTTTACCCCAAATAATACAAATAGGTGTTGTCATTTTAGGCAAATCTTTAGCCATATTATGTCTAATTGCACTTTTCGCAATTGCCAAGGTTTTAATCAATTTGTTACGGTCATTTACGGTTTCATAAACTTCATCCACTATTTCCTTTGTTGCAACAGCTGGATCATAAAAAACATCTTGCGCTTTTTTCTTAATGACTTCGTAATCACTACGCTTAGTATAACCGCCTCCCATAGCACTTTCGTAAAGTCCAGAACTTCCGGTAATAATAAGTGCTTTGACTTTTTTAGGATACAATTTTGTGTGGTATAAACCAATATGTCCGCCTAAAGAATTTCCTAATAAAATGACCTCATCTAAGCCCTTAAACTCAATAAACTTTTTTAAATAGTTGGCAAAGCTTTTTACATTAGTTTTCAATAATGACATGGTATAAATAGGTAGTTCTGGTATAATAACTTTATAACCCTTAGCACTGAAATGATTTGTAACAGCATCAAAATTACTCAGTCCTCCCATAAGTCCGTGCAACACAATAATCGGTGTGCCTTCTCCTACTTCTATATATCTATAATCCTTTTCTTTTTTTAAAAGGTGCGCCATTGAAAAGTGAATGCTTTAGTGTTAAAAACAAATATAACTAAATCCGCTTTGAATATAAATATATCTCGTTTTTTTCAATTTAATTATTAAAGTTCTACACTGTTAATAATTCCCACTCTCATATCTCGGCTAATCTATTGGTATAGTTGAATTATAGAACAACACTGCTACATTCAATTCAAAACTTATCAACAAATGTGGGATAATGTGGTAAAAAGTGGTGTTTTTTTCAATATATTTGAATGATAATCGTTAAAGTGGTATCGCTTCATTTTTCAACTTGCAAGAAGAACACAATTATTTTTTTCTTTAAGTGATGTTAAAAGACAAAGCATAGTCTGAGTTAAGGTTTCCTTTTTTACTGAAATAGAGGGTAAAAAAGATGTTTATAACAGCTATGTTGAAATAGAATTGATATAAAAAACAAAAGCTGTTGAATTCATTTATAGGAACATACGAATGTAAAGCAGATGCTAAAGGAAGGCTTATGATACCTGCTGTTTTAAAAAAGCAGTTGGCTACAGCTTTACAAGATGGTTTTGTATTGAAGCGAGCTGTTTTTCAGCCATGTTTAGAACTCTATCCAATGTCTGAGTGGAATGCAATGATGCAAAAAGTGAATAAGCTGAACCGATTTAAGAAAAAGAATAACGATTTCATACGTCGCTTTACAGCAGGTGTAAAAATGGTTGAGGTGGATAGTGCAGGTCGTTTATTAATTCCAAAAGATTTAGTCAGTTTTTCAGGCATTACGAAGCAAGTTGTATTGGCTTCTGCAGTAAATATTATTGAGATATGGGATAAGGATAAATACGAACAAGCTATTGATGATGCCACTTCAGATTTTGCCGATTTAGCAGAAGACGTAATGGGACAAGAGGATGATAGCGATGGAATATCATAATGCAGTTTTACTCAAAGAAACAGTTGATGGTCTAGATATAAAGCCAGATGGTGTTTATGTAGATGTAACATTTGGTGGAGGAGGTCATAGTAGAGAGATTTTATCGCGATTAGGTGAAAAAGGGAAGCTATATGCATTCGATCAAGATAAAGATGCATTAGAAAACACAATTGAAGACAATCGGTTTGTTCTTATAAATGAGAATTTCAGGTTTGTAAAAAGGTTCTTAAGATTTTATGGAGTTAAAGAAGTTGATGGAGTTTTAGCTGACTTTGGAGTGTCGTCACATCAGTTTGATGTTGCCGAGCGTGGTTTTTCTACACGTTTTGAAGCTGATTTAGATATGAGAATGAACCAAGACAGTAAGCTTTCTGCTTTTGAAGTTGTTAACCACTACGACGAGGAACAGTTGAAAACGGTTTTGCTTCAGTATGGTGAATTGCGACAAGCACCTGCAATGGCAAGAGTAATTGTTGAAGAACGAAAACACGGAGAGATAAAAACTAGCGCACAATTAAAAGCGGTTTTAAAACGATTCTTGAATCATCAGAGAGAAAATAAAGTGTTGGCGCAAATATATCAAGCCATACGTATTGAGGTGAATCAAGAAATTGAAGTTCTGAAAGAGTTGCTATTGCAAATGCCAGAAATTCTAAAAGTAAAAGGGAGATTGAGTTTTATCTCATACCATTCTTTAGAAGACAGATTAGTAAAACGCTTTATAAGAAACGGATTATTTGAAGGTGAGCCAGAACGTGATGTCTTCGGAAATTTTGAAGTACCGTTAAAAAAAGTTGGTGGATTAATTGTTCCAACACATTCTGAAATAAAAGTGAATAATAGAGCAAGAAGTGCAAAGTTGAGAATTGCAGAGAAGTTATAAATAACAGGTTGGTGATTGAGCTCAGTCGAAATCATAATTATAATAAAAAAAGTTACA
>Ga0209828_1002241_pt1 | contig 16226 bp, 5 predicted proteins | sample MaitaG_FD_187429 | JGI IMG/M metagenome (GOLD analysis project Ga0209828, IMG submission 187429) | Marine algal microbial communities from Maine, USA - Maine_Asex2 metaG (SPAdes) (version 2) | ecosystem: Host-associated > Algae > Red algae > Unclassified | place: Maine, USA | collected 2015-01-05 | reverse complement strand
ACAGTTAATCTTGTTATCGTGTGAGAACCTCGTCTATATTTTGACATTTCATTTTTTGCACTAATTTAGTATAATGAAATTTGCCCGACTAAAGTCGGGGGTTTTAACCATATTTGAGACCAATAAAAAGGGAATTGGTACTTGGTTTTCTAAATACTTTCAATGAACTACCTCGATGCAAGCATGCGAGGTACCAAAATCTTTATATGCCCATTTGAATAATGTTCTCGGCAAGCATCGGAGAATTAAATTCTGAAGAGATTGAATAAATTGTATAATTCTGCTAACATATTTCTCAACACCTAAAACATTTTCACCAAAACACCAAAACAACTAACTAGTGAGGCTATATTTTCCTACTGTATTTTAGTTTACAGTATTCCTTCGACTTACCTGAAGACTTATTTTATACCATTGAAAAGTATGTCTTTATTAAAAGGCACTTTAATGCCTTTTAATTTAGATCAGCATACAACGGCAAATTACTATTTGTACATGGTGACCAAGATGCATACCTAATAGAAATAATGGGATTGAAAGAATAAATTAATGCTTATCCATCATATGATTATTATGGGAATGCATTTGATAGATTCATTTAGCGAGAAGGTAGTCATTTTTTAGAAGGAAGTAATAAAAAAATGAGGGCTAACTCAAAGCCCTCATTAAAGTAAAATCCCAATATTCTTAAAAAGAATTATTTTATTTATTTTATTACGATCATTTTTCTCACGGCACTATATTCACCAGTATCCAATTTATAATAAAGAATTCTATTGCCACTCAAGTCATTTGTATTTACCAAAATTGTGTTTAGACCTTTTGCATAATTACCACTAAAAGTTCTCAATAAATCTCCATTGACATTATAAATATTTAAAGACACAAACTCATCAGACGGCAACTCAAAGGCTATTGATGTCTCAAAACCAAATGGATTTGGTGTATTTTGGTGCAACTTATAGCCGTAGACTTTATCTGATTGTCCTTCTATAACAAAATGAATATCTGAAACATTAAGATTTGCATCATAGGCTTCTGCAACTGTAAGTTTTGAGTTAATGCTAAATAGATCAGCAGAACTGCAATCTTTTTTAATCTTAAGGTTTATCGTGAACAATGCATCACTGGCGTTGAGACTTACACCTTTCGGATGATTCCAGCTTGTAGTTATATGTCCATTTTCAAGATCTTGATAACCAAAGTGTTCATCATTCATCATTAATCCTGCTTCTTCTATTGCTAATAATTCTGCATATTGAGGGCTTATCCACATTGTAAATTGATATCCAATAATATTATTAAAATTAGTAGAAGTGATAGGCAGATTTACAATTTCATTTGCTTTGAAGGATTTATTTTGAATTTCGAAATTTAAAGTATTACTAGATCTTTTTTCAATATCATTTGTATGTAGATTATTTACAACGGCATTGCCATTAACGTCACCAATTTTCACAGCAATAAAATCATTGTTGTTCGTAGTTTGGTCTAGATTGTTCAATTCGATTTGCTCGTTATATGGGAAAGGGTTTTGTAAATCAGAAAATTGTTGATCAACATCTACAAACCTCCATGGCATATCGTCATTTGGAAATTGAGGATCGACTCCTAAAATAAGTTTTCTTAATACAATAAGATCGATTGCTGATATACTATTGCTACCATCCGCATCTGCTGCAATGACTTTGTAAGCTGAAGATAAACTTTCTACTCCCAATATGTGTTTCTGAATTAATACTAAGTCAAGTGTAGAAACACCATTTAAATAATTGTCTTCTTTTTCTGCCTTAATTGTGTATTCAGATGAAATTGGCACATGGTCAAAATAATATTCTCCATCTTCCAAAGTCATCATTTGATTAAACCATAGAGTTGGATTTTCTATTGAAACCATTGCACCTTCTACCATTATGTCTTCTTCGGTATAGACATTTCCAGATACTCTAGAAGATCCTCCGTTGTTATCCATACAAGCATCTGTATCATTATCTTGCAGGATTAATAGGACTTCACAATAATCAGAATTCCCAAACTCATCGGCCACCCACATTTGCAATGGTATAACATTGGTAACTCCATTAAGAATATCATCGCAACAAAAAGTTAAAGAATTTCCTGATTCTCCAGAGTGAGGGTCTGTTAAAGTAAAGCTTAGCTCATTTTCGTTGCAAGTACCAGTTACATTGTCCGTACTTCCAAAGTCGAAGTCATTAGCCCAAATTTCTACACATGAGCTGTTTTCATCTACAATAACAGATACTGCGGAACTAACACAATGTAAGTTGGGTGGTCGGTTATCATTGATGCAAACTGGATGGCAATATGACATGAAGTTGCCGCAAAAATCTTCTATCGTCCAACATATTGTATGACAACCATAAGGATGCATTCCATTGGCATTTCTACCCTCTCCTTTATGGTCCACTGTATCATCCTGATTATAGTCAATCTCATAAGTAACTAATATAGGCATGTCAGATAAGTCCGAACAAGAATCGGTTCCTTCTTCTTCAGACAGTACAAGTATTCCATCAGTGTCTAGGGTCGAAGTGTTTATAATACAACCATCCACAGTTTCACTTTCTATATTTCCACCTGTATTTGTTTCGTCAAAAACGGGTAGTTCCACATCGTTAATTTTTATTACTTGTACGTAAGATGCGTAACCATCAGGATCTTCAGCATTAGGATCATAAGTACACCATTCGATAACAGTCCATGTTCTTAAAATCTTGAGACATGCTCCATCTACATTTTCAAAAATCTGATCATCATAGCTTACAGCTAACAATGAACAATCACTGTTAGGAATAATAGGTTGACCTAATTCAGATTCACCTGGGTCTAAGTTTAACTCTGCTGGGCAAGATTCTAATACTTGATTCGTATAATTATCGAGAGGTGACCAATCTACCAGATCTGGTGTAAATGGATTATCATTCTCTATCGTAATCATGATAGAATAAGTCTCATCAATTCCAGTCCCAGTAACAGTACAATTACAAACCAGTTTTCCATCTCCGCAATCATCTAAATCTATCGTAAACTCAGGATCATCGCAGGTAACATTAATTGGGCATTCGACTAAATTCATATCGTCTTCGAATACAAAATCATCCTCAAACGAAGCTCCAGTTGGTATCATATCATTACATCCGATAGTTATATCTTCCGGTAAAGATACCATATCAATAGCCGAAGGAAACTGGACATCTACAGAAACGACGCAGACGCTTGTATTGCCACTATTATCTTTTACTAACACTTCTATTCCAACATCCTGAGATCCCATATCTCCACAATTAAATTCAACGGTAGGAGTAAATGTACTTCCTATTATGTCTATCCTTCTTGCACAAATACTGTCAATACCACAATTATCATAACTCTCAGCATCAAATGAACTAGCTTCTACAATTGCCTCACCATTTTCATCTAAGGCTACAACAATATGCTCAATACAAACCGCATTCGGAGCGGAATGATCTATAATGTCTATTTCCGTAAATGCAAAACCAACATTTCCACATTCATCTGTAATTTCATATCTGATCCACGTTCTTCCTAACGGTAGATTTCTTATTTCATCTGGGAATCCATCGTTGTCCGTATCTAATACATTGCTATCGATAAGATACTCACCATTTGGAGGTGGATTTCCATTAGTGTCCGCTACTAAATAACCAACATTGAAATTATAAGAGTTCGGATTCAATACAAACCCACAATCAAAAACAGTAACTGGTGGTTCTATGGTCCAAATGGCAACACAGTCATCATTTTCAGAATAAGCTTGGAATCCATCATCTGGAGCAACTACTACCGGTGCTTCTATGTCAAGAACCTTTATAATCTGAGTCTTTTCTAAAAGATCGCCAGTACACCAATCTAAGATGGTCCATTCTCTCAATACTTTGAAAGAGAAATCACCACAAATGTCCAATTTTGTATCGGAGAAAGTTGCCTGATATCCTGCACATAGATCAAGGTCCCCAAAAGGCGACTCTGGAAATCCTGTAATAGATGGTGCAGGGAGACCGTCTGAGGTAAACATACTTTGGTCTAATTGTGGCAATCCATCTGGGCCAGTTGTGAAGAACTGAGAACACAAAAACGGTGCATGCTCGGTACCATCATAATCAGGAGGACAGATAATTTCTGAATCTTCTTCTGGTGAAATAATCCATCTTGTGAGAAGAATATCTTGTGTACATGTAGATTCTAAATTACTTGACTGACTTACTACCGTCCATGTTCTAGAAACAAGAGTGGAGCTTCCTCCATCTCCAAGTATGGTACTTCCTTCGAGGCATTCAGTAATATCATCCTCATAACACGCGATGTAAGGGCCACAATTTTTATTTTCAAAATTTATTTCATAGCAATTATTTCCAATAGGTGTTATATCTTCTTCCTCACCATATGGCCAAGTAACTATGCCATCTGAGAAGACAAGGCACATCTCTGCATTGTTAATAGATAATTCAGCCGTAGAACTAAAGTTTACAAAAAGTAGTTTCCAGTCTCCATCTGCATATGCGCCATCTAAAGTTGAGAATGGCGTGAATGGTGTATATGCACCGCAATAAGCGTGGTTGTTTCCTAAATCACAACCCAATGCTATAAGTTGGTTATGTGTCAAGAAATGGTCATCATCCAATTCCAAATTAAAATCCGAGTTGGTACATGTATTCCCAGAAACCAAATCTAGTACGGTTATAGTATCTGCTTCATTGACAAGTGTAGATGGATTATCCGGCGTTACAAGCATCACTCTGACATCCTGAACTTGGGCAACATTGACATCTAAATTTAATTGAATATCATCCACCAAGTTATCGGAATCAAGACCACTAAAGTCGAATGTGATTTCCAAAATATTGGGATTGGAAGGATCCGAAGATGGGCCAACCCTGCTATCGCCATTAAAATCCTCACAAGATAAATCTAATATGGGATCTCCAGGTAGATAGCTCTGCCCACATCTAAGATTGCTTAATTCTGGACAACTAATGATTGCGTTCACTTTATCTTCAACTAAAATACTTGTACTACAGGTTGTGCCACTAGGGCCTGTTACTGTTCCTGTATATTTACCAGGTGTATCAATAATATACAATCCAGGAAAGTCAATATCTTCAAATGAGCCTGGAATATCTAAACTATATAATTCTTCATCGCAAGCTAAACCACCTTCAGTTATCATATCTAGTGAAACAAAAGCTAGGCAATTTTGCCCCATAGATACTTGAATTTGATCATTGCAAGCAAAAGATAAGTCTCCGCAATCAAATGGATCATCACAAGTACATGCACTATCTTGGAAGGAGATGACAGTAAATGCAGTTTCTTCCTCAAATACCAATGAATATGCAGAGCCACTTATAACGAAAAATGTGTACGTAAAGAAAATTCTTTCGTCTGCTTCATCGATCACTCCATCCATGTCATTATCAAAATCATCGACTGTTCCATTTATGGCATTTACCGTTCCATCCGTATTAGCTAATACATTGCAATCCGTATATATTCCATTGGTAGATATGGTCCCATCTGACTGAACTAACCTCCAAGAACTACCTAAAGATCCTAAAATTTGAACATAAGAGGCAGCATATTGGATACCTCCGCAATCTAAGCCATTGACGCAACTACATGGATCTGAAATACCTGCACTTGTGCATATTAATGGAGCACCCATAATCATACAGGTACATGTTGATGGATCATAAACTTCGGTTCCATTGCATAGCAACCCATCATCTTGACAACTACTCGGCATTACTAGAGTCCCGGCACATGGGATACAAATATTTCCAGTACAATCATCTATGAATTCCACATCATTAATTGTACATTCATCCCCATCATCACATGATCTAGAAGTCTGCGAAGTGCAACTTGCAATTGGCTGATCTAACACTGTGAATTCTTGAACACAAGAAGCTACTGCTTCTCCATTAGAGTTTAATGCAGTATAGGTAATTGTGTATTTTTCGTATGCATCGCAATCTTCCGTAGAATTAATGGAATCCGAATACTCAAATGTCAATTCCAAATCACATGGGTTTGTAATTATGGTTGGGCCTTCGCAGCAATTGAAAGCTGCTTCATAGCCGTCGATGTTACAATTCGCCATTTCTTCAGATTGAAAACACACCGAAGTACCTCCAATGTACATCACAAGAGTAGAAAAATTAGAATTATTACCTGTCCCAAAAGTAGCTGTATTTGGTGCAATAGCTGCAAAGGAGGCTGCCTCCATTTCAGTTTCGAACACAAAACAATATTGTTTGAGGCCTCCAGGTAATGGCTGACAAATTGGATCGGTATCTGGACAACCAATACAAGGTTTTACATCTGATATAGATTCCACTGAAATATCAGCAGGACATTCTATTTCAATGTTTATCAGCACATTCGTACATGTGCAATCATCTTCATTTAAAATGTCTTCGGTGGAGCAATCATTGTCTTCACAAGTCATGTTACAACTATTACATGGCCCACAATAGTCATTTGGATGATTATTTATATGATTTTGTAAATCGTTACAAGCAATTTCCTGAGTAATTGCATTATTTGTATTTCCAGGAGGTATATGACAAATCTGAACTAAATCCTCTGGACATTCACAATCGTCACAAAGGAAAGGAAGAGAAGGGTCAGCAATGTGATCACATGCGCAAATTTCTGTATTATAAAAATCGAGTGTAAGGCAATTGTCGTCTAAACATGATTCATCAGTTGGGATTGTTCCCATACACGGTACACAAATGCTTCCATCACAATCGAGAATTACTTCTTGTTCATTATCTGTACATGGATCTCCATCATCACAAGACCTTATAGAAGTTGAACCAGAACTACAATCAATAGGAGTTCCAGCACATGGAATACAAACCATTCCTGTACAACTATCTAATGTTTCTATATCATTTACTGTGCAAGGATCTCCATCATCACATGAAATGGGCTGATCAGTTAAAGCGCAGGCAGCAATTGGTATTCCAGCACATGGCATACATACTCCTCCTGTACAAGTGTCTAACGTCTCCACATCATTCTCTGTACAAGGATCTCCATCATCACATGCAGTTGGGGCATCAGGAAAAGAACAGGCAGCTATTGGATCACCAGCGCATGGCACACATACTCCTCCTGTACAACTGTCTAACGTCTCCACATCATTCTCTGTACAAGGATCTCCATCATCACATGCAGTTGGGGCATCAGTAATAGAACAGGCAGCTATTGGATCACCAGCGCATGGCACACATACTTCTCCTGTACAACTATCTAGCGTTTCCATATCATTCTCTGTACAAGGATCTCCATCATTACATGCAGTTGGGGAATCAAAATTTGTACAAGCAGCAATTGGTACGCCGACACATGAAGAACATATTTCAGTTCCACAAACCGTTTCTACATCATTGATAGTGCACGGATCTCCATCATTACATGATTGTTGAGTAGCTGCTTGGAAACTAAAATTAAATGTACAAATGGTTGAGCTTTCTCCTTGATCAAATTCTCCATTTGGCAAACCTCCATTACCATCTCCTGTGTCATCAATTACATTAATGGTTCTAGTTATCATTCCGCCATCACAATTAGAAAGTACTTCGTTGTCCATGCTTTCAATCAGAATATCTCCACACGAATCATTAATGGTTACGCCATAATCTTCAGTTAATGACATGCTATTCTGTGGAATTGATGGTGGTAAATTGTCACAGTTGAATTCACCTAAATCAGTTTCATTAGGACAAGTCACTTCTAAACTACATGTTAATTCTGCACAAAGACCACACAATGAAACTTGTCCACTTGATCCATCGCAAAGATAGATCGTTATTGAATTACTTGCAGTAAATTCAATTGTGAAAAAATTTTGCGAACCTGTCGAAGATAGGTCCTCACATGTACCATCTATTAATGTGTAAAAGTTATCTACTTCTCCATTACATCCAGCCCCTTTTCCAATTTCAAACGTCAATGCTTCTACGCCAACAACATCATTCATAATAATGAATTCAAAACAGTTCCCTCCATCATCACAGTCAGAATTATTGTCTATACTGCCACCCACATCTATGGTAGCAATGCCATTGCAATTTGGTAACTCACTAGTAATGTTAGTCACGCTGTGATCACCACAACCTCCAATTGGGCAATCTTGAGAAATTAATGTAAAGGAAGTAAATAAAAAGATAAATGATAGAATTGAATTATATCTCAATTCATGCAAAGATGCGGTATTCTTCATTTGACTAATAGTTTATGTATTTAAAAATGATTGTTGCTTGGTAGTAAATAAATTGCTAAAATTATGCCAACATATTAAAATTTTAACTAATATGTTGGTGCAATTTTATACTTTAGATAAGAATAGTCCTTAATTCAAAGGTATTGGGCTAGCAGGTACTGTCTGTGTAGGCCAGATGGGCGATGTTGAAAAAATTCTTCTTGAAACTAGAAGAAAATTTGGTGTATTATATAAAGATAATAATAGTAGAGGATGGTTGCTAAAAATTAATTCAACAACTTGAGTCGATCACTGACCAATAACTCCATTTTTCTTTAATTTCGCATTTCTAAATTTATGGCATGTCAAAGAGAACAAAGATCAAGGTTATACTTGAACAAGGAAAAGCAGATTATTATACAACTGTAAAAGGCTGGGTTAGGACTTTTAGAAACAATCAGTTTGTAGCTCTAAACGATGGGTCTACGATCAAGACCTTACAATTGGTTGTAGACTATGAAAACATGGATCCTGAGACCTTAAAGAGAATAACCACCGGAGCGGCAATAAAAGCACAAGGCACTATAGTCCCATCACAAGGACAGGGACAATCTGTCGAAATGACCGTGGATACCTTGGAAATATTAGGAGATGCAGATTCGGAAAAATATCCTCTGCAGCCAAAAAAACACAGCTTAGAATTCTTACGTGAAATTGCCCATCTACGCTTTAGAACGAATACTTTCGGGGCTATTTTCAGGGTAAGGCACCATGTTTCTTATGCAATCCACCAATTTTTTCACTACAAAGGTTTTGTGTATCTACACACACCTATCGTAACGGGATCAGATGCAGAAGGGGCCGGTGAAATGTTTCAGGTAACTACTTTGCCTCTAGGGAATGCGCCAAAAAACGACAAAGGAGAAATCGATTTTAAGCAAGATTTCTTTGGTAAAGCAACAAATCTTACGGTATCGGGACAGTTGGAGGCAGAATTGGGAGCAATGGCTTTAAGTGAAGTGTATACTTTTGGTCCAACTTTCAGAGCCGAGAATTCCAATACTTCTAGGCATTTGGCAGAATTCTGGATGATCGAACCGGAAGTGGCGTTCAATGATTTGTTTGATAACATGGATTTGGCCGAAGAAATGTTGAAATATATTATAAAACATTGCTTACAACATTGCCAGGAAGATCTAGAATTTCTACAAAAAAGGCTTGCGGATGAAGAGAAAAGCAAACCACAAAACGAACGTTCTCCGATGGCTTTATTGGAGAAGTTACGATTTTGCTTAGACAACGATTTCGAAAGGTTGAGTTACACAGATGCCATCCGTGTTTTGAGAAATTCTAAACCCAATAAAAAGAAGAAATTTCAGTATGTAATCGATGAATGGGGTGCTGATCTCCAATCAGAACACGAAAGATTTCTTGTAGAAAAACATTTTAAGAAGCCAGTGATTTTATATGATTACCCAAAGAAAATTAAGGCTTTCTATATGCGATTAAACGATGATGACAACACCGTTGCAGCGATGGATGTGCTGTTTCCGGGTATTGGTGAAATCATTGGAGGTTCTCAACGAGAAGAACGCTATAATGTATTAGCTTCTAGAATGGCCGAAATGGATATTCCGGAAGAAGAAATGAGTTGGTATTTAGATACTAGAAAATTTGGTACTTGTCCACATGCTGGATTTGGTCTTGGTTTTGAAAGGCTTGTTCAGTTTGTTACGGGGATGCAAAATATAAGAGATGTAATTCCTTTCCCTAGATATCCTGGGAATGCTGAGTTTTAGTAGGTAGTGATTAAATTCTATAACTGGTTATAAATAATATCTTAAGAATTTAAATATAAATATGAAACCAATACTTCAATTTTACAGCAGTATTGGTTTCAATTTAATGATCTCTTTTTAGAATTATCATATCCTTGAGTTCATTGGTCGTCAATTTCAAAGTCCTTTGTTGTTGCTCTAGTAACTTATTTTTTTCATGTAATTCTTTACTTAATTTATTTTGGGTATAATAAAACAGAGAGAAAATAAAAGCGAATACCAAAAAAAACATTAAATTATCTGTAAAATAATTCTTACATCCCATTTCTATAGCTTCATATATATGATGACCCTCATAGTATAAAAATTAAAAATGAGTGAAAACAATGCTCCAATCGTCCAAAATATTCCATACTTTAATTCTAAAAATAAAAAGGATATCAAAATTGGGAATATGAGCCACCGTAGATTATATGAATATATTGCTCCTGTATTATGAGTAAGAAAAACAGTCGAAGCAAATAGGGATATCAATGCTATATTTATGACGAGTGCTCTTTTGCCTTTTTTCTTAAACAGAAACAAAAGTCCAAACAGAATCAAATCTACAGGGAGAAATGGAAAATTAGGGCCTGAAATACTCGATGAGATTTGAAAATAACATATCGGTTTCATTTGAATTGGCAAATTGAACAGGTGTAATTAATACAATTAAAAAAAAAGCCGCATTCAGATTAAGTAAATTATTAAAATTGAGAAGAGCCTGACAATCATTATACCTGGCTCTTCTCGTATACACCTTTAAAAATTCCTGTTATTTAAAATTAATAAATAATTTGAGAACATATGAGTAAAAAGCGTACTATTTAATACAAAATGCGACAATTTTTGTTTTCCGCTTCCTAAAATGAGTTTTAGAATAATTATTGGGCACAAAAAACTTAGTTGAAAGAAAGAAAGCACATCTCAAAATTATTTACATGGACATCTATTTGATGCCTTCTATACTGTCGGAAAACTGAAAATGTTCCTAACAAATACAATCGATTTATAATTCGAATGAATTTAAGGATTTTAACAAGATCGAGTTGTATGAATATACCTGAGAGATTCTACCTATTGGCGACTTCAGCATGGTCATAATGTTCATCCATTTTTTCTATCATATTATACTCCATTAGTTCAAAAATTTTTACTTATTGCTGTTAATTTCCGACATTCAGTTTGGTCCCATTCAAATAACCCTTTACTTAAGAATTCTAATCCATTTCGTTGACCTAATTCTTTAACTATCAGGGTATCCTCTTTATATTTTTCAATTGAGCCATTATTTTCCCAGCTCCACAACCAAGTATTTGATGTTAGAGAGTAAGACCCGATAGGGATGTATTTAAAGTATATTTGTCTAACATTTTGACTGTAAAAACGAATTAGTTCGCTTTCTTGATCATAGAACCTACTAGAATAAGATTCTGTATCATATTCTTCAAGGAATTCATCTTGCGATTTAGACATCTTTGCTAATTCTATATCATCGAAATTTTAGTGTTCTTTCATTCACTTAATTAGATAACAGCTATAACTCGAAGACATTAAAATAGATACGCTAAATTATTATCAATTCTTGGATGATGTCAATTCTGCTTTCAGATATTTAGCAGTATGGTTGGATTTTAACTTTATCATTTCTTCGGGAGTGCCAGAAAAAACAATTTGCCCACCTCCGGTTCCTCCTTCTGGACCCACATCTATGATATGATCGGCTACTTTGATTACATCCATATTATGTTCAATTACAAGCACCGTATTTCCCTTTTCCACTAATTTATCTAAAACACCTAACAATAGTTTTATATCTTCAAAATGTAATCCTGTTGTTGGTTCGTCCAATATATACAAAGTATTGCCGGTATCTTTTTTTGATAATTCTTCTGAAAGCTTTACTCTTTGCGCCTCACCACCGGACAAAGTTGTCGCCTGTTGACCAAGGGTAATGTACCCCAAACCAACATCTTGTAAGGTTTTCAATTTCCGATAAATTTTAGGTATAGACTTAAAGAATTCTACAGATTCCGTCACCGACATATTTAGGACATCGGAAATAGATTTGCCTTTAAATAGAATCTCCAATGTTTCACGATTATATCTTTGCCCTAAGCAAGTTTCACAATCGACAAGAACATCTGGAAGGAAGTTCATTTCGATAACTCGTTTACCTCCACCATGACAAGTTTCGCATCTACCTCCCTTCACATTGAAAGAAAATCGTCCAATCTTATATCCTCTAATTTTGGATTCAGGAATATCTCCGAAAAGTTTTCTAATATCAGTAAAGACTTTGGTATAGGTGGCTGGATTAGATCTTGGAGTTCTTCCAATTGGCGATTGATCTATTTCAATGACTTTATCAATATATTTTAGTCCTTTGATAGATTTATAAGGTAATGCGTTTTTGGAGTTATTATAATAATGTCTTCTTAGGATTGTATATAAGGTATCATTGATTAAGGTGGATTTCCCTGAACCCGAAACTCCTGTTACACAACAAAAAGTTCCTAATGGCAAGGTCAAATCTACTCTCTGTAAATTATTCCCAGTAGCTCCTTTCAGCTCAATTTTTTTACCATTTCCCTTTCTTCTAATGGTTGGAATAGGGATAACAAACTTGTCGTTTAGATAATTTGCCGTTAAGCTTTTTGACTTATTGAAAACTTTAGGAGTTCCTTCCGCCACAATCTCTCCACCATGTTTTCCGGCACCGGGGCCAAGATCAATAATATAATCTGCTGACAACATAATATCCTTGTCATGCTCTACAACCAGTACGGTATTCCCAATATCGGTTAACCCTTTCAAGGCTTCTATCAATTTATGATTATCCCTTTGATGTAACCCGATACTTGGCTCATCAAGAATATAAGTTATTCCCGTTAACTGAGATCCAATTTGAGTAGCTAACCGAGTACGTTGTGATTCGCCTCCAGAAAGAGTTCGTGTTGGTCGATGTAAATGCAAGTAATACAATCCAACATTCAACAAAAACCCCAAGCGATCATTGATCTCTTTTAATACATCTTTAGCTACTTGATTTTGGTTCTTAGACATTTTTTTGTGTAACCCTCCCATCCATGTTGACAACTCTCCAATATCCATTAAGGCCAACTCACCAATATTTTTCCCACCCAGCTTGTAGTGTAAAGATTCATTCTTAAGTCGGAAGCCTTTACATTCTGGACATTCCACTATTTCCATAAAAGAAGAGGCCCAATTCCGTATTTTCTCACTAGTGGTCGTATCATACCATTGCCCCAACATATTGGCAATCCCATCTTCGGCAAGGTTGTAAGAAAACTCATACGTGTTACTATATGGATCTATCCCAAGGGAAGGGTCCCCTCCATACAGGATTACATCCATTGCTTTTTTAGGAATATCTTTGATAGCTGTAGAAAAAGTAAACTTGAATTTTTTAGAAATTTTCCGTAATTGCTTGAAGGTGTTATTGTCACGCACCTCACCAAAGGGTACGATTCCTTGTTCATTTATACTTTTTGTATTATCAGGAATGACTTTATCTAAGTCCACCTTAAACTTCTCTCCAATTCCTTTACATGTTGGACAAGTCCCGTAGGGCGAATTAAAAGAAAAAGTGTTTGGGGAGGGCTCTTCATAAGCGATTCCAGAATCTGCACAAACCAACCGTTTGGAAAATGGATCGATCTCTTCTTTATCTAATTCTTGGATCAACAAAGAATCTCTTCCCATATCTAAAGCCATTCGGATAGATTGGGTTACACGATCTAATTTTTCTGGATCTACTTTTATACGATCTACTACAATCTCAATATCATGAATGACATATCGATCTACTTTTAATCCGGGTTTTAGTTCTAATACTTTTCCATCGACCCTTACTTTTGTAAAACCCTTTTTTCGGGTCTGGTCAAATAATTCTCGATAGTGCCCTTTTCTTGATCGGATTACTGGAGCAAGGATAAGAATTTTCTTGCCTTTATAATCTTTCATTATTTTATCGATGATCTGCTTTTCACTGAATTTGACCATCGGTTTTCCTGTAACATAAGAATACGCTTCTCCAATTCTTGCATACATCAAACGCAAGAAATCATACACTTCCGTGGTTGTACCAACAGTAGATCTGGGATTCCATGCTGTCGTCTTTTGCTCAATGGAGATTACGGGACTCAAACCATCTATCTTTTCTACGTCCGGTCTATCCATAGAACCAAGAAATTGCCTCGCATAAGCCGAAAAGGTTTCCATATATCTACGTTGACCTTCTGCATATATAGTATCAAAAGCTAAGGAGGACTTACCACTCCCGCTTAACCCCGTAATCACAACTAATTTATTTTTAGGAATTTTTACATTCACATTCTTTAGGTTGTTCTCACAGGCTCCTATGACTTCTATATATTCGTCAGATGTAACTTTTTTTGCCATAAGATTTATACGGTTACAAGCTTTTCTTTTAAATATTTTCCTGTATAAGATTTCTTACATTTAGTCATCCCTTCAGGTGGTCCTTCGTAAAGTAAATAGCCTCCATTTTTTCCTCCATCCGGGCCTAAATCAATATTCCAATCCGCTGATTTTATCACTTCCATATTATGTTCTATTACTACAACGGTATGACCCGACTCGACAAGACTTTGAAGGGCTGTTAATAATTTTTTTATATCGTCAAAATGAAGACCTGTTGTAGGTTCATCAAAAATAAAAAAGATGCCTTCTGTACCTGCATCCTTCCCTAGATACGAAGCTAGCTTTACTCTTTGCGCTTCTCCTCCAGATAATGAACTTGACGATTGACCTAGTTGCACATATCCTAATCCTACATCATTCAGTGGTTTGATTTTATTGTATACTTCACGTATATCCTTAAAGAATATGAGTGCTTCTTCAATGGTCATATTTAGAACATCGATGATGCTTTTTTCATTGTATTTTACCTCGATGACTTCTCTTTTAAATCGATCTCCATTACAATCTTCACAAATCAATTTTACATCTGCTAAAAATTGCATCTCTACGGTAATTTCTCCCTCACCTTGACATTTTTCACACCGACCTGCATCTACATTAAAAGAAAAATGCTTTGGCTCAAAACCTCTTATCTTCGATAATTGCTGGTTACTGAATAATTTACGAATGCCGTCATATGCCTTTACATAAGTAACCGGATTAGATCGAGAAGATTTTCCTATGGGATTTTGAGAAATGAGTTCCACCGATTTGATTAAATTAAACGGTCCTTCTATAGAGTCTAGTTCTCCTAACTTTACCGTAAATGGTTCATCCAATTCTTTTTTCAATCCTGGAAGAAGAATGTGTTTTACGATGGAAGTTTTTCCAGAACCACTTACACCACTTATTACTGTAAATGCATTTAATGGTATTTTTACATCAATGTTTTTTAGATTATGTTGTCTGATGCCTTTTAATTTTATGAAATTATTAGGCTTCCTTCTAAGAATAGGAAGATCAATATTTTTCTTCCCCGTCAAATATTCGTGCGTTAGACTCTTTTTTGCCTTTGTCAAAAATGACTTGTAGGTATCATTGAATACGACCTCCCCTCCGTGAGTCCCTGCTTTAGGGCCAATATCCAAAATATGATCTGCATTTCGAATGATATCTTCTTCATGCTCAATCACAATGACCGTATTATTAAGATCCCGTAAACTTTTTAAAACGGCCACTAATTTTTCAGTGTCCTTTGGGTGTAATCCGATACTGGGTTCATCCAATATATATAATGAGTTCGTTAAGTTACTACCTAAAGTACGAGTCAAATTTATGCGTTGTGTCTCTCCACCTGATAAGGAAGAAGAAACTCGATTTATATCTAAATAACCTAATCCCACTTTAAGCATGGTTTCAAGTCGAGTGTTTATTTCTAATAAAATTCGGGATGCTATTTGTGCATGATGCTTACTCAATTTCAATTTACTAAAGAAATCTTTAAGCTCATCAATCGGAAGTGTTATCAAATGATCAATACTGGTTTTGCCAACCTTCACATAAAATGCTTCCTTTCTTAATCTTGCTCCATTACATTCAGGACAATTTGTACGACCACGAAAACGTGCAATGATAATTCGATTTTGAATCTTATACATCTTTTTTTCAATCGCTTTAAAATATCCATGGATTCCAGCGAAAGAATCTGT
>Ga0209828_1002233_pt1 | contig 16272 bp, 15 predicted proteins | sample MaitaG_FD_187429 | JGI IMG/M metagenome (GOLD analysis project Ga0209828, IMG submission 187429) | Marine algal microbial communities from Maine, USA - Maine_Asex2 metaG (SPAdes) (version 2) | ecosystem: Host-associated > Algae > Red algae > Unclassified | place: Maine, USA | collected 2015-01-05 | reverse complement strand
GCAAACGAATCCGCTCGCCCCCCCATAACTTATGCGTAACGATGTGAGCGGAGCTGGGGGGACTCCCGTACACTAGTCGTCAGCCTGAAACAGCGCCAGGTGACTATCAGCATGATAGACCACGCAAGAGCCCAGGGTCCGCGCTTGAATCAGGCGTGCGAGCGTGTTGATATCCACACTGCGCACTACACGCAGAAAATGGCGCTATACAGAAGTCATCCAAACTCAAGCCAGAGATGAAGAGGCTGGGGATAGAAGCCTCGTACAGTCGCCCGAGAGTAAGCAATGATAATGCAATGTCGGAGGCGCTCTTCCGGACAACCAAATACCGTCCGGTTTCCCTCATTAAGGTTTTGAAAGCCTTGATCACGCAAGGCACTGGTGCACGCTGTTTGTACGCTGGTACAATAATGAGAACAAGTACAAATGCATTAAGATTGTCACCCCGGCGCAACGGCACTGCGGAGATGATATTCAGTTACTGGCAAAACGTGATGAGATATATCATCAGGCCAGGGCTGCTAATCCATCACGTTGGAGTGGCCACACTCGCAACTGGAAACGAACAGATTCCATGATGCTTAACCCGGATAAAACACAGGAAAACGCAGCGTAACTAAATGCTGCAACTATCTTGACAAACCGCCTACCCTACTCATACTAATTATGAAACGCCACATAGACATCTTATTTACGCTGATAGCTGCCATTGTTCTGATAATTCCCTGCCTGTTAATTGCGTTGGCTGTCCGACTAACGTCAAAGGGTCCGGCATTGTACTGGTCTGACAGAATTGGGTTAAATAATAAACTTTTTAGTATGCCCAAATTTCGCAGTATGCGAATCGACACGCCAACTACAGCCACGCACCTGTTAGGAGATCCAGACAGCTACCTCACACCAATCGGAGGATTTCTTCGAAAATCCAGTCTGGATGAGTTTCCACAGTTGTGGTGTGTGCTGCGCGGAGAAATGTCTCTCGTAGGTCCTCGTCCTGCGTTACACAACCAGTACGACCTGAAAAAACTGAGAACTGATTGCAATGTACATACACTGCGCCCTGGTATAACAGGGCTGGCACAGGTAAGCGGGAGAGATGAATTGTCGATGCAAGACAAAGTGACGCAAGATCACCGATACTTGAAAACTCAATCACTGGCAACGGATTTTAAGATAATGTGGCTCACCGTTGCGCGTGTCGTTAGAAGGGATGGCGTAACTCACTAGCGGGGATACAGGCGATTAACAAATCAGGCTAATCTCAAAGGCAAGCAAACGCCGATAACTAAATTAGACAGAGAAACTTGCATTACATCCTCCCCTCCTTCAGGTTCTGCGCCTCACTCGATTTTCCATTGATTTGTTGTAGAAAACACTTTCAGCAGCCACAATTGCCGCCAAAAATAATACAAGACAGGGGTATCTGATTCGCAAGATGTTGCCGTAATTAATGGCGAATATTGCTTGTAGCAGCATGTACATCATCCCACACCAGAATAGGATAGAGGCACGCTCATTTTTCCTGTGTACAGCAGCAGCCCACAACGAAACACCACAAAATGCCAAAGATTCAGCGAATGCTATGAGATCCAGGCTGCCTCTCAGTTCAAATGGCAGGGGTGCAAGGAACGAGCCTGCCACTTGAATCGGATAACGTATCAAGAACGGATAGCTGAACAGGGTTCCCCCTAGAATATGACTCCCCGAACCGTCTTCGCCGAGACGTCTAGCATTTCTAAGCTCATTGAATTGAGTCATCGTTTCGATATTTTGCAGTGGATTACCAGATATTGGTAACCCAAACGCTATTGGCATTATCGATAAAGCACCATACAGCCCAATCAATGCACACATCCCAATTAATACCCGCCGCTTGCCAGCGGAGTCTATAAACTCTCGTAACAAGGCAAACCCTAAGATAATCAGCGAAAATTCCGCACGAATACCGATCGTAAGAACCGACATAGATAGACATAGTAGAATAAATTGGCGCTTGTCAAGCTGCAGAGCCCCTATTGCTATCGCAATAGTCACGAGGTTAATTAAAGGGTCTCGCAAACCAAATATGGCGTAGTGGTAGTACGATGGAAAAAGCATGAAGATGACAAGCTTTAACGACGGTTTCAAGTTGAAGATATAACGTGCACCGATCATGAAAATGAAGGCCTGCAAGCCTATATTTAGGCCATGGGCAACGTACTCTTCATCTAGCAATTGAAACGGAATCCAGGTAAGTGCGTACTGCACAAAGAAGCCCAATTGGAAATCAAAACCCTTGTACATATCGTAAGCAACAAATGATGCGAATTTTTCCTCTATCAATCCCGACGAATCGTTAAAGACGGAGGCCGCGCAAACGACCAGAAGGCATATAATCCCGAAGCCATAAGTACTCATGTTGTATCGAACAAAGATACGCAACAGCGAAGAGAAAATGACAAAGTAGGTAATCGCTAGTAAATATTTCACCGGCAGCTCTCAAAAATTAATTTACACTGAAGACTTGCAAGATCCAGGTACCCACGGACTTTTTGAATACCTGAAAAACAACTTTCTTCAAACTTGGTAGCTATGATGATTGCCTTTGCGGATGAGGAATCATAACCTTTTAAAATTTAACAATCTGTAAACATTGCCGACTATTAAGTCATGCCAAATTAAGCCATGCTTAACTCCCTGCCACATGTGTAATAAAATCAAAGCATTTAAATGGCTAATTGTAACAGTCAATCTTTAGGAACAGTCGCTATCACAGGCGCTAGCGGATTCGTTGGCCGTCACCTCTGTCAGGAGCTCAATCGTTCTGGATTCACAGTGAAGGGTATTTTGCGACAGGGATCACAAGAAAACGATTCGTGCCATGAAATTTCTTACATCAGAAGCCTCGACGAACCTGAAGGCTGGGAGGCAGCATTGCAAAATTGTAGCGTAGTGATCCACTGCGCGGGCATCGCTCACAAAAGCATCGATGCACTGGAGGCAGCTAATGACTTCGACAGAGTAAATCGCAAAGCGACCATCGATGTCGCTAAAACTGCAAAGAAAATGGGGGTGAAACGCTTTGTTTTTATCAGCTCGGTAGGTGTATATGGGTATATCCCTCAAGATCGAAGCGCGTCAGAATCCTACCCATGCACACCCAGAGAACCCTATGCAATATCCAAGCTGAATGCGGAAAATCAGCTGACTGAGTTTTGTCAGAACAGTAACATGGAATTAGTTATCATCCGCCCACCAATGATTTACGGGCCATACTGTCCCGGCAATTTTGCAGCCCTAACCAAAATGGTAAAAACACGTCTTCCCATCCCCTTGGGCAATATTCGTAGCACCCGAAATTATGTTTCTATATTCAATTTGACACACTTCATAGCGTCAGTGTGTAACCCTGAAAGCCGGGCCACAGGTATTTACAACGTTGCTGACAGTGAGGAAGTGTCATTTCAAGAAACGGTAGGGTTAATCTCTGAAGGACTCAGCACACCCAACAGACTCTTTAGGCTACCTGTTGTTTTAATTAAATTGGCCGCAAAAGTCGTTGGCCAAGCCAACGCATATTACAAGCTAGCCGAATCCGTGAGGATCGATTCGACGAAAGCCCGAACAGAACTTGCCTGGTCCCCACCTGTCAAACCTGCTGAAGGGGTAAAGGGAGCGGCTAAGAGCTTCTTGTAGTCTGCGTATCAAACCCCGTACTGTTCGTCGACAGCCTACCGAAAATCTTATGTCTGTCGAGAGCAATTGCCCATCTCACGTTTCTCACCTGATCGCTAAATTAGCTTCCAGCAGCGCTCCCATCATCTGACGACTGTGTCGCAAAATTTCGGACCAATGGCGCGGAACTTTACGAAAATCCTTCGCCCTCTTAATGGGAATTTCCATTTGCTCTTTTAGACGTTTGGCCTCCTCAGCGTGTCTGGAGCGGACCTTTTCTTCCCCAACATAGGCAGCAACGGATTCCAGCATTTTCAGCATTTCGTAATCCTCTAGTCCGTCTCGCCATGCGACTGAACGCAGTGACGGGATCAAGCCGTTATCGCCTGGATAAAATATCATTCCAGCCCCGAGCCCAGACGGATTGCGTTTAGTAACCGAAAAACCGTCTTTAGCAGATTCCAGCACTCTGGCGGGTCTTCCTGTCTTTTCAGGCTGAAACCATAACGATGTATTCCAGAAGCTTACCTTGCTAATACCTAACTCATGTAAGCTCCAGAAGAACCCTCGCCCTAACAGTAATGCGTCATCTCGCTCCACGATATTGACATCATGGATATACATTGATACGGAGCCACCGTCACTTGCAATCTCATCAAAAATTTTCTCATGCTCAAAATAAACACTTGGCCTCAGCGAATAAATATCCACATACGGCCTGAATTTCTCCAGGATATCTGCTCTCGTGTTTTTCGACATTTCTGCACCTCGCATGGCGCCGAATGTATGAAAAATATCTAAACCGGGAAGTTTTTGTTTTATTGATTTAGCAAACTGGATGTTTTTATCGGCGTTGGGCCCCATATACGCCTCGTCGTGGGGTAAGGATACGTAGCCATCATTATCTGATATCAAATCATTGACAGATGTGTAGGTCTTGGCAAGATGATCAGCAGTTTCCCGCAAACGGAATTTTAGATCGTTGACATGAGAGCTAGACTTTAGCGAAAACTCCGTCCATCGCCTAAGCCATTCTGTATTAATGAGCTCACTTTCGGATCCGGATTTTTTACTTTTCTGAGCAAGTTCATTAGCCCACAGGCTATAAGAGGACGAATTTTCTGCTTGATCACTTTTACCACTGACAAAAGCCCAATCGATACCATACAAGCGAAATTGTGAGTATTTCGAACCTACCGTCACCCAACCACCCTCGGCCGGAATCATTCTTCGATCGCGCTTCTCGGTTACAGTAACGCCGTCTACACTCAACGTCCACATATCCTCGTTGACTTCGAATTTGACATCGTGCCATTCTGCTGATGAGTTAACAGTCTGAACTAAGGTTAAAGGAGCTGGATCTGACCCGGACACATTTGCATCGCCGCGAGTCCAACTCTCAACACTCACGACACCTTCACCAAAGGACAGACGGTATCCGGATTGACGGTTATGCCACTGATGTCTCAAAAAGACACCCGAGCTATCTTTATCAAATTTCACTTGTAAATTGACGGAAAATGTATTGCCCAATTGCTCAAATTTGGCAACATGCTTTTCTAACGTCTGGCCTCGATCAAACTGGATGTAATCCCTGCCTTCGCTCAATACAGGTACATTGATTAATTTTTCTACTGGGAACGGTAGTACAGACGACAATGAAAATCGATGATCAACCAAAAGCTCTGCACCGTCTGTTAGAATTTTTGTTAGTGCAGGATCCCATGGATCCAAACCATACCAATAAGCTATCGATCGCTTGTCCAGTTGAAATAATTGCATAGCCACGCTATGTGCAGCGGGTATTTCAAAATCCCAAACAATAATTTCCAAAGGTATGGAAATACCGGATCCATCTGAAAAACCTATTTCTACATAGCCCTGATAGTTGCCAGCCAAGGCAGACGATGGAATCGAGAAATCGAGCAAAAACCGGGCACCACCAGCGAATGTCATTGCCTGCTGCACATCTGAAAGCGGAATAAGAGCATCCGGATACGTATCACCTCTACCGCTAGCCGGGCCAAGTTCACTGAGATTTCCAACAATGTAGACCACAGGCTTCAATAACACAGAATCAGAGTCTGAATTTGAAAAACTGGAGACCTGCATGTTAGTAATTATTTTCTCTTCTGCAGCTGCCACGACCCGCATCTGAACACCCTGATGGGCTGCTTTGGCAGAGTGAACAACAAAACTGTCAACTTCACTGTCAGTGTAATTGTTGACCAGTGCTGGCAAACTATTACCGGCTGGCTTGTAGGTCATGGAAAATCCTTCGTAACCTAACCTTTCGAAAGATTCGCTTAAAGTAACTTCTATATCATCTAACACTATCTGTTCAGCAGCCTTTACGCTGGCCATACACCAACTACTGAGCGTTAGGAACACACAGCAAACGAGTGTCATGGCATTCGAGCAAAGGATATCCGACATAAAATTTTCTTTGCGAGTCCGGTACACCCTGGATAAAACACGAAAAACGGACAGCAGCAATGTCCGAAGCCGCACGCAATAGTCGAACCGCACAAAAATAGCGCTCAATTTTGTATGTGTTGCCATCGATTATGAGGTGTAACCCGCAAAGTAAACGTAACTGAACAAAAATTCAAACTTAGTGATACTGATAAAGTTTCTCAAAGTTGTCAATCATTGAAGACAGCATGTGGCGGGATCTAACCAGGCCGGAGCCACTATTCCCAAATTTTGTACGTAACGACTTGTCGCCTGCCAACCGACTAACCGCGTTAGCATATTCATCAGGTTCCCCTTCACTGGCAAGAAAGCCTGTCTCCCCGTCGATAACTACTTCAGGTAATCCGAGTTTGTTAGTAGCTATAACAGGTTTACCCGCAGTCATAGCTGCGAGAATAGTCAATGGCACTCCTTCCCATCGCGAAGTTAACATGTAGACATCGCATGCATCAATCAACTGCTTGACATCCGTTCGTCTGCCTAATAATTTCACCCGATCTGAACCAGCTGCCAATTTGACAGTGGAGTCGTAAAGATCACCATCACCTACCACGACGAAAACAGTAGATGCAACTTGCTCGTTCGCACTTAAAGCTGCTCTCACGAACGTATGAGGGTCCTTCTGTTCTGTCAAACGTCCTACCATAAGCACCATGACGGTGTCTGAAGTGAGACCTAGCTGACCCCTGAGATCAGTGACAACCTCTGGATCCGTAGGTTCTTCCAAATGGATGCCTGTATAGATACACATAGCACGCTTGCTAAGTTTGTAGCGCTCTGCTTCTCGCAAATCATGCGCCGACTCAAGAATCAAATCATGATGCAGCCAGCCCATAATTTTTTCGAGTCGTACAAATAATATAAACTTCCAGCGAGGCATCCTGGAGTTAAAAGCAAATCCATGGGCACTGTGAATTCTGACAGGTGTTCTTGCTAACCACGCTGCAAGCCCACCCAACAAACGACTCTTGGATCCATGCGAATGAATGACGTCTATTTTGTGATTTCGTAAATATTTGTACAGTAAAAACAAAGCTACCATATCGCCGAAAATTGTATTATCCGTCTCCTCCGTATGGGTTGGCTTCATCATATCCAGCAAAAGCACATCCTCATTGCAGCTATCAGCGCGATCTTCCCAACCACTGCCGGGACCCGAAGCTAAACAGGTTTCAAACTGCGCGCTGTCGATGTTTTCACACAGTGTTAAAGCGTAATCGGTAGCCCCTCCAAAATCTAATGTGTTAACAAACTGCAGAACTCTGATTTTATTTGACGCACCTTTTTGCACTTTCATTTTAGGCTCTTACCAATAAAGACGGCGATTCTCTTTGTAGAAATCGAAAGTGCGTTTTACCCCCTCCGCAAAGCTGACATTTGGGGCATACCCTAACAGGCTAGCCTTGCTGATATCCGCCACATAATCGCCGGTCTCTATATTAAAATAATTATCTGGCCATTCCACGTGTTTAACTGTACCGCTGCCCACTGTATTAACCACTGTGTCAACCATGGTCTTAAGAGATGTTCCTGCGCCGTTACCCAAATTCATTGTGGTCGCTTCAGCCTCATCCTTGATTCCAGCTAACAGAATTGCATTAGAGATGTCTTCGACAAATATATAATCTCTTACCTGCTCACCATCTCCAAAGATAGATATTTCGCCACCCTCCATTGCTACGCGTATGAACCAATTAACTAGCCCATATTTGTGATGCATCATCTGCTGTCTGGGCCCATAAGGGTTTGGCACTACCAAGTTGACATACTTTATTCTATAGTTTCGAAAGTAGATTTCATTATATTTTTCACCAAGAAGTTTGTGTGCTCCGTATATCATTAAGGGAGCTGTAGGTTGGGTCTCTTTCACCGGAATGGACTGCACATTTCCATAACGCATTCTTGAGCTGGTAAAAACCAGTTTTGCATCGGTGTTGAAGTGTCGACAAGCTTCCAACACGTTTAGATGACCACGAGCATTTATTTCAAGATCCAGATAAGGGTTTTTCATACTGTCGGTGTAACTGACGTGAGCAGCGCAATGAAATATGACGTCTTGTCCTTTGACCGCTTCGACTACAGTGTCGTAGTCTCTGATATCACCTTCAATCAACTTGATTTTTGAAATAACACTGTCGATGTTGAATATATTGGCACCGTGCTCCGGCAATGAATTGTCGAGGATAGTTACTACCGCGCCGTACTTGACGGCCTCCGTCGCGGCAAAACTACCTATCATTCCCAAGCCGCCTGTAACTAACACTTTTTTGCCGCTGTACTGAGCCAGTGAGCTCAGATCCAATTCTTTCATGTGCTTAATCCAGAGTATAAAATAATGTTTAAAAGGAGAATGCTGTTTAGCTGCAGCAAAGCTTTACAAGGATAAATCAACCAAGCTGGAACTGCTATCAACTTGATCGCACAATACCTTCACTCAGCGGCAGAAGTGACGAACCAAGTAACAATTTCGATAATTGCCACTATTGCTTTCAATATGATGCCGCACCGATATCGGAAGTATTTAAGTGCTATGATCGAGTGTTTACCTTGTCTTGGCTAGATCCATGTTCTTGGCTATACGAAACAGCAACTAATTCAAAATCACCTTGCCTACAGAAAAGAGAAAAACTGTATACCAAAACACAACTGAATCCAATTTGTCCAACAAGAGACGCAAAAGACACCATAGTAAATATGGAGATGCTGAATTCCATGATGATCGTGCAACCCAGACTCACCAGAAACGCAACTGTACCTGCCACATAGCTCGCCAGTATCATCCAATATTTACGGTAAAACACCAACGCGGCACCAATATTTCCAAAAACAACCAGCAAACAGGCACCCAGCATCAAATAACCCACACCTAGCGCCAATTCAGTCTCTGCATGATATGCATAGATGACTACCAGCCCGCTAGCGAGTAATGCCCAAAGGCAAATCATCAGCCTGCGCTTCGACAACGTGCCTCTAAGTGCTGTTGCGGTAGTGCGAGAACCCAGATCGCGTAGCAAAAGAGGCACCCTCGCATTTTGAAGCATGAAAGGAAAGGTTACGATCATCACTAGGCGACTGTACATAACCAGCGAATCAAGACTTTGGCCACTTAAAGCAATTCTAGAAATCGCCGCCTCTTTCCAGCTGAATAATAGGATTGCAAGGGAGACAATAGCGCTAGCGAACAGTGCGTTGCCAGATATTTCGGAATTCTCACTCTGCAAATTCGTCGACAATACATACCAGATACCACCAGTTACAAAGACTAATACACAAAGTGCCACAACGTGTCCGGTCAGCAGCACAACCACTAAAGCTCCGACATAGAGTACGGGCGACTTCAGTAAATAAAATAAAAGGAAGTTTCCTTTAAGCCTGCCCACCTCGGCCAGACCCAGACAACTTAATACGCATGTGGCTGCTAGAAATAATTGCCAATAACCTTCGGTGGCATAGCTTAAGCCCGCGTAAAGCAATAACAAGATTCCTACAGAAATGTACAATACTTTGTACGCTAGGCGTACCACAACAACCTTACCTTCTAACCGACAACTAGGAAGGTAGACATCAACGCCTAGCTTGCAAAACGCCACAAGTAGCGCTGTGTCTGTCAGAAGTGTAAAAAATATCGGAACAATTTCTGGAGCGCCATAGTGCCTCACCGCCACCACGACAACCAATGGTAGCGACAGTGCAAACACCCGCATGGCAGCCTGATGAAGAAAAGATATTCTCATGTTTACCGCTCAGTGATACCAAACTGCATTAGTAAGGTGAGGCATTAGAGCGAAAGAACAGTTTTCTCAAGAACTTGTTTCTGGTTATCGTCTGCACTGAAGCGGGTAAAAAAGGCTTGATCCTGAAAAATACGTTAACGATAGTAGAAGAGGATATTCTCGAGGACTCAACTGACTGATAGACACGAGTATTTTTCGCAACTACAAATTTCTCACGATCGACACCCGTCGCAAGTGCCATAGCATCAAGATCCTGCTCACTTGGCTGAATAATCTGGATTCTGTTTACTAGGTAATCTGATTCAAAGTAGGCCAAATTTTCGGATACCACCTTCGCCTCTTTTTGTATTTCGTGGTCACTGGCAGTATCTGACACTCCATACTTCTGTGCAAATTTCTTCATGGATGCCAGCCAGGTACTCTCGCAGCGAGTTGTAGCGTACAGGTCAAATGCCTGCTCCCTTTCACGAAGGTCATGTAACAAAGCATCCAGACTCTTCCGATCATGTATCAGATAAGGCCATACGAGAATGGATTTGTCCTGTACGTAGCGTTTATACACATACGACCGCCCGATCTTCGATGGATATCGTATTTCCTTATGTTTAGTGTCGTTAAAGACAACGTTGTACAGCCATGAAGTGCCGGTCTTTTTCGGTCCGATAAATATCGCAATTTTATTCATCAGCTGATACCCGGAGTGATGCGGCCAGTTTGAATTTTACCGGTGGTGCGAATGTGGCGATTTCTTCTGTGGAATTAGCTCTGTTTTCCAAGTCACAACTTAGCAAAGATTCCAAAAATTCTGCATCGTTTTCAAGGCTAAGATATTGAGTCGCATTCGAATCTAATTTTAAAGCTTGTAAAATCTGCTCTGTCCTATAGAGGTGCTTGTCCTTGTTCAGACTATGGCGGGTTTCGATAAGAAAATCGTTGAAGTCTTCTGCGCTCGAATCGTATCGTAGCGGACGACACGAGGCTAGCAATATGATCTTGGCTATGTTAGTCGGGTTACGGACCTTCTTATTATAAAACGATTGCATCCTCTCACTATAAGGACGATCTAAAACGTAGACTTTGGTCGCTCTTAAACTCGGCCCTCTCAGCAAACTCAACGTTTTGACTTGACCTGATGCCAACCTGATAGATGATGATCCGGCAAGTGGCGTCAATACAACCGCCGCATCACCAACTTCCAGGTAATGAATTGTAGTGTTGGGCTTGATCAGTCGCAACGTGAAAGCAAGTCTAGCCATAAAAAAACAGATTTGATATACGAGACTTCCGGGAACTAACTGAGTGTAGAAAAGATTTCGTAGCATTTTATTTGCCGAAGTTTGAGCGGGTAATCTTTCCTGACTGATGTCAGAAATGTAAAACGGAAGGCCATAGCGCACTAAATCAGCCTGTAATTCCTACTTTTTAAAAGCATAAGTACAAAAATACAATTCTGGATTCGTATAATCTGCAATTGTCAATATCCCAATATTGAAGAAACTTTAAAAACAAGCTGGTAAATACATCCATCACTAACCAGCGAAACAGATACATGTCGCTGTGATTTCACAAGTGATTGCTTAATAGGGAAATAGTACGCACCTATCAGCCGAGTGCGCAGATTATACTGGATTGCCTTCGCCAATCGTCGAGCGATTTCACAAATTAGAGCCTCGATTACAGATTTTGACTTTAATTTACATGAATGAAACATATTTGGCCTCGATGGGTGTCCAGGTAAAACCAAGGCACCGTCAATAAGTGAAACACATTGTGTATCTGAAGAAAATCCAGATAATCAATTAGTTTCAGCCAACATTCCGCATATTAAGCACGCTATTTTTTCGATTTAATAGCTGGCAACCTTTTGTTTTAGCAGTCATTTATTGAACTTGCGGTGATGACCTGATCACATTTAAATCTGGCTATATTCGGAATTCGCAAAATAAGGATCACTTCGGCAAAACCGGAGGTATTCGTTTGGTGAGCCGCTCAAAGCGGCTGCGGGGTCGCTGCGCGGCCCCTACGATTTAGCCACCCAAGGTGGCTGGCTCAACGCAACAAACTTAACTGATCCAATCGCGCCTCCTCAGTTTCCTGATTTTGAATGTACTGTCTGATCACTGTCTCGTCCCGACCCACTGTCGATACATAATATCCACGGGCCCAAAAGTGCTGACCCACAAAGTTACGCCTTTTCCCTCCGTAGGTCCTTGCAATGTGAATAGCACTTTTTCCCTTGATATATCCGACAACTTGCGCAACCGCATACTTCGGCGGTATTGACAGCATCATATGCACGTGATCGGACATAATATGACCTTCATCCACCTCGCACTCCTTGCGCTTGGTCAACTCCCGAAAAACGCTACCTAAATGCGGTCGTTATTCTTTGAAAAGTGTTTTCCTGCGATACTTGGGAATAAATACCACGTGGTATTTGCACTCGCACTTGGAGTGATTTAATGTTTGAATTTCCAACTGATTTCTCCATTTTCTTGTGTGCTTGAGCTGCTCGCAAGATGGAGTTTCCAGATGGACGTCGACAATTGTCAAACTATGGAGGCCTCCTCAGCTCCGCTCACATCGTTACGCATAAGTTATGGGGGGGCGAGCGGATTCGTTTGCCTCTAGAGCCCACACAAAATCGCGAGTCCGTTGTAATCCGATCCATATCGTTTGGGGCCCGGGTTCACCATCGCTCTTGCGACCGATGAATCCACCTACGCTGGCAATCATTCGCACGATGGTGTTCAGAGCGGGCGGTTTGTCTGGTGGCTTTTTCCGAGTAGTCACCAAGTGTATGGCCTGCCACTCTTTTGTGTCGAACACCACATCACACGGTAGATCTGGACACTCTCTGCCAAGCATCGTTACGTAGAGCACTCGCCATGCAACGATCATGTACATGGCCAAGGCTGGCCGCAGTCGTTCTGTACATTCAAGCTGCAGTTTCTCCACTTTGCATCCACTTTTCAAGATGCGGAAGAATATTTCGATTTGCCGGCGACACAGATACCATTGCAGCTTTTCGACGGCTTCGTCGGCAGTATCAATCAGCAGATTGCTTACCAATATCCAGGTGATGGGGGCTTCACCCCTCGGAGGGTTAACTTCTTCAGCCAACAGTACAGTGACTTCAACTGGCGGTAGCGTGGACTTTTTGCGCGGCGAGCGCAGCATTACGCGCACCGTCCTGAGTTGTTGAGTCACCGGTTTGCGCTTTCGCGAGTGCGTTGAGGGCAACTTAAATTCAACTTCGCCAATCACTGATGCTTCGGCCAATTCCTCACTAAGTCGACTGTCATCAAGCACGAGCCGATCATGGCATGCGCGTACGAGGAAGTCAGCTTGATACTCATGCAACTGCGCTTCAATGAACAACTCGTAGATATCGCTCTCACGATCAGCTACATACACGCATTGTGTCTCGGGAAGCGTTTGTGCCATCTGACAGACCTGTTGATAGCCCTCTATCCAGCGAAAGCTCTCCTTCTCTTCAATAGGTTTAGTAGCGCGATATTTCTTTTTACCATACGTGTCAATGTCTCGCGCCCAGATACGAGTATCAAGCACCCCCAGGCAAAGTCGATCTGGCGTGATGGCAAGCGTTGGATGTATCAGAAGCCCCTGCCGGGTTACGTATGTCAATGGCCCCAGGCCATGGGTCTGTGTCTGCCCGCTGTAATCCAGCTCGCTGGTGTCCTGCACACACAACACAGTGGATTGTGCGGCCATACGGTCACGCGTTGCCGCTCGATGTGGGGCCAGTACCTTCTCGGCAGTGACTTTAGGATTGTCGAAGAATCGGTACGCGGCTTGTGTTTCTGTCCAACCGCGACACGCCGTTGGCAGACTCGTACTCGGCTGCGCGATCATCCGTTCGAGCAGTTGTACTGCGCGTTTTTCCAGCCGTTTATCTTTCAGGTCCATACTGATCATTTCATCATTCACCCAACTCATGGCATTGCACCAAGACGAAGGCGAAAGTCACGAACCAATGGCCTGACATACAGATCCTTGATCGGCAATGATGCCTGACGGTCTCGGTCACATTTGCCCCGTCCCTGGGTGTGCCCCAAGTGTTGCCAGTTGGCCGCTCGGTAGCAGGTTCCTCGAAAGCGCTCTTTCTCGACAAACGTTTCCAACAACACCGGCCTGACGGCATAGCGCGCCTCGAAATCATTCGCCACACAACGCTCGCTGAGTGACAACACTTTGGATGCCAGGTTACGACACCGAATCCATGGCAAGATCAGATAACGGGCATTGTTCAACACCCGAGGCAGACCTGCTTCACGCGCCTCGGCATTCCAACCCAGCCACTGGTCCCGTGGCGCTACTTTCCATGCCGCTGCGCCCCAACCGATAGCACCAAGCAATCCGCCTTGCCAACGTATTAAGTAACGTAGCTGAGCTCCTGGCAGCGGTTGGTATCCCAAGTAATGATGCTGATCAATCAAGGTGTTCCATAGTGTTGAATCCGACTTGGTATGCACCAATTGCAACGCTAGGCCGTCGAGCTGATTGACTGGGCATGACATCGGCAGTGGCTCAGGCAACTCGACGCACCGGGTAGATAACGGCTTACCATTTCCGTTCCCGTTACGCGGTGCGGGCAGCTCAATGAACCCCTCTCGGTGCAGACGCAACAGCGCTACCCGGCAACTCATTGCCTTGAGATCGCCGCGCGCATCGTGCCAGTCCAGCGCTGCGCAAACCCGGCGAGCAATTTCGGTGCGCAGAGATGTAGGCGATTCGGATATCACACCGCGAATGATATTGAGTTGCTCAGTACCAAACAATCGACCACTGACTTTGATCGGTAGTGTCGCAATCATAATCATCCACACATCAAGTTGAGCGGATAGTTATAACGCTTTAAATTGGCTGTGTCCAGCGAAACTTATGCGTAACGATGTGAGCGGAGCTGGGGGGACTCCCGTTACACTTGAAAAATTGCCGTGAGTTGGCTAGAATATTCTACAAGTTGCTGAAGAATGGAGCCAAGTATGTCGATCAAGGACAGAACAACTACGAAGAGCAATATCGTGAGCGTGTTATGAGCAATCTGAAAAAAAGGGCTGCCTCATTAGGATTCGATTTTACCCAATGGATGAAATTAGCGATATAACAATTGCTTAGTTATCAATGCCATACGTTTTTGTTATTCAAGAGTTACACAAGGTAGCAAAAAATCACCGGAACTTATTTCTCTGAGTTGTCGGGTTTCCGATCTAATTTCAATCGGTTAGCGTTTTCGGATGGACACTAGCTATGCTTTTAATTTATCAATCTTGAAGTTTCATTTAATGTTTCGCAATATACTCAAAAAAATACTTCCCCAGAGCGCCACTAATATACTGCAGTCTGGTCGTATGCTGGCTAGATCGGTTTATCAGAAAGATGAACGATCTGCCTTTGTCAGTTTTTTTAAAACTGACTACGAAGGTATCAATTTTCTGGATAAGCTCAAAATTGTAAAACAGCTGCACTGGGTAAGCCTTAGAGTTGAGTCTCCCCATGCGCAGAATGAAATTTTGTCATTTATAGATGCCACGCTCTCTCTACCTAAAGGTGGAAATGGAATACTAATTGAAGCAGGCTGTTTCAAAGGCGGCAGTACTTCTAAATTTAGTTTAGCGGCGCACATGGCTAATCGGTCGTTGTTTGTATTTGATTCATTTGAGGGGATACCTGAAAATGATGAAGAACATACAAAAAATATATTCGGTGGAGGTGCTGGTTTTGCTCAAGGAGACTATTGCGGCCCTATCGACGAAGTGAAATCCAATATTGAGAAATACGGGAAGTTGGAACAATGCACTTTCGTGAAAGGTTGGTTGGACGACACATTGCCCGACCTTAAGCAGCCTGTTTCAGTGGCTTACATCGACGTTGATCTAGTGTCGTCGACAAAAACTGCGTTAAAATATATTTACCCGCTACTTGAAGAAGGTGGTGTGTTGTTTTCTCAAGATTGTCATCTGCCGTTAGTTATCGAGTTATTTGACGATGACGATTTCTGGCAAAACGAAGTTGGGTGCGCGAAACCCTACATGGAAGGACTTCGAACAAGAAAACTCGTAAAAGTTGTAAAAGGAAGTAGCTGAAATGTTCCACCGAGCGTGCTTACTTGTTGAGGGTGAGTACCTTCTTAATTCTACGAACAGAATAATATTTTGGTGTAACTATTCAGCCCGTCAGAAGCCACTAGCTCGAAATATGTAATCAGTTTCTTTAATGCTATGCATGACATTGTGAGTCATTATGCTTCCACGGACCCGCATGGAAAGCCCACATACTCATGCTCTAACAATCAAGTCAATCTGCACGAGAACGCTATTATTCTGGCATTAACTGTTTCGTGTACTACTCTCCGTTGGTAGATACTTACCCTATGAGTGTGCTT